>FTBA01000093.1_pt1 | contig 22573 bp, 6 predicted proteins | sample 1639221 | NCBI WGS metagenome assembly FTBA01 (sample SAMEA3914864, study PRJEB12502) | metagenome | biome: forest; material: soil | place: USA | collected 2012-03-12 | depth 0.3 m | reverse complement strand
CAACGAGGTGAGATCCAGAAAAGGGCGTTACTTGCCCTTTGTGAACCTCTTTGCCGGAGCTGCTTTCGATAAGCAAGGTCAGTATACCCGTTTGGGAGCCGTGGACAATACCACCAATATCCTGCCAGGGCAGCAGATTCCCACTACGTTGCCCGATTATCTTTTGTCTGCCAATGCTTCTTGGCAAGTGGACATTTGGAAACAGTTGCGGAACTCCAAAAAAGCGGCGTTCTATAACTATCTTTCCTCGATCGATGGGAGGAATTTCGTGAAGACGAACCTGATTGCCGAGATTTCCTATGCCTATTATGAATTATTGGCCCTCGACAACCAGCTAGACATCATCAAAGCGAACATTGAGATCCAAACCAATGCATTGGATATTGTTACCTTGCAGAAAACGGCAGGTTTTGTGACGGAATTGGCAGTACGCCGTTTTCAAGGGGAAGTACGGAAAAACCAAAGCCGCCAATACTATATTCAACAACAGATCGTGGAAGCCCAAAACAGGATTAATTTCCTAGTAGGTAGGTTTCCCCAGCCTGTCGTACGGAATTCCAAAAAGTTTGCGGATATGACGCCTGACACGATGCATGTGGGGATTCCTTCCCAATTGTTGGAAAAACGTCCTGATATAAGGCAAGCAGAACAGTTGTTGGCCGCGTCCAAACTGGATGTGAAAGTAGCGAAGGCCAATTTTTACCCTGTGTTCAACATTGTGGCTGGGATAGGGTATGAAGCATTCAATGCGCAATATTTTATCAACACGCCACAATCTTTGCTCTATAATTTGGCGGGAGGCTTGGTGACCCCCTTGATCAACCGGAATGCGATTAAGGCCACGTATTTATCGGCCAATTCCAGACAGATACAGTCTGCATATCATTATGAGCGGACAATTTTAAATGCTTATACAGAAGTGGCCAATCAATTGGCAAAAATTGATAACTTGACCAACAGTTACAACTTCAAGGCGCAACAAGTGGAAGCATTTTCCCGCTCGATCGATATTTCCATCAGCCTCTTCAAGACGGCTAGGGCCGACTATGTCGAAGTGCTCTTAACCCAACGCGATGCCTTGGAATCGAGAATAGAGTTGATCGAAACGAAAAAGCAACGAATGAACGCCATGGTCAAGATGTATCAAGTGCTGGGCGGCGGTTGGGAATAATAGGGATTCCGAATACTTCTTTGGGAATACGTATGAGAATATTCCCAAAGAAGAAACTTTTAAAAATCGTTTTTAGTATACTCACCTAAGAGTTGATAGTGAATAAACACGAAACCCATGCGAAAAACCATACGTCAAACTTACCCGGCAGAATTTAGCATCGCCCTTTTGTTGCTCATTTTTGTCCTTTCCTATTTTTTGTCACAACAAATTTTCACGATTCCATTCCACAAACTCAAGCACAACAAACACATTTATGTGGGGATGTTCTTGGCTGCATTTGCCGTGCTCGTGATGATTCTCATTATTTGGGAAGAAATTTTGTTTCCCATTAATATTAAATTGGTCAAAGGGGGCATGGTTTTTCGGAACCACCGAACAAAACTGATCGCTCAGTTGCTCATCTATTTGACTATCCCTTCCACATTTGTGTATCTCTACCTGAAATACGAGGTGAACCACATGCGCTTCTTCATTTGGGCGGCCATCTGTGTTTTTTCTCCTGTGATCGAGAAAATCATGTCAGGCCTCACGAATTACAACGATTTCCTAAAATTGACGACTAAGGAGATCGAATACAAAAACAACGAAAAAGAAGGCCACTTTGATGTGGACCATATAAGGCACATGAAGGTGATCAAAGACGGTCGGAATATCTTGCAAAAGATCGAGCTGGAATTCACCAACCATGATCCGGTCACGATCGATCTGGATGAAATGGAGCTGGAGGCGTTTTACGACCATATCGACAACTTCATTTCTATCCGATACAAGCATCTGCTTCATTGATACATGTGCTTGCAGAGCCATATTCGGGATCCTTTGTTTTGATCACATACGCGTCAATTACATGTGAATCAATGCTTTTTCAGTAAAGGCCAATCGAAATGAAATGTGGCTCCTTGGCCTAATTGGGATTCTACCCATATTTTCCCGTTGTTTTCTTCCACGATGGATTTGGAAGTATATAAGCCTATGCCTGTACTTCCTTCTTCCTTCCCAGTGTCATAGAGATAAAAGATACGTTCATGGAAGTGTGAAGCGATCCCTTTGCCATTGTCCTTGACATAAAATTGTATACGGTCTCCTTTTGGGTGGCCTCCGATCTCGATCATACATATTCCTTTTTCGGGGCAACCATAGCGGATGGCGTTGCTTATGAGATTAGAAAACACCTGCTGTAATTGCAGGCGGTTGGTGAAGAGCGTGGGCAAGTTTTTTTCCACAATGAATTTTGTTTTCTCTAGATCCGGTTGGAGCCATTGAATGATATCGGACAAGAGTGAGTTCACGTCCACGTTTTCCGATTCCATGCCTTGTCCTTTGGCCTGTGTCAATAAACTTGAAATAAAGCCATCCATTCGGGAGGTGCCTTCCCGAATCAAGTGAAATAGCTTGGGTGTTTCTTCCGTGTTTCCTTCGGCTATGTTTTCTTCCAATACGTGTAGCAACCCTTCTATGCCTTTCAATGGAGCTTTCAGATCGTGCGATACTACATAGGTATACTTGTCGAGTTGGGTGTTGATCAATTCCAGTGCCATGGATTTTTCTTGTAAGGCCGTAACATCTGTCCCAACAGCGATGTACGTCTCATCACCACCTTGGCCTTGTTTCACCTTAGAGAAATTGAAATCCAGGTAAAAATCTTTTCCATCCTTTTGGATCAAGATTTCCCGTTTGAAGCTGTTGCCTTCTTCTGTCATTTGGCCCAAGAGGTGGGAGACCTCTTCGATATGGTTGGAAGAATGCAGGATTTCTTCCAAGGTTTTTCCGGCTACTTCTTTGAGCCTTTTCCCTGAAAGCTGGCTAAATGCTTCGTTGATCCATTCTACTTTTCCATGTCGGTTCAGTGTAATAACAGAATTGGCTGTTTTCTGGGCCACGATGGACAATTGAAACGCTTGTTCTTCCGCGATCAATCTTTTCATGATTTGGGATTTCAAGATGATCTCCAAGGTAGCCTTTAACAAAGTTTCCGCAATGGCGATTTCCACTTGTTCCCATTTTTGGCTATGGAAGCGTTTGATTTCTTGAAATAAAGCAAACGAATTGCGCGGATGTAGGGCGTCCAACTGGTTGGGAAGCCCTTTGGCAAATTGCGGATCACCGGCCCACTTGATCTGTTGGAGGTATTCCTTTCGAAACCCAATGATGTAATATCTCCGGTCCACCGAAAGGGGCAGAAGGATGACGCCGCTTGCCAGGGCTGCATGTTCTTGCGCAAGCGGAAAATCGAAGGACAGTGCATGGGAATAGTAGATTTCGATCGATTTTTTGCTCTTATGCCATTCCAGCAATTCTTCTACAAATGCCTGAGGAGGTGTTTCTCCCAATGTATGGTACTCTTTTTCATACAACAACGCCGCTCCCGAAATATTCAAGAGCTGCAATAAATTCACATAACCTCCCAATAGCCCTTGCACCAGATCGTTTTTTTCCGACATGTATTTGATCAGGCTGCCCAATTGGTTAAAAAGGAAAATCCTCCGTTCTAAGAGCTTTTGTGTATGCCGGGCCGAGATTTGCTCTGAAATAATCGTGGAGAGCAATTCAAAGGCAGAGCGCATCTCATAAGGCAAATGCTTCGGTTTTTGATGGTGACAGGCGATCAATCCCCAAAGTTGCTGGTCTTTGATGATCGGGATGGACATGGAAGCATGTACTTGCATGTTTTTCAAGTATTCGATATGGACACGGGCCACGCTTCGAAGATTGCAGTCCGACAAATCTGTCATGCCTTCTCCTATTGAATGGTAGGTCGGCATCAAGGCTTGTCCCTCATCGTGTACGTCCGGGATCATCCGATACGGATTTTTCAGGTACAGTTGTCGGGCTTGCCGGGGGATATCCGAAGAAGGGAAATGAAATCCCAAGTAAGGAGTCATGTCTTCCGTGCGCGCTTCCCCGATGACTTGGCCATTCCATTCATCGTCGAAACAATAGATCATGACCCGGTCGAAGCCCGAAAGCATACGCAGGTTTTCGGTAGCCCGTTGGCAGATGTCCTCAACGGAACCTGCCACTTTTAAGATGGCAGAAATGTACTTGATCTCTTGATAAAGTTTTGTGAACGTATTGGATGCTTGTGCCTCGCTCTCCTCCAATTCCAGCAATAGATATTCGGATTTGATATGTAGCAAGGCTTTGAAATGCACTGTCTTAAGGATGGAAGAAAAGATCAAGTCCATGGGAATATGATCTTGGATCTTTTTGTCGGCAATTTTCTTTTTGATTTCCTGGTACTGCTGTACCACCAAGAATTCCCGTAAATCGTGGTGCTCGAGTTCTTTTTGTTCCAGTCCAAAGAAGGAGTGGAATTTATCGGACCATTGAATAATACGGAGATCGTGGTCCGTTACCAACAAGAAGCCATAAGATTGTACCCGATGGGTAAAATGAAGGGGAATGTTCTCGCATACATCGGCATCGAACTGCCCTTTTTGGTCAATATTCAGCATAATAAAAACGAAGGCGAAAGAATAAAGATAAAGGCATTTGGGCAGGAAAGCAACCATTCTGAGACGAGGCCCTACCACTTTGTGCGTTTAAGAAGACACACGGCAAGGACCCAATCCAAGAGGCAATAGTCAAAGCATGGGAAAATAGAAACCGTTATTCGATCAAAACGCGGCTGTTTTTTTTATATACTGCATAATTTTCCGGGCAATAGACAATAGATCCGGAAATGAGATGCCATGAGAAAATTAATCAATGCCGGAGCTCTTTTGTGTGGCGTATTTTTGCCCTTCCTACTAGGAGGCTGCCGGGCTTATTATTCCTCTTTTTATGCCGATCCGGTCAAATGTTTTGAACAGGCAAAGGCACACAAACCGTACGATGTTATCATTGTGCCGGGGTATCCGTATGATCCGCAAATGACCGATGGAATTTTGGAAGAGCGCATCCGATGGGCCTATTATCTCTTTCAGCATGGCTACACAAAGAACATCATTTTCTCGGGGTCTGCCGTGCATTCCCCCTATGTGGAGGCCGAAGTAATGCGCCTGCTGGCCCTTCAAGTCGGCCTTCCCGAATCCCATCTTTTTGTCGAAACAAAAGCGGAACATACGACCGAAAATTTATATTATTCCTCTGTCTTGGCGAAAAAACTGGGCTTCCAAACAGTGGCTTTTGCCACGCAGTCTGCCCAAGCGAGCTTTATGAAGTCCTTCGATCGGAAATGGGATTTAAAAGTAGACATGCTGCCGATCGTGGACAGTTGCATTTATCCGTCGAAAGTCAGTTTTCATATGATCGATACAGTGTCTGCCAAAGTCCCTCATTTTGTCTCGTTGGAAGAACGTGAAGGATTCATTGCGCGCTTACGCGGCACCAGAGGGCATCGTGTGAAGGTGGAAAGAAGGGAAGCAAAGAGGCACTGAGATTGTAGTTTTTGGGTGCTTAGTAGAACAAAACTAAGTTTCTTAGGAAAAAGAGCACGGAACTAAGTTCCGCGCTAGCGGAGAGTTAGTGGAGATAATGTGTTTTTTTCTTATTCCAATTGCCCCTCTTCTCTTTTTCTGCCAAAAACTTTGGGTTTAAAAGGATCTCTAAAACGTTCCCACCATGTTCTGGCCTCATACGGTTCCGACGGTCGGGCGCTTCCTTGCATTTCAAGCTTGGTATGTTCTATCTTTGAAGGGGAGAGTTTTTCCGTTTTCAATTTTTCCCATTTGGCCAACCAAACACTGTCATAGCAAGCATTTCTAGTAGAGCGTCCCTTGCATTCAGGAATTGATTCATAAAAAGTGGCCTCAAAAAAGGAAGTATCGAAACTCCATTTGTTTTTTTGAGGGTCAAATCGATGCTTGGGAAATATGCGTTGGTGGGCTATGTAACTTAATTCTTTGAAAGTGAGAGGGGCATACATGCTGTCTTGGTACTCAATGCGGGAGATAGGCCAACTTGCCCCTAAAAGAAAATACCAATTTCCATGTATTTTCGCACCGCCAATCTCCCGAATGTTATCTCCCTTGGCATCTTGAACTCCTTCTATTCTACAATTGATAGTCGAAAATAGTCTTGTGGAATCCGAATTAAAGCAAATGACACTGTCTACTTGATAGGGATAAAGGTAATAAGGCAATGCAATGGATAGGCTATCGTGTAACCATTGTGCAATGGAAGTGTTTATTTCCCCATAATGCGTTTTATAACTCGTAAAATACTTTTTTGAATAGACTTCCAAAGAATCCGTTTCTATAGGGGCCTCCGCTTCTTTGCAACTGTGCAAAGCAAGGAAAGTGATCAGAAGCAGGTAAATTTTTCTATCGAGATTCCACATATCCTGGCAAACCTGGGCTCAATGTTCCATCAAAAATCCAGCCATAACTGGCGGAAAGATGGGCATCTATGAAATTTTTCAAAGTAGCGTCTCCCCTAAATGGAACTCTTCCGTACTGTGCCCCTCCCCAAGATAGCCCGATTGCCCCACACTGGGGAGCAATGCCATCCTGTTCATATTTTTTATCTCCGCCAGGCCGTACATCCGATCCATACTGGAAAACATTTTGAAAGCCTAATTTTGTCACATCGGTTCCGGCACAAGCATTCTCGGGCGCCAAAATATAAAAATTGCCAAAAGATATTTTTACATCCGATTGTTTGCGTAAATAGTCAATCATGCCCATCGAATAAGCAAAGCCCATGCTATGGGCCACCACATCTAAGGTGACAGAAAGGGTACTTCCGCTTCCGCCCACCGGTACCTGATAGGTTTTGATCTTGTCGACCAAGTTTTTTCCCGCTTTTGCCCCTTCACCAAACCGGGTATTGTACCCCGCCACATTCGATACATCGTCCAGCATCACTTTTTCTTCTTTCCCGATAGAATTTCCGCAGTCGGCAATGACGGCCTGTGTGCTAGCAGGCAATGCATCGTATGCAGCTATGATCGCATTGCAAGCATATCGTAAATAGGGAACAAACCGTCCTCCGTATTTACAGGATTGATACGAAGTATAAAAGGCTCTCACGCCTGTTCCAATAGAATTGCCGGGTTGGGCACAGGAAGACGAAATAAGACTCGTCGTAAATTTAAGTTTGCTTGCAAGCACTGTACCTTCAGGTGCCCTATGGTTGGAGGTTGTGATATCCATGTGACCATCGGCATAGATTGCATTTACTTTTTTACCGTATTTGGTTAGTCTCTGTGAAAATTGATTGTCTATATCTCCCCAATAGTTCGTATAATCTGCATTGTAATAGACATCATTTGTTGTGTTGGGAAATTCGGACAATGCGGAATTTTGTTGCGAAGTGGCATAGATAATATCTCCCAAATCCGTATTGTTTCGGTAGCCATTGACAAAAAGAGTCAACCGGTCATATTCTATCGGGTTGCTGTTTATGCTATTTAAATAATTGTAGAGAGCAGATTGCCCGTTTTTCGTTTTCCCATCCACCGTAGAAGAAGTGCCATCATAAAACTCATAGCCTGTTATAGATAGAATTGGGTTGGTTATGTTCGATTGGCCAACTTTATCATAATCATACACTTGTATTACATTTTTTCTGTCGCTAGATCCTACAGAGAAGGTGTTTTTGTTCACGGAGTTTTGGAATACGGTCAAATTGGTATAGGAAGCGGGAGCCAATAATTTCACGGCTATTTTGTCATATCGTATGCCATCTAATTCGAGATCTTCTCCCACCACATCAGTAGTGCTGGTTGCTATAGAATATTTTTTCATAAGGCCTTGTATGTCCACATCCAAATAAAGGTTGTTGGCAACATTTAAATAGGAGATGTTATAGTTTCTGTATCCCCGGATTTTGTCCAATAATTCTGTTACAAAAGCCGCATTTAAAGTTTCTTGTCTCCCTTCTGCATCCTTGTCCTTTTTAAAGATCCCCAGCACGTGCCCCGGGTCATAAATTTGGTCCCATTGATATTTATAGAGAGCTGTTCCGTTGGAATAGTCCATCAGGTTGTCGCTGGAGTATTGTGGGATGCCGATGGAGGTGATAAAGGTGTGGTCTAGGAAATGGGCACCATGCCCTACCTCGTGGGCGATGGTGCGTGCCACCACTTCGTCTCCCAATGCCGTGCCGCTGCCGTTGTCGGAAAAGACGAAGCCAAACTGTTCGTCTTGGGGCATTTTTCCCAAAAGGTCGGAAGAACCGGTATTGGCCACCTCCTTATTGACAAATAAGTAAAGGCTTGACGCATCTAGTTGGGATTGTCCTCCCTTCATGTTCAAATATTCGCTTACCATGTCCGCTTCTTCTCCTTGGTAGTCGTTGCTGAAGATGTTGCTTCCTTTGTCCTGTACGATCCCATTTCCATCCACATCCCAAGCTACGTTAGAAGCAAATGTCTGGTCGGTCGTAACTGTATAATGAACCCCAATAGGGCCGAATGCTTTGTCCAATTTGGCCTGCACGGCGGTGGCCAGTGCTTGGTCTACTTTGGCATTGCCCACTTTCACGAGCACTACTCCTTTGTTAATGGGGGTATAGGCAGGGACAAGCAATTTGCCAATGGCGGTTGTGTCATTTTTGTTCGGGTCAATGTACAGGGCGTAGATTTCTTGGGCATCTTTAGGAAGACCTCCCATGAGTTGTACTTGAAAGGTATTGCTCGTCCTTTTGAAGGTATAAGCAAGGCCTTTTCCGCTCACAAATTGGATGTTGGCCGCATCGCGCGTGCCCACATAGGTACCCGTCACATAATCCAATTCCTTCGGTACCATGAACTTGGACGCCACGCGGTATTTCGGTGCCAAAATTTCATATTCTTTGCTGTACGGAATGCTGTTCGCATAAGCAGGTTTAAACGCATCGAAGGCATAGATGGCGGTAGGATCGGCCGAAAATTTGACGGTATCTGAAAAATTGACAACAGTGAGGGTACTTTTTAAGGCTGCCCCTTGGACACCCACTTGGGTCGCTTTGTTGTTTTTGTCGATCAGGAACAATTTGCCGTCCTTGTTGCCTTTCACCGTAAAAGGAGGAGGAGTGGTGACTGGATCGTACAGTTCGTTTCCGTTGATGGTCAGTTTTTTGGTGTTGGGGTCATAAGAGATAGTATTGATAGAACTGGAGCCAGCATACAGCACGTCGGGATCGCCCACGCCACCGTCCACTACATTTCCCACATTTCCTCCACCGTTGACATATTGGTCGGCTTGGTTTACGGCATTTTTGGCCATATCCAAATAATTCTGCGCTTGATTGAGCGCATTGTTGGCATTTGCAACAAAATCGGTAATGGCATCCGAGGCTGTTTTTCCTACTGGGATAAATTTGACCCCCACGACAGATACGGTTCCTTGACAGAGTTTTTTATTGGCGTCTAGGGAAATGTTATTGAATTGGACCTCCACCATGGCATTGTCCATGTAGGGGAGTACCATGCGTCCGGAACCATTTGGTCCGCCTTCATCTGCCAATACGGTAAAGTCGGCGGCTTGGAACACGTCTCCTTGGGCAGGAGGACCTACGCAGGGTCCAGGGGCTAGGATGTTCGCGTCGTTTCCGCAAGAAAAAGTAGAGTCGGAAGTAAGGGCGTCGGATTTTTTGGTGCTGAAATTTTTAATGCCTGATTTTTGGGCCTTGTCTGTTCCGCAATAGGCTTGGATTTGGATTTCGTAGGTAGAACCGGGAGAAAGGCCCGTAATTGTGGCTGTGTCTTGGCTGGTAGCTGTAATGCTCCCATTTTTGAAATAGGAAACGTGGTTGAGCGTATGCCAGTTGGTAATGTCTTCGTTTACGTCATGGTAAAGAATGGCATAGGAACTGTAGCCGATCTGTGCCTTCCACAGCAACGAAATGGTGGTCAGGGTGGTAGCCAAGGTATCGAAATCGTCTACTTGGGGACATTTTCCGGAATAGGTGACCGGATTTCCCGTGTTGAAACTGGAAGTATCTGAATAGATACTGTTTTTTCCCCCTGGGCATGCCACGCTCACTTTATAGATGTATACCGAATTGGGAGCCAAGTTTTTCAATGTGATCCTTGTTTTCGAGGTAGAATCGATTTGCCAGTTCTGCGTCGCGGCCAAGGTATACGCGATTTGGTAGTTATTGGCCCCTTGGACCTTGTCCCAAGCCAAATCACAGGTGCTTGTGCTGGTGACTTCCGAAGAAAGATGGGCAGGAGGGAAGCAATTTCCCGTAGTGGGGTCCGTCACAATGGCTTGACGCTGCACTTGGAAGTACGCCTTGTTGGTTTGGGCTTTATTGGTCGCGGCGCATACGTACGTGATCTGGTATTCGTAAATTTGTCCGTCCTTTCCCGATACTGTAATGGGCACTTGGTTGGTTTCGGTGATTTTCCAGTCGCTTTCGCTGGTGGAACCTTTCAAGCGGTATTGAAAAGAATAGCTTTGATAAATCGGGCTGGTACGCCATTCTACCGTGAAATTACTGTCCAGTCCAAGGTCGCCTGTTTTGAATCCTGTCGGGTCTAAAGGGACACAAGTGCTTTGATAGCCCGTGGAAGTATTGTCCAGTACGTAGTCTTTTCCTTCTTTGTCCTCATTATTGCAGATAGCAAAGACCTTGTAATGGGTGGGAATGGTTGTGAGCGTGAGCGAATAAGAAGTGGTGGTCAGTGGTCCTGTGGTGATGTCGGTCCAATTGCTGACGCCATCCGCGCTTTTTTTCACTTTATAACCTGATGCGCCTTGTATGCTTTCCCAAGTAAAGATTTTTTGTCCTTGGTGGTCGGGATCATCGGTGAGAGAAAGTTGTTGAGGCCCTGAAGTACAGACCGTAACAGCATCATTTTGGGCCGTGCCTACCGCGATTTGATCCGACTCATTTTTCGAACACGTGGTTTTTAGCTGAATGTCATAGAATTTTCCTGCATCCAAAACACTGAGGGACTGCGAAAATGTAGGGTTGTTTTCTTTCCCTGTCATGTCGAAAGAAAGGATTTGCCAAGCGGAAGAAGTGCCTGCTGGACGATAGAAAATCGTATACCCTGTGACCACATTGCTGGAGGAGGACGGGGTAGCAGGGGCAGCCCAATTCAGTTGGGAAAGGCCGTTTATTTTAGTAATGGTCGGAGTGACCGCCGTAGGACAAGTGCTGGTATAAAAGAAGCTGAACACTTCGCTGTAGCCTTGATTTTTGAAGTATTCTTTTCCTGACGTATTCACGGCCCGTACTTGCCACGCGTATTGTTGGCCATCTGTCAAGGAAAAGGGAGTACCGTCCGAGAGTTTGAAATCAAGTTGCGTGAAATTGTAATACGGATATTGCAAGTGCGAAACGGTGCTCAAAGGGGAGGTATTGGACATCAAGGCCTGATAGGGGTTCTGGCCTGTCATCACGGGTGTTAAATAAAGGTTGTATTCTGTATCAAACCCGGAATTGAGGGATTGTAAATGGCGCGGCGTCCACTGAAATACCAAGTTTTGTGGGACTTGTGGATTGATGGTGGAAAGGTTAGCCGGAAAATTGAGGAAGGGTGGGTCGTTCAAGGTGAGCCAAGCCAATTGCCCTCCTAAGTTTACATCGGATACCAAAATAGGCTCGTTCGTGGCCAGTGTGGCGTCCAAGGCTTCCACACCGATGTAATACAAGCCTTCCGGAAGCAGACCTCCATTATTCGCGATGTTAGTAGGAATATCCAAGGTGGTGGCATCAAACAATTTATAGGCATCGGGCAGTATCACGGGAATATTCGTGGAAAGGTCGTGTTGGAGCATGTATTCCTTTCCTGGTAAAGTTTTGATCGTAAGCCCTTTGTCGGCCGAAGTAATGGACAGGCGGAGTTTTACTTTGTACCCATTTTTGGTCGGGTCGGTCAAGGTGACGGTTACCATTACTTTGTTCAATTCCTCAAATCCGCTTAGATAGGTGGGGTAGGGAGGCGTGACGGTCACTTTGGTGGAAACAGGATACGTAAGTTGTCCCCACGAAATGGAACATGTAAAAAGAAAGGCAAACAGAAGGCTATTGCGCAGGAAAGGCGGAAAAGTAAAGAGGTGTTTCATGTGTTTCATGTCCTGTTTCCCCGTCCTTGTCTGGATGCAGACAGGATCTGGTAGGAAGGGTCGGTCTATGTAGGTAAGGTACTTCACTCGTTTTATTTCTATTCGCTAAAAAGAATATCCATATCCTAAGGTCACGGTCACTTCATTCAGTGCGCTGGCATAGGAAGATACCTGTCCCAGGGTGGGTTGCCCCATGTGGACATAATTCGTGCTTAAATTCACACGGTGCTTTTTGGCGAGTGTCAAAGAATTGGTTTGTCCAATGTTGATGATACTGGAATTGCTTGCGCCGTTCAGCAATACTTTGTTCCAGCTTACATTCAGTCCGCAACGGAGCTTGCTTTCGTAAAAGGATTTGGAAATGCTGGCCACTGGACCGATGAAGATGGTTCGGTTATCGCTGGGTCCAGAAATATTGGTGTTGGCACCTAGGCTACCGGAGAGTTTGAGCTGTAAAAGGCTCAGCCCATAGTTCACATTGGCATTGTAAAAGGCAGGGCCCGAAGTAGGGGTATTGTCACCCCTTTTTTCCGTGCTTTGTTGGTAGCTGCCCGAAAACGAAATGCTGCTGCTCACTTCCTTGGTCGCTTTCAGGACGTGCATGGCAGAAACTTGGGTACTTTGCGAAATTTGGACAAAGTTGAGGGTGTCCAGATTGTCGTAAGGGGTAAGCCGAGTGAGGTTGCGTACTTGGGGTTGGATATTGGCATAGGATTGGAAGTTGGAATACCCGATCGAAAAATTCCATTTTTGGGAAGGTACGAAACCGAGATTGAAGGAACCTACCCATCTCCTCATGGTGGAGACTTTGTTTTTGTCCAAGTTGTCGTGCTGGGTGCCCAGATTGGTGGAAAAAGACACTTTGTTTTTAAATAAAGAAGTGTTGAAGTTGGCCGTAATGTTTTCTAGGTCATTGTTGAAATAATAGGCTCCGAGGGTACGGTAATTGGGATCGATCCGTTCATATCCTATCCCAAGGCCAAAGCGGCTGAATTGGTAGGTCGCGTTGCCTTTGAAGGCATTGTAGTAGGTGGTGCTGGTTTTTCGTTGTAAAAGATAGACTGCATCTACCCCTTGTGCTCCCTTGGAATCTTTCTCGCTGCGCGTGTCGACAGTTAACGCAGAGCGGGCCCCTTCGAACGTAAAAGTGAGGTTTTTGACCTTTTTCATCAGGTTGATGCCGATGACCACGTTTTGCTGAGGAGTAATGCCGGCTTTGTCTAAAGGGACATTGGTGGAATTGGCATTGTCTTTGGCTGTAAAGACGGAAATTCCGGCAGCTCCGTCGGCCCATGCATACTGTGTTTTAAGGCCCATGCCGAATCGCTCATAAGCAGGCCGGTTGCTGCTGGTGGAATCGTAGTTCACCGCACGCAAAAGTCGGCCGTACATGGCACTTGTTTTCCATCCTTTGATCGGTTCCACTTCGACCCCTGCACCAAAGAAAGAATGTCCGTTAAGGGTATAAGGCGAGAATGTCATGCTGCGCCAACCTAAATGGGCGGTAATCCATTTGTATTTAGGACTCAAGCCCATGATATTGAATGGCTGGCCATAGTTCAGTTTCTGATTGGAGAAATTGAAGGTGAAAGGCAGGGAGAGCCCGTACAGGGAAAGGGTCATGTTTCCCGACAAGAAATAATTGTAAGGATCACGTCTGGCTGTAATTCCGTCCGAGTAATAGAATACTTGGTTGGCGGAGACACCCCCAGACAATTTTATTGCCCCCTTTTTGCCGATTTGGTCAAGGTTTTGGGCATGTAGGGGCTGAAGCAGCAACCAAGCCATCGCAAAGCAAACAATAGATCTAAAAATCAACATCTTCTCTTACTGAATGAGCACCAATTTGAACGTTTTCGTGTCTGCTCCTGCCAAAACGCGGACGAGATAAACCCCCGCAGGCAAGGTGCTGACATCAAAACTGGACTTTAACTCTTCCGTGTTGTCCACAGAAGTAAATTGGGATCCTGGCAAATCGACTCGATAGATGTCCGTCCCATCGGAGCGGGACAGGAAGACTGTCACGGTCGTGGTATCAGACGTGTGCAAGGTCAAATTGAAATACCCGGCATAAGAAGGGTTGGGGTAAATAGTTGCATCGTTAATTTTTACGGTGTTGGGCAGCACGACAGGAGTGGTTCCAGGGAGATTGGTCCCTCGAGGAACAGCCAGCACTTCTTTTTGCAAGACGGTTTCACATTTGCCCAACACGGAATAGGCCGTGATCTTATAGGTCCCTGAATCCGGGAATACGACATATTGATAGCGGTCTTTCGCATCCGGTAGGCCGCTTATGACCATGGCTCCGTCGTACGTCCAACGGACCGAATCCAATTTTGTCGAAGAAACGTCGATAAGGGCGATCGTGTCATTGGTATAGACATTTCCGGAAATGATGAAATCAGGTGCCGCTGCTTTTGGATAAAGGACATACGTGACATCCTTGGTTTTGCTACAGTTGAAAGAATCGGAAACAATCACTGTGTAGGTATCCGGTTTGGTTACCTTGATTTTTTGTCCGTCTCCGATAATCGTGAAAGTACTGTCGTGAGCCGCTTTCCATGTGTAGTTCATATTGGGGATCCCAGCATCTAAATAGGTTTCGACGCCTGGGCAAGTGAAGATGCTTCTTGGCATTACCAAGGAATCCAGTTCGCACAAGAGTCCTTTAGCACTTAATCCATTTCCAAGCTCGGAGGTATTGCCGCTTCCGTCTGTGTAAGTACCGATAAAGAATTGTTCTTTGTCCAAGGAGAAGAAGGGTTTTTTAACGGTAATGGTCCAAGAAGTGTCGCTCAAGTCTACCCGATCTACGTAGGTCAGGGCTTGCAGGTACTTTCCGTTTCCTAAGAAAACCTCGACGACTCCGGAAGTATAATAGGAAACGCCGCTTATTTCGATCGTATTCGTGTCGATCAACGTCCATTGTTTTACCTTGGGCGCTTTGACAAGGCTGTTCGAGTTGTTGTTCAAGTTGATGGCCTTGGATGTATCCAAGGCACTGTACACGTCATTTTTGAATAGGGTCACTTGGGAAGAGTTCTCCAGATTGATTCCAGTCTTCTTGTAAGAAGCGATGACATTGCCAATGAGCTGTTCCCGCAGTCCGTTCTGTACTTCTATGGCGATGCTGTCTACGTCGAAGTTTGCTTTTTTGGCTGTATTGGTCCCGATGTAATTTCCTGCCACGACGTTGTCGGAGGTGTTTTGCAATTGGATGGCAATTCCGCTTAGGTTGCCGATAAAGTTGCCCGTTACCTTGTTGTTGGTTTCCAAATGGTTTTGGTCACTTCCGTCAATAAAAATACCGGAACCTTTGAATGGGGCGACTTTCGCGGTATCTTTTGGATACCAGCCGATGTAATTGTTGGCGATGTTATTATAATGGCTTCCGTCTTGCAATAAGATGCCGTACCCTCTCGGGAAAGGACCGACTGTATCAGTGTTGGAAATAAACATCACCCGGTTGCTGTCCACCACAGTATTGCTGGTGTTCTGGATCCAGATCGCATTGTTCATCACCTGTGCTCGTTGTTGGGTAGTGGTGTCATAGCCAAACCAGTTTTTGCGCAACACGTTTTCAGCGCCTCCGTTACGTAAACTAATGGCAGTGCTGTCTATGTTGATGAAATCGTTGAACGCAATTTCTATGGCAGAATTGCTGTCTGGCAAAGAAATGCCTACTTGGACAGAATCAAGTACGTTGCTTTCAATGGTAGAGGCTTTTATCTTACTGTCCAGCTGAATCCCCGTTGCATAGCCTGTAATATGGCATCCATGGACAGTGAACTTGCTGTTGGCGGTATCTGGACCCGTGATGAAGATGGCCGTATCTTTCCGAAGGGCGGATCGGGCGTAGATTCCCAACGAATCCAAGATAACGGAATTGGATTGGAGTTGTATGCCGCTTTCGAAATTCACGAAGTTCAATTGATTAATGCGGGAATCGGGACCTATGGCTGGCAAAATGTTCAGCGCATACACACTGTCTAGTTGGCTGCCATCCACATATACTACTTGTGAGGCGTCCTTGTAGGCAGCGTCGGCACTGTCCAATTGTGTTTTGCCGTCGATCACAAAACCGCTGTAATTGTAGACATCGGGTAGGGCACTGTCGGTTACCGCAATATAATGAGGGCCTTCGCCTGGGATTTTGAAGATGACTTTCGTATAAAAATCCGTCGCATTTACTTGTTCAAGTGCCCAACGAAGCGAATTCGGGCCTGTGTTGTTGGTATTGAGCACGTATACCAAGTGCATCAACGTGTCCAGACGATACACATTGCTGAGTTCCGAAGTATTCAAATTGGTGTCCGTAGCGGTCACTGTGAGGAAATAGGCATGTTTGTGTTCCCTGTTCCATTCTTTGGGGATGATGTACCGCCAATTTCCGGCACTGTCCACTAGGACGGTATCCGTCAGGTATTCCACTGCATCGGCATTGGCTGAATCGCTGAAGAAGAGTTCTATGTGATCGTTTGGCAACGCGTTTCCATAGAGAATCCTGCGTTGTTTGCCCTTGATCAGTTCTACCCCGTCGTTGATAATCTCGGGCGTTGGCCGTCTGTGGTTGGAATACAAAGTAGCATCCTGCAAGTTGAGGCTGATGGCTTTTTGTGCTTTCCAACTTCCATCGATAGTGTTTTTCGTCAGGTGTACTTCGGAAGAAGCATCAAGCCGGACAATGAAGGAATCGGTGGCCATGAAATTGTTTCGCTCAAGCGTGGCGTGCGTGAGTTGATCTCCCCATAAGGCATGGTAGCGAGCGGAGATGGTGTTCAATTTTACCGTCATACTGTCGCCGGAGAGTTTTATGCCGGTTCCGATCGTGGAGATGTTATTTTCATTGAACGAGACACGATGGGTATGGGTAGAATCGGAACCGATTTGGATCAAGATGTCGCTGGAATCGGTTTGGAAGGTATTTCCTTCGAAAGCAATGTCGGATCCGTTTTGGATCGAGATGAGCTCGTGGCCTGCAAATGTCGCAATGCCGGAATCGGAGGTATACGTATTGTTTTCAAACACGAGAGCGCGGGCTCCTTTTGTTTGGATCAACGATGGGGCGACCGAATCGGGATATTGGTCCGCAGCAACCAGGAAGGTGCTGTTCTGAATAGAAGTAGTGAAGAGAGAATCCGAAGAAAGGAAGGACTCGATATTGTGCCAAGTGGTTTGGTCGAGTACAGTATGTTGGATCGTTTCTTTGGGCGGACTCAATCTTTTTACCCCATCGAAATGGCTATTTTGGATTTGGAGGCTGTCTAAAGAAACAGGCCGATCGATCAAATCGGTATAATTGTTTACCGTCCAATACCTCAACTGGGTTTTTTGGGTATGTTTGCCTGTTGCCAAGGCCGTTTTTCCATAACAAGGACCATTATTGCAGCCCACGATGGTCAAGGAATCGGACAAGAAGACTTTTGCATTTGCATTCACTGCCGTATCGAAGGAGTTCAAACTCATTTTTTCCAAGACGATTGAAGCATCCACTTTTGCTACGCGTATCCCGCTCGGTTGGGCTTTGGCATTGGCAGGTGAAATGGACAGTGCACGATTTTTGATGCGGAGGTTTGCTCCGTTCCAATCTACTCCAAGGGAATTGGTTAAGTGCTGCAGGGTGTCAATGATGCTGGCATCGTTGGAAGCGTTGATCGAATTCAGGATTTTGGCCCTCTCCGGTACGCTATTGGCACATCCGACCGCTGCTCTCACAGATCCTTCCAAAGGATATTGGCTGTTGCCATTGTCGCGCGTTTCGTAGATGTAGCAATAGCCTACGGGAATCATGTTGCTCAACTCGGACGTATTCAAGCCCGCATTTGTGGCAGTGGCAACAATGTAATTGGTCTTGTATTTGTTTACTAAGCTGTCGGGTAAGAAAATGGTCCAATTTCCGCCTGCATTGGTTACGCCTGTTCCGAGCAATTTTTGGGCATCTTGAGGGAACCCATAGCTCAAATACATATGGATCGAGTCGCCTGGTTGGGCAGTGCCAAAGATGTTGAACGAATAACTGCCTACGCGTTGGTACGTGGTGATATGCGGAGGGGCGATGCTTTCATTGCCGGTCCTATTGGATAAATTGATGGCGAGGGAGCCTGGTGTAGGAATTGCTTCGGCGGAATCATTGTGAACGAGCTGGTTGAAGACTACTTTGTTGTGTTTCCCTGTTATCGTCACGCCTCCCGAGCGATTGTAGGAAATGAGGTTGGCATTCCTGTAATCGCCAATGACGTTGCTGTCGGATTCGATCTCGATACCGACAGCATTATTATCCAATGGCTTGCTTGAAAAGCTTCCTAGTACATTTCCATAAAGTTTGTTCGCGTTTCCTTTGAGGACAATTCCTGTAGACGAATTTTTGGAGATGGAATTGTTCGCGAAATACTCGTGGTGCGACCCCGTTTCTTCCCAAATACCTACCTCTCCTTTTGTCAATGTATTGAAGGTGAATGTATTTCCTGAAGTATTGTTCAGCCCGATCCCTTTTTGGGCACGTGAAATGGTGTTTTGTTCCACATTGGTTTGGTGGCAGCCATCCAAGAAAATACCGTACTGCAAGGAATCTGTCGACGCATTGAAGCCCACCTCATTCAAAGACGACTGACGGAGCTGGATCCCGAACGTGCGTCTTGTTTTGCTCGTGCTGGCCAAGGTGTCGAAGCTATTATTGTTTACGGTCGAATTGAAAACTCCGTTCAGCAAGATCCCGGCGTTGCAGGCGTGAAGGGCATTGCTTTGGACGATCGTATTTTTAGCGTTGGTCACCACGATGGCAGCAGTAGACGTGGAAATTGTGGCATTGACGGCCGATTGGCTGATGATGTTTCCTAAAATATAGGTAGAGTCGCCAGAGGTAGCAATACCGGCCACTTGCACGCTGTCCAGGATATTGTTGACAATGCGGATTTTTTCTGCCGCTGAAACAATCCCATTTTCCACGGGTAGGCCTGAGGTCCGTCCGCTAATGGTGTTTTCTTCCACCCATGTATCGTTGCCGCTGGTGTTGTCAATCGCAATGGCTGTTTGAGTTCCTTGGATCAGGTTTTTCCGCACATAAGAATTGGGAGCATTTTGTAGGGACACAGAAGTGCCGAACTGGCTAAAGCCCATGCCGTGCATGCTGAAATTGTCCACATTTTCAACTAGAAGTCCATTGGCGATAGTTGATGTCCCTGTCACCATTACTTTGGGGGTACGGTCGGGCAAGTACGAAGGTTGGGAAGTGCCGTCCACGATGATATTCGATGCGGTGACGGAAGGAAGGGTGTTTTTCAATTGAATCGGAACGGCATTTTGTCCCACTGCGGTCAGGTTGAACTGAATGAGGTTACATTGGCCCAGATTGGCCGTATCGATGGCACTGCGCAAGGTGCCTTGGCCGCTATCTGCTGCATTGGTGACCCAACAGATCCGTAGGTTGACGTTGTACAAAGAGGCGAATTCGGAGGTATTGAGATTGGCATTTCGGGCAGTGGCTACAAAATAGTTGGGACCATTGGTGTTCAAACCGCTCGTTGCCACGCTGCTTGTCCAATCCCCATTTCCGTCTGCCGTGATGGTCTGGAGATACTCGGTCGAGCGTTCTCCTTTTGCCGTGCTTTTGAAAAGCTCGATCACATCATTGGGTTGTGCGTGCCCAAAGAGGTGCAAATTGTTTTCATACACCGTGTATTTTTTGAGGGCAGGGGCCGGGTAATCGGTGTTTCCATGATGGGCCAATACTATACCCTTGCCTGAACCAGGTTCTTTTACCAAGTTTTTGGACAATAAGACGTGTTGTGCTCTATCTACCACGATTCCTGCGCCGTTTCCGTTGTCGAGGGTGTTGTTTGTTACGGAAAGGCTGTCCATAGGCCAACCTGCTACTAGGTTAGCTGGCAAAAGGCCGTGGGTACCGGCTGTCAAGGCGATGGCCGTATCTGCGTATTGGATGGTATTTTGGTCTACTAAAGTGCCGGCTCCTGCCACATACATGCCATACCCTTGCACAGGTGCCGAGGTAGTACCCAATATACCGATCGTATTTTGACCGATCCTGCCATTGGGTTGAATAGAAATAAGAGCACTTCCTATTCCTCCTGTTTTCTGGATATTTCCAATGTTATTTTGCGAGATCAGATTGGATCCGTCCTTACTTATGACCACGATCCCGAAAGAGTCCACTGGAGCGGCATTTCCGCTTAGGTCATACCCGATCACGTTACGGCTGAGCGTGTTCCCACTTGCGCACAAACAGAGGGCACCTGAGTTTCCAATCCCTACTTTTAAGGAGGCGTTGGCAAAGGTATTGCTGTCTACAGTGTTGTTGTCCGAATTGCCTGTCAATACCAAGCCGAGCGTATGGAAGGAGTTGCCTTGGAATGTGTTGGAGCTTCCATCTAAGACTTGAATTCCCAAGTTTGAGAATTGCAATCCTTTGACCACGTTATTGGATGCCTGGATGGTGAAGATGTTGTGCGCAACAGTTGAGGAAATGGTGATGTCCTGTTGGGTGTTTTCAATGTCCGTGCCTTGCTGATTGTAAAGTAAAAGTGGGGTAGAAGTGGTCAGCTGGATTTCCTTGGGATCGGTATCGGGGAACTGGAAATCTATTTTCACTTTCAAGTCGGAATTGTTGGCACAATTCACCGCTTCGCGGAAGGAGCCTTCCCCATGGTCATTCACATTGGTGACGGGACACACTTCTACGAATGATCCGATCCGGTATACATTGCTTAGCTGGGAGGTACTGCCATTGGCATTCGTGGCAGTGGCGAGGTAAGCATTTCCGGCATTGTCCTGGTAGTCGTTGGTAGAGAACGTCCAGGTCCCATTTCCGCTCACGGTTGTTTCTCCCAAATACAGCAACGCTTGTTCCCTTAGGCCATTGCCTTTGTATACCTGGATGTTGGTACCTGCTTCTCCTTGGCCTGTCAATTGGATGCCAGGGTTTGTCAAATTGTGGGAAAGGATCTTTGGTACGTCGATGTTGTCGTTGGTGGCCGTGTTGAGCTTGATACCTGTTCTTTTGTTGTAATCTCCATGCCCACTTGCGTACAAAGCACCGCCAAAGAAGGAGTTTCCATTGCCGTTCACGATCACCACATTTTCCTGTTGGGTATTGGCGACGGTACTTTGGGAAACGGTATTGCTATTTCCTTGGATAGAAACTCCGGGCCCTTGAAGGTTCAACAATGACTTGCTGTTGTAGGTAACACCGAGCCGGCTAGAGGCGATGTTGTTAAAATCGGAAGTAATGGAGATGAAACTGCTGTCTGTTTTCCCGATAGTCAATTGGGAAAGCACGTTTTCTTGGCCACTGACACGTATTCCTTGCGAGAATCCTAGGATTCCCAAGCCTTTAACGGTACTTCCGATAGAAGAAACAGAAAGTGCCTGAGCCAAGGAATGGTCGTTGTTTACGATCCAAATGACAGGATCTGAGGTAGGAGAGTAGCCGCTTTGTGTCGTTCCGTCAATCACCATTGTGCTGTACACTTCTGGCAGCGGGCTCAAGGGGAAGATGGTATCGTTCGGAGACGAGGCAGGGATTTTGAAATTGATGATCCCGCAGGTTCCCTGATTGGCTTTGTTGATCGCGTCGCGCAAAGAACCGGTATCTGCGTCGGCTACGGTAGTGACCACGCATTTACAGGCTGGGCAGGCCCAAAGGGAGTCGCTTACTTCCGAGGTGCCGATCGTGGAAGTGGCTGTGGCGCGCAAGACAAGCGTGTCCTTGAAAGCCAACAAGGAAGCAGGCAATTCTACTTGGAAGACCCCTGTGTCTGCCGCAAAATAAGTAGCTGAATACGCTGTGAGTTTTTGGCGTTTCATTCCGGACAAGAATACTTCCACGCTGTCTCCTTTTTCAGATTTCAATTGGAGATAGAGCTTGGTTCCACGGTGCACGATCTTGGAGAGGACGGGTTTTACTTTCGAAGCATTACCTGGCAACGCGGAGCCAAGGTGTAGATCGATGGCTTTCTTGGCATTGTCTATGAGCGTACGTGAAATTTTGGACGTACCCGATTGGACGGAAACGCCTGCGCCCGCATATCCTTGGATGTTGTTCGAAAGAACCGTGATGTCAAAGCTGTTTTGCATGTCGATGCCCACACCTTTGCTCGAATCTGCCGCCGAGAGGGTGTTGTTCTGAATCAAACTGAGGACGGAGTTGCTGTCCACTTTGATTCCAAAAACTCCATTGTCCGTCAAGGTATTCCCGAACACGAACGCGCCAAAGAGGTTGTTGTTTAGGCGGATTCCTCCTTGTCGATTGGCCCGCACGATATTTTGGTACAATGTGTCGTTGTCACTTTCGCTCATCCATACGCCTACTTGATTGCTGTCCAAGGTGTTTTGGGAGAACTTGGAATCGTTGGCATCTTGTAAGAATAAACCGATTCCATTCTTATTCAGAATATTGTCGCTTGCTCGGGTCAAATTGGAGGAATGGCAGTAAAGTCCATTT
>FTBA01000277.1_pt1 | contig 23051 bp, 14 predicted proteins | sample 1639221 | NCBI WGS metagenome assembly FTBA01 (sample SAMEA3914864, study PRJEB12502) | metagenome | biome: forest; material: soil | place: USA | collected 2012-03-12 | depth 0.3 m | reverse complement strand
ATTGTTGAATACCACATTAGCCAATTTAATCAAATAGCCTTTCGAGGCGCTGAATGTGTTGTTGCGGCTATCCCTTGAAAGCTCGATGCCCACGCCAAGAGACCTGCCCCCGTCTCTTCCCCGTACATTCTGCTGGTCGAAAATACCGTCTTTTTGGTAATGGATGTAAAATACTTGTTGGTACTCCATCGAGACACCCACAAAATAATCCTTGTATACTTTTTTCAGGAATTGCGGGTTGATAAAAAGCTGGTTGAACTCATAATTTTCCAAGTTGCTGTTCGGGGTATCGTAGCCAAATCCCCAAAATTTGTCGGGGAATTTTGTAAATGTATTTTCCAAGCGGAAAATATAGCGCTCCCCGGGAAAGTAAAGATTGACCCCTGAGGTAACGGTGATTTGTTTTTTTAACGAATACAAAACGGCCAATGGGATGGTGGAAGTCCTCAACAATGTGTCGGACCGTTTTGTTTTAAATACCGTGACGGTGGCGGCACCTAATACCCAACTGGTTTCCGGTGCCCTCGAAACGGCCGGAAAAGCCAATACTTTCACATTTTTTGTGCTGTCCTCATCTCCCAGTCCTATCCTTGGAATCGACAAAAGAAAAAGGACGGTCCACTTAAAATACTTTAACATGAAATCTACGTGCGCATTTAATCCTTTTTCTCACTTTTATTTGAGGGATGCCTGTTGTTGGATCAACATCAACAAATCCTCTTTGCTGTTTGCTTCTTCGATTACCTTGTCCTTTCGCCAGCGCAAAATACGAGGAAATCGCAAGGCGACTCCAGATTTGTGCCGAGGGGAAGGATTTATCCCTTCAAAAGCAATCTCGAACACTAACTCCGGCGTCACACTTCGGACAGGTCCAAATTTTTCTTTGGTATTTTTCTTTACCCAAGCATCTACCTCCAATAGTTCTTTGTCGGTAAGTCCGGAATAGGCCTTGGCAAAAGGGACCAGTTCATTTCTGTCCCACACGGCAAAGGTATAGTCGGTGTACAGATTGGCTCTTCTCCCGTGTCCCCGTTGTGCATAGAGGAGCACTCCGTCTACAGTCAAGGGGTCGATTTTCCATTTCCACCATTTTCCTCTCCTTCGCCCTGATTCGTAAGGACTTTCTTTATGCTTTAACATCAGGCCTTCGCACAGATATTCCCTAGATTCCAGACGCAATCGAGCCAGTTCCTTAGGGGTACGGCAGGGAAGGATAGGAGAGAGCCGAAGTACTTCCTGAAGGGTGTTTTCTTTTTGGTGGACTTGGTGCAACACGTCTTCAAGGAGTTGCCGTCTCTTTTGTAAAGGCATTTCTCGGATGTCTTTCCCCTGATGTTCGAGCAAGTCGTAGCACAATAAGACCAAAGGAGCGTCTTGAAGGGCTTTTTTTGTCAAATTTTTTCTGCCGATCCTTGTTTGCATCACATGAAATGCCATCGGCAACTCGTTCTTAAAAGGGAGAATTTCCCCGTCTATGACTGTACCATCCGGCAAAAGCGACCGCAAAGCGGCAAACTCAGGAAGTTTGTCGGTCATGAGGTCTTCCCCTCTGGACCAAATGAACAATTGCCCTTTTCGTACGATGAGTTGGCCCCTGATTCCGTCATATTTCCGTTCCACTTGCCAATTGGATACATCCCCTAATTCCTCGGGAGCCATCTCCAATTGATAGGCCAAGTAGAAAGGATAGGGTTTGGAGACGTCGTCGTGGATGTGTTCCTGAAAAAGAAGGGCTTCTAAGTTGACTTGTTCCGGATTCCAGTCCCCCATGAGACGGTGGGCTATTTGGGTCTCCTTGAGGGCAAATCTTTTGGCCAAGGCTTTGATGACCAATTGTTGGGAAACACCTACTCTGAAACTTCCTGTAATCAACTTGTTGAAAACCAGACGCTCCGAGGTATTAAGCTCATTCCAGATTTTTTGGATCGTTTCCTTTTTTTCTTCCTCGGCCATCAGGTCGAATTCTTTCAGTAAAAGAATGAGCCCGTGAAGGGAATGATTCGAGGTGTCGCGTGTGCTGGGAAGCACGAGCGAAATGGTTTCGGCCAAATCTCCCACGATGTGGTAGGATTCATCAAAAAGCCAGGAAGGAAGTTGTGCCATTTCCACGGCCCATTGCTTTAATTCGCCGGTCTTGATCGTGCGTTTCGGGCGTTTCCCGATCAACAGCGCCACGGTCCACAAGGTATCTACCGGATCCGCTTCGGCAAAATAGTCTGCCAACGCGTCAATTTTGGCGTTGGTTTTGGTGGTTTGGTCCAGTCGGGTGTATAGTTCAGCGAATTTCCTCATTTGCCAATGGTGCTTCCGATTCCGTTCCTTCGTTCAGTGCTTCACCTTCGTACAGGGTGTCCACTTCTATGGCGTCCAATCTGCCTTCTTCACGGAGCCATTTGGCGAATACAGATTTGTATCCGTGGGTGATATAGACCTTTTCGGCCCCTGTTTCTTTAACTGCTTGATTGAGTCCCTCCCAGTCGGCATGGTCTGAAAGGACAAAGCCTCTGTCTACTCCCTCTCTTCTTCGTGTGCCCCTTAATTGCATCCAGCCACTGCAAATGCCCACAGAATAGGGGTCGAAACGCCTGAGCCATGGAGTGCCTACCGCCGATGGGGGTGCAATGACGATGCCGCCTTTCAATTCTTCTTTGGAAGCCGACAGGACAGGTTTTGTTTCCATGAGATGAATGCCTTCTTGGGAGAAAAGAGTCTGGATATTTGCCACAGCTCCATGCGTAAAAATGGAACCGATACTGGGGTCGAGATGGGAAAGGATCCGTTGCGCCTTTCCTAGGGCATATCCAATTACGACGCTTGTTTTGTTTTCTTCCTTGTTACGCGCCCACCAAGCATTGATATCTTCATGCACCCATTGTGCGTCCGGAAAGCGGTAAATCGGCAATCCAAAGGTCGATTCTGTGACGAAATGATGGCACCGGATAGGTTCAAATGGGGGACAAAGGCCATCATTTTGCAGTTTGTAATCTCCTGAAACTACCCATATTTCTCCTTTGTATTCCAATCGGATTTGGGCAGAACCCAAAATATGCCCGGCAGGGTGTAAGCTGATTTTGACACCGTTCAGGAGGATGGGCGCATTATATGGCAATCCCGTAACCGAAATCCCTTGCCCGAGCCGATATTTTAAGACAGGGACGGAAAGGGTGTGGGCCAGATAATGTCCGTTGCCTGGCTTGGCGTGATCGGAGTGGGCATGGGTAATGAGCGCTTTCGGAACTGGCTTCCATGGGTCGATGTACACGTCCGCTTGGGGACAGTAAATACCGTATGTGTCGAATTTGAGCAAGCGGCGTATGGGTTCAGTTCAAAATACTAAATCCATGCCAAGGGGAAAAAGTTTACAGATCGCCCATATTCTTTTCCCGCCCACGTGAAGTGCCGTCAAATATAAAGGAGAACTACTGGTGATTATCAGGACACTGTAATTTTCGTATTTTTAATCCCTCTTCTCAGCAAAAGGAGACGTTTTTGCGTAGAAGCCATCACATGGAAACAATACAAGATCCGGACCATATTCACGAAAGAAGGTTAAAAGCACTCATTTCTGCTACTTCCGACATCGTCTCGATTGCTGACTACCAAGGTAAAATAATCCCCACATTCCGAACAGGGGATTGGCAAGCCTTTACGGGACAATCCTATGAAGATACGCTGAACAACGGGTGGAAGGCATACATCCATCCGGAAGATGTGGAATACACAGTGAGGCAATTGTCTAAGACCATGACAGGAAGCGAGGTGGTAGACATGCTCTATCGCGTACGGAGACGCGATGGACAATGGCGCTGGTTGGAAGGGAAAATCGTTCCCGTTTTTGATGATGAGGGAAAAGTGAAGGAGTGGGTAAGTGCGGTGAGCGACATTACAGAACGCAAGCAGGCCGACGAAGAGAAAGACAAATTGATAAGTCGACTGCAGGAACGGGAAAGAGAATTGGCCGCCTCGGAAGAGGAATTAAGGCAATTGCTCGACGAACAACAGCAAACACACGCCTATATCCGGGATCGGGAACGGCATTTTTCCGCCATCTTCAACAATGCGCGTGATGTTATTTTTTCCTTGGACAAAAACTTGTGCATTACCGCGATGAATAAGGCATTTGTCGACTTAATCAAGGAAAGGAAAAAGATGGACGTGAAGATTGGCGATAATATCTTTTTGATCTTACCGGCACATGCAGCGGATATGTTCCGCCAAGCGTATCAACAGGTACTGGATGGAAATCCAGTCAACCAAGTCAAACAATGGGGCGACAGTCTGTGTACCGAAGAGTTCTTCGAACCTATTTTTGGAGACAACGACGAAGTGAACGGAATCGCCATTTTTTCGCGCAATATCACGGAAAGGAAAAAAATCGAGATTCAATTGACCCAATCGCTGGAGGAAGAACGGAAATTGAACGAAGAGTTGGCTTGGCGGGAAGAAGAATTGACTTCTCAAGAAGAAGAGTTGCGGAGCTCATACGAGCAACTTTCCCAGATTCACGAACAGCTTCAAAAAAGCGAAAAAAAGTTCGAGGCGATATCCATTTGTACCAACGGGGCTATTTACGATTGGGACATTCTAGAAGACAACTTGGTATGGTCACCCGGATTCAAAAACGTTTTTGGATACGATCCTTCCGGAACTACGTTCACCCTTCAAATGTGGGAGGAATCCTTGCCACAGGATTCGAAGCAGGCAACGGTAGACAGTCTGAAAAATGCATTTGAAAATGGCCTTGAAATTTGGGACGAAGAATATAAAATTGTCCGTACAGATGGCCAAATAGCCCATGTGGCGGAGAAAGGGCAAATTTTTAGGGATGAGCAAGGCGTGCCCTATCGGATGGTAGGCGGGATCCGGGACATTACCGATCAAAAAAGGGCCTTGGAAGACCTGGAAAAAGCAAGTTACCACCTCAATTGCATCATTGACAACATGCCCATCGGGATCATGGTCATCGGAAAAGACGGGAATGTGCTCAAAATGAACAAGGCATATGTGAAAAGCTTGCAACTGTCCAACGATTTCGATGTAACGGGGCATTACGATATTCAGAAGGATAAATTGTTCATAGAATGTGGAGCTGTCCGGTATTTCGAAGCGGCATTAAAGGGAGAAATTGTCGTCAACGAGGAAATCAGGGTGGATTTTGGTTCTCCCAACAGTTCAAGGTCTAATAGGAAAGATAAAGCGTGGTTTTCCTTTACCATGTTTCCTATCTTTGACTCTGAAGGAACAGATGCCGTGGTATTGGTCTCCAATGAAATAACGGCTGCCAAGCTGGCCCAGGAAAAGATCGAGAAGAACACCCAACAAATCATCGAAACGAACAAGCAAATGGCGGAATACCGATTGATAGCCTTGCGATCCGTCATGAACCCGCATTTTTTATTCAATTCGTTGAACTCGATCCAATCCTTTATTGCCTCGAACGAAAAGAAACAGGCCATCGATTACTTGTCCTTGTTTTCTAAATTGATCCGGTCCACTCTCAACAGTTCGTTGGACAACAGCAATACCATGGCAGAAGAATTGGAAATCCTAAAACTTTATATCAATCTGGAAAAACTGAGGTTCGATAATAAGTTCAGTGAATATATCGATGTCGAAGAAGGGATCGACGTCGATGTAGTGGAAATACCCCCCTTGATCTTACAGCCTTTTGTCGAAAACGCCATTTTACACGGACTGTACAACAAAGAAGGGAACGATGGCCGATTGGACATCCGCTTCCGGATTTTAAATGGCAAACTGCTTTGCGTCGTGGAAGACAACGGCATTGGGCGTCAAGCCGCAGAAAAAATCAAGGCGAGCAATAAATTACATAAATCCGTGGGCATGATGCTGACGAAAGAGCGGATCGAACTGATCAATAAAGGGGATGCATTGTCTGTACAGATCGTGGATTTGATGGATGAATTTGAAGAGCCGGCCGGTACGCGTGTAGAGGTCATGATGGACATACTCAACGATAATTTTTTACGAAATGATGAAGGCTATAATCGTGGACGATGAAGAGAGGAGCAGGAAGAACATCACGGCACTTTTGACGGATTTTTGTGCTGGGGTAGAGGTGCTGGATGCCGTGAAATCGGTAGAAGAGGCTATGCATGCCATCAAGAAATACCGACCGGATGTCGTATTTCTCGATATCCAAATGCAAAGAGAAACGGGGTTTGACTTACTTAATAAGATCGACAAGATTGATTTTGAGGTTATTTTCACGACTGCTCATGCCGAATATGCTATCAATGCCATCCGCTTTTCCGCCATCGATTATTTATTGAAGCCCATCGACATAGAAGAATTGAAGCAGGCAGTGTCCAGGGTGGAAAAAAAACGGAAAGTCTCCAACATCCAAGAGCAATTCGAGACATTGCTGTACAACTTCAAGTCATCGGATGCGGGCAATTACCGGCTGGCCATCCCCTTTTCCGAAGGAATGGTATTTGTCAACATGAAAGATATCCTCTATTGCGAGGCACAAAGCAACTACACGCAACTGTACATGAAAGACGGCAAATCCTATCTGGTTTCAAAAACGTTGAAGGACTACGAAAGCCTGTTGATACAGCACGGTTTTTTTAGGGTACACCACTCTTTTTTGGTCAATATCAAGGAAATAAAACAATACATCAAGGGCGACGGAGGGTACATTGTCATGAATAACAATGTGCAAATAGGCATTTCGCAACGCAAAAAGGATGCCTTTCTGAAAATGATTGACGGCGTCACCTTGCGGCCTTTCACTGACTGATTTCCTTTTCCGTTAGAGACATTTTTAGGCAGGTGCAAGTGGACTGGCCTAAGGCCCATCTGCTCTCTTTCTGCCTGCACTTAATCATGCACAGGCTTCGCCTACTAGTTTACCGCATATTCAAAGAAGGAATAACCGTAATCTTGTTTTGGAAAGCCGACCAAAACAGGCAAGATATTTCCAGAAACCAATTCTTTTACTTAAAACAGGACTGAAATGCATCACAATTTGAACGAAAACACTTTAACGAACAGAAACATGAAAGAGCCACTCAAGAAGATGCCAATTGAATTTCGAATTACCCCGCAGGAAAAAAGAATTTTGCAATTGGTAGTGGACGGCTTGAACAATAGGGAAATTGCGGACGAATTAAAAATCAGCATCAGAACGGTGGAAGCCCACCGCCAAAACCTCTTCCGCAAATTGGACGTGGACAATGTAGTGAAATTGGTCCGCTTGTCTTTGGAGCTGAATCTTGTCAGCTGATCAACTGTTCTGCGCACTTCTTTCCCCTTAACTCCATTCTTTTATCAAAATGAGGTAGATAGTCGCGGCTTTTCTTTGCTTAATTCCCAAAATCCGCCTTGTTTCGCGTCTTTATTTCTTCTTTGTATGTTACAGATCCAATTTATTCGCGAAAACAAGGCGGCCGTATTGGAGGGCTTGGCCAAGAAAAACTATCCCCACGCGCTGCAGGACGTAGAGCACGTGATTTCGCTCGATGCAGAGCGACGGTCACTACAGTCCGAATTGGATACGATCCTGCGGGATTCGAACGAAGCGGCCAAGCTCATTGGGCAATGGATGAAAGAAGGAAAAAAGCAGGAGGCCGAAGAAAAAAAGAATCTTACGGCCGATCTGAAACTGAGATCGAAAGAACTCGGGGAAAAATTGACAGAAGTAGAAAAGCAATTCCAAGACACTTTGGTAAGGCTTCCCAACCTTCCCCACAGTTCTGTGCCGTCTGGAAAGACGGCAGAAGACAATGTGGTGGAATACCAAGTCCCTACATTGCCGACATTGCCGGAAACGGCCCTACCGCACTGGGAGTTGATTAAAAAATACGACATCATCGACTTTGAGTTGGGAAATAAAATTGCAGGGGCAGGTTTCCCTGTGTACAAAGGGAAAGGGGCCAAAATCCAACGGGCTCTGATCAATTTTTTCTTGGAAGAAGCAGACAAAGCGGGGTATTCGGAAGTACAGCCGCCCATCGTCGTGAATCCGGATTCCGGGTTTGGTACAGGGCAACTTCCTGACAAAGAGGGGCAAATGTATTTTATAGGCGAGGACAACCTGTATTTGATCCCGACCGCCGAAGTTCCGATTACCAACCTTTACCGGGATGTGATCGTGAAACCAGAAGAGTTGCCCATCAAGAATGCCGGTTATACGCCATGCTTTCGAAGAGAAGCAGGAAGTTGGGGAGCACACGTGAGGGGGTTAAATCGCCTGCATCAATTTGATAAAGTGGAGATCGTCCAAATCCAATTGGCCGAGAATTCCTACCAGGCCTTGCAGGAGATGCGCGACCATGTACAACGCTTGATCGAAAAATTGGAATTGCCTTTCCGTATTTTGCGTCTTTGCGGAGGAGATATGAGTTTCGGTTCTGCACTTACCTTCGATTTCGAAGTGTATTCCGCAGCGCAGAAGCGGTGGCTGGAAGTAAGTTCGGTGAGTAATTTTGAAACCTTCCAGGCCAACCGTCTCAAGCTTCGCTACAAAGACAAAGAGGGAAAAACCAAATTGTTGCACACCTTAAACGGGAGTGCCTTGGCGCTGCCCCGGATACTGGCCGCCATTTTAGAAAATAATCAAGAGGAAGGAAAGGTCAGGATTCCGCAGGTGTTAAGAAAATATACAGGATTCGATTTTATCTAAAAGATATAGGCCATCGAAAGGTACAGGGCTGAATTGAAAATATCCTCGTGGTGAGGGGTAGGCATCGCATTTCGTAAGCCGAGGGTGTAGCGAAGTTCGATCAAATAACGGCCCTTGTAATCTGTAGGCAAATCTACGCCTGTGCCCACCACGATTCCATAATCAAAGGATTGGAAGGCATTTCTCACATTTTCCCCCTTTTTAGACAAGTATCCATTGGAAAAATCGGTATACCGTGCGGCCAGAAGTGTTTGGGCATATAGGCCGCCGTTTAAGTAAATGGCGGGAGACTGTTCCCTTTCCAGAGGAATATGGAATTTTAACAGAATAGGGATTTGCACGTAATGAAGCCTATAATGCGTGTTTACCCGGGAAGAAGCCAAACTCTTTTGGTCTCCGCTTTGATAAGGGGAATACGTTCCGCTTTGTCGATTTCCCACCGTTGCGTACAGCAACTCCGTCACGATACTCCATTTTGTCCCAAGGCTGTATGCACATGTGCCTCCCAATGTAATGTCCAGAACAGGTGCATTTGCCACTCCTTGGATCACTTTTCCTTGGAAGGCAGCGAGACCGGACCCAATTCTGCCCCCTATCCGTAGGCGATCCGTTCCTTGGCCTCTCTGTTTGTGTTTTGGTTGGCCGAAAGCAAAAAAAGACAGGTTTAGGAGGACAAGAAAAACAGGTGTGTTCATTTTCTGAGTGCTTAAAAAGAATTTTTTGGAGGTACAGTCCACAATTCATTTCTACTTTGCGGAAAGAACCTCCCCTTCATTTTTATCCCCAAGTCATACACCTGTAATGAAGACATGGCAAAACATCAATCAGTAACGCCTTCGCGATTTTTTAATACTACCAAAGTGCTTTCTCCAGATTTTACCTTGGCCCATTTTTCCACCGCCATAAACATGCATTCTGTTATATTTGCGGCTACCACCTAACGAATCCGACTTGGCAAAATCCGACTTCAGCGAAACCCCTTTGATGAAACAATTCAATGCTATCAAAGGCAAATATCCAGGGGCTATCCTGCTTTTTAGAGTGGGCGATTTTTATGAAACATTTGGGGAAGATGCCGTAGTGGCCAGTAAAGTGTTGGGCATTACACTCACAAAAAGAGGCAATGGGTCTGCTTCCGAAACGGCATTGGCAGGCTTTCCACACCATTCTTTGGACACTTATTTGCCCAAATTGGTTCGTGCAGGCTTCCGGGTGGCGATTTGCGACCAATTGGAAGACCCTAAAATGGTCAAGGGCATCGTCAAAAGGGGCGTGACGGAATTGGTGACCCCTGGCGTCACGTTCAACGACAATGTGTTGAACCAACGGCAAAACAATTACCTCTGTGCGGTCCATTATCTCCATAAGGACCTTACGGGTATGGCGGTACTGGATATTTCGACGGGCGACTACCTGATTGCGCAGGGAACCTGGTTGTACATCGATAAACTGATCCAAAGCTTCCAACCTGCCGAGATACTCTACAGCAAAGCCAAAAAGAAGGACGTATCGGGAAATTTGGGGGATCGCTGGATCACATTTGGACAGGACGATTGGGTATACCAATATGATTTTGCACATGAGAAATTGACCAAGCACTTTGGCACCCAAAATTTAAAGGGCTTTGGCGTGGAAAACCTGAAAGAAGGCGTGGTGGCCGCAGGAGGCATCCTTCAATACCTGACCGATACGGAACATCACGAGGTGGCCCATATCACCTCGCTTTCCCGCATAGAAGAAGAGCGCTATGTATGGTTGGACAAATTCACGATCCGGAATTTAGAGTTATTGTTTCCGCAATTTGAAGGAGGTGTCTCTTTGATCGATATTTTGGACGATACGCAGACCCCTATGGGAGCCAGGCTTCTCAAAAATTGGCTCGTGTTGCCCCTCAAAGAACCTGCCGCGATCAAAGAAAGGGCCGATTTGGTAGAAGTTTTCTTTGGAGATGTAACCTTGTCGGAAGAGATCACAGCTGCCTTTAAACAGATCGGGGATCTGGAGCGTTTAGCCTCAAAAGTAGCCGTGCGGAGGGTGAACCCCAGGGAATTGGTGCAGTTACGACGTTCTTTGGCGCACATCCAACCTTTGATCCACTTGCTGACTGCCGTGGGAAACAAAGGGCTGAATGCCTTTGTGGACAAACTCAATGCCCTGCCTGCTTTGGTGGAAAAATTGGAAACTACCCTTCAAAACGAAGTGCCGGTTATCCTTAGCCATGGGGGAATCATTGCCGAAGGAGTGTATCATGAATTGGACGAACTTCGGCAAATTGCCTTCTCAGGGAAAGATTTTCTGCTGCAGATCCAGCAACGGGAATCAGCCCGTACGTCGATTCCTTCATTGAAAATTTCGTTCAATAAAGTATTCGGGTACTACATCGAAGTGACCAATACCCATAAAGACAAAGTGCCGACCGATTGGATACGTAAACAGACCACTTCGAATTCGGAACGCTACATCACGGAAGAGCTCAAAAAGTACGAAGACACGATTTTGGGCGCCGAAGAAAAGATCCTTGCCTTAGAACAGAAACTATTTAACGAACTTGTTGGCTACGTCGCTGAATTCGTTTCCCAGATCCAACAGAATGCCCGAGGCATCGCGCAGCTAGACTGTCTATTGAGCTTCGCCAACACGGCACGGAAAAATAAGTACATCCGCCCGGAAGTGAACGACTCGTGCATCATCGACATCAAGGAAGGAAGGCATCCGGTCATTGAAAAACAACTCGGGGTGGGAGAGGCCTATGTTCCCAATGACATCTTTTTGGATACCGATGCCCAACAAGTGATGATTATCACCGGTCCCAATATGGCTGGAAAATCGGCTTTGTTGCGGCAAACAGCCCTCATTTCCTTAATGGCCCAAATGGGAAGCTTTGTTCCTGCCAGTGCGGCCAGTATCGGTTATGTAGACAAAGTATTTACCCGAGTGGGGGCCTCGGATAACCTCTCGAAAGGAGAATCCACATTTATGGTGGAAATGACAGAAACGGCGAGTATCCTCCATAATTTCAGCAATCGCTCCCTGATTTTAATGGATGAGATCGGCCGGGGAACCAGCACATACGACGGCATTTCCATTGCATGGGCCATTGTGGAGTATCTGCACCAGAATCCGAAATTTCATCCTCGGACACTTTTTGCGACACATTACCATGAACTGAACCAGTTGGCAAGCGATTTTCCGCGTGTCAAAAATTTCAATGTTTCTGTGAAGGAAGTCGGGGAGAAAGTCATTTTTATGCGAAAATTGAAAGAAGGCGGGAGCGAACACAGCTTTGGGATCCATGTGGCACAGATCGCCGGCATCCCCAATCCGGTTATTTTAAGGGCCCACCAGATCATGCAGCACCTCGAAAAAGAAAAGGTGTCCACATCTTCCGCCAAAAAGATGTTGGATCTTCCCAAGAACAATTACCAGCTCAACATTTTCGAGGCCAACGATCCCGGTTATGTAAAAATCAAGGAGCTTTTGGAAGGCACCGACATCAACACCATTTCGCCTGTGGAGGCCTTGTTGAAACTCAATGAAATGAAAATCGCGATGGGAAAAAGTAATAAGTGACTTAAGAGCATCGACCCCTAAGCCACTTTAAGGCGTCTTATTTGTTTTTGCCTTCTGTTTTCCCTGGATCGAATACGAAATCCGCGTTTTTTAATTTAATAGGCACCATTTTGGACTCGGAAAAGGTATTTTTCCACACAATGTCCATGTTGGCAAACTGCATGTCCTCGACCTTTCCAGGTACGTGGAAGGTGGCTACGATTTTCGTGTCATCTCCCGAAGTCAATAAATCTACTTTGTTTTTACGGTAATCATTCACGAATTCTTGGCCGTTGGCCAGTTTCACGACCAATTTGCCCGGATCGACAATGCCTACGTCATTTCCTCTATACACACATTTGAAGACAATTTTCGTTTCTTTGGTCTCTTTGTCCAGTTTGTCCACATTGCACTTGAAGTTTCCTGCCGTGAAATCGTTGGCAGCCAGCGGCAATTTAAAATTGGGGACTTCTTGTACTTTTCCGTCATACGCTACCCGGTAAAAACCATTTGTAAGAAAGGTAAGGCTTTGAACATGGTAGTTTTTACCCTCTCCGCTCACTTTAAGGGTTTTTGTTTCAGTCTCTTTGGGCAATACCTGCATGTTCAGCCCTTGGAACATCCCACCTCCTGTAGGAGGAAATTCTCCAAAGTCATATTTAAAACGGGATTCGCTTCCTTTAAAGAAAATATAATCATTCGTTTTATTCGTCACCTTCATCTTGGTATGGGTAAACTCCTGTTGGGAATGCGGATCGATGAATTCGAGTGTCATTTCGTCTGATTCAACTGGAACGACACTGTAATGATTTTCATGTTTTGGATCGTCCGGCTTCCGTTGCGCGTGCGACTGTACGGCCATCAAAAGAACACACGAGCTGAGGAAAAAGGCAGAAAGAGTACGTTTTTTCATGATAAAAAAGGATATGTTGAAAGATAAAGTACGGAATAAGGGCATTTCGGTTTTCATGCCCTTTTTGAATCATCGGAAAAATACATTCGAAAAATAAGAAAAACTATTTTGATGTTTTCTCTTTGAGGATCTCTTGTTCCTTGTTGGCCTTTTCCATGGAGACTTGAAGTCGGGCTGCATGGTGCCGTATGATCATCTCATCGTGTTTGTCTTTGGCAAGTTCGGATTTGAGCGCTTCGGTTTGCTTTCTGGCTTCCAGTTGATGTTTGTCGATGGCCAATGTTTGGTTTTTCACCTTTTCACGATCTTTTCGCGGGATCGATTTTTTTAGTTCTTCGTGTTCCACTATGGCACTGTCCAGTTGTTTTCCTATTTCCGTTACATTTTGAGTATGTTCCTTTTTGGTCCTGGATTCCCCGTATTTGATTTTCATGGCCCGCTTTTGAATGTCAGCAGTGTGGGTATGCCACTTCTCCTGAATGACTTCTGTTTTTTGTGCCATTCCTGCTATGGCAAGAAACAAGCACCCTATGCAAATAGGCAATTTCATGTTAAAATTAGATTTTGGTCTTGGTAGTAAGAGGTAGAAAAGCACGTTTCAAAACACCGTGCCAACACCTAACCAAAAATAATGGTTCTGTCCGAGTGAACAGTCAACAAAATATAAAATAGTAAAAAAATCTCAATTATAATACGAAAAGTACCATATCTCATTTTTTCCATATTCGTTTAGTGGAAACAATGTGGTCCTGGACCAATTGGGCAAAGTAAAGACCTTGCGGAAGGCTCTCCCCAAATTCCAGTACATATTGTGAGAATAGCATGTAACACCATACAATGCCAAGTTCGTCCCGCAGCAGAAGGGTACTGCCAATCGGTGCTTTTGCAGTAAAATGGCTATGGCTTAGGGTAGGAAATACTTCCCAAAGGGATGTGAGAATGTCTTGGTCGATACCGGTTGAAATACAGGGGAAGGGAACTGAATCAGATGGAGAGCCTACTCCGATACAACGGCCGCACGAATCGATCGATGCTTTTCCTCCCCATTCGTTCGCACAATCTTTTGTGCACGCCGCTTGTTCCGTAGTGCCTGCCACGCAATCGCCACAATGGTCGATATAGGCCAAACCTCCGGCTTGGCCATTGCAATCTTTGTCACAAGGGGTTGCGCCAGTCGTTCCCGAAACGCACTGTCCGCAACCGTCAAGGTAGGCGGTGCCTTCCCAATAGGCATTGCAATCTTTTTGACAAGTAGAATTGGGGGAAATACCGCTCGTGCCTCCAGAGCAGCGTCCGCAGTTGTCTATTTTGGCTGTCCCTCCTTGTATTCCTAAACAATCTGGACAAGCAAGATCCTTGAATTGGACGCCTGTGGACACAGGATGGGTAAGATCGAATAGTACGCTATCTGTTTCCAGTGTTTGGCCCGTTACGGATGTAATTCGGAAATGGTAAGGCCCTGCCCGTTGTTTGTCCTCATCGATGCCGCCTTCTTGTACAAAATAATTGTAGATTTCCCGATGGATGGTCTGAAAAGCACCTTCTTTCTTTTTGTATTCCAGTTTGGAAATCGGGTAGTAGGAGTCTCTCAGCTGTGCTTTGAAGTAATAAGGCCCGGAACCTGGGGCAAAGACGATGCGAATGTCGTTTGCTTGCGGACAAGTCACATATTGCCATTTTATTGGGATGCGTCCGTCTTTTAAGTCGGCCAGTTGCTCAAATGCTTCTGTCGTCATGTCGATGTCCCCAAACTTGCACTCCGGACAGCGGTCGACGATTTGCAATGTGATTTCTCCTTTGGGTCCCAAAATTCGGACACATGCGCCACATGCGGTGCTACTGTCGTATTGGATTTGGTTCATCGCCGCATGATAAAAATTGCCTGAAACTACAGGGAGCCCGCAATTCCCTCCCGTGCCTCCGGCAACGCCGCCATATTGTGTTCCGTCCCCTTGATACCAAGTGTCGCGACAATCGAACGATTGCGAAAATACGGCATGGGGAAACAAGAGAAAAGGCAAAAGAACGTATTTCATGATGTAGAACATCCATTTGTATAAATAGCAAGGGGATAGCGTGGCTTCGCTATCCCCTTGATTCCTGTTGTAAAAAATCAATTTTTTACAACAGGAATCACTTGGCTTTTTCCATTGGAGGTCAAACGGAGATAATACATTCCAGAAGACAACCCTGTTAAAGAAAGTGCTTCATTCCCATTTTGCTGTTTCTCAAAAATAGTAGTGCCTAAACCATCGATCAATTGTACATGTATTTCTTCTGTTCCACTTGCTATGTAAAGAAGGTCGCGCGTAGGATTGGGAAATACCTTCCAGGCAGCAGCAGTTGTTTCCTCTTCTTCGACAGAGGTGACAAGGGTAGGATAATGGATATAGCGCGAGGTGCTTACTTTTTGCAGCCAATAATTTTTTACGTCAGAGATTGTTTCGATCCTCGAATCTCCCCATTGTGCGCTCCAGTTGTGGCCTACCCAATTGCTGTTGATGTAAACCCAGGCTTTGATATCGTACGTCTCGATCAAACTGGTGACTTTATCGAGATAGCTGTTCATGAAAGTGGCGTTGTGTTGGTTGGTCAATTCGGCCTGGACGGCTGATTCGGAAATAATAATGGGCTTTTTAACTACCGTAGAAGCCCAATCCAAGCATTTTTTTAGATTGTCGTCCACAGCTTGCGTAGCGGGGCAATTCACAAAAGGGTAAGGAGGTTCCCAAGTAGGTTCACACACATCATGGTTGAACACGGAAACACCGTACCAGTCCACGTATTTGTCGCCTGGATAGAGCCATTTGGCATCATTTGCTCCCCGTACCGTGTGAAAGACAAAGGCTGCGTTGGATACGCCATTTGTTTCCCGGATCCGTTTCGCGATATAATTGAACGCATTCGGATAAGCTGTCAAATCGAATTCGGTCACCTTGTCCGCATTTTCCAAGGGATTGACTCCCATGTTGTTGTATTTGTCCAAGATTTGACTGAAGGGAGTGCTGGTCTTATTGGCAAACATGGTCAAGCTCACTTCATAATCGATCCGGACCAAGAATTTGAGTGTGGGCCGATTCTTCATGCTCTGTGAAATCAGGTCGATTTCATCGTCCCATTTGCCGGCTGAAATATCTTGGCACACTTGCCAGACGACATTGGGCGCAGAGGGGTCATAGCCTCCCGCAGCAGGATTGTCTTTGATGCTGATCGCCAATTCGGAATAGGCAAGCGGGTAATTGGTTTCGATGTAGGTCAAGAAAGATTCATTGGAAGCATCGTCGCCTTGGTTGATCTTGCCTGTATAAATCTCTCCATAATGGGAAGAACCGGCAGGCGCTTTTTTGGTGGCGCTCACATAATCCTTATACTCTTGCGTATAGGTTTGCCCAATCAACAACAAGGTTTTTCCGGCTGCAGGCGCATAGGATGGGCCTGTGGTAGTGGAAACGGTGCTGTCTACTACAGAGATACTGATAGTAGCCGAACTGGTATGGCCATGCTTGTCGGTCGCCTCTAGCCTTAAGGTATAAGTGCCTACTGCCACATTTTGCAGTGCCACATCGTTTTGTCCGCTCATTCCCCATTGGTAAGGAGCCACCAGATCAGATCTCACCAAGGTACTGTTCAAAAATAACTTCACCATTGTAATCGTATCATCATCGGTAGCGGAAGCACTTACGGTTAAATTCGTGCCCTTTGTAAATTGCTGGTTATTGGAAGGAGAAGTAAAAGACACGACAGGTGCCTGATTGGGGGTGATGGAAGTGGAATCGCTCAACTGTGTAAACAATGTGGCGGAGCCAGGCAACCATGCCGTTCCTTCGATTTCGGCCAACCATTTGGCGCGGATGTCTGCATTTACCTCTGTCCTAGAATCGCCCCAATACCCTTGATTGTAAGGAGAACCCCATTGTGCTTGGGCATCCCAGTTGGCATTGATATATGCCACCGCCCGAATCACGTCGCTATTGGTATGGATGTAGTCAAAATAAGGCTTGAACCACTCGTTCCAGATTTGATCGGACGTTTTGCTTACCGAATTGGTTCCCGGACTTCCATCAATCAGAGTGCTGATATCGCGATGGGTAAGGTTCTTCAAGTCATAGCCTTGGGGAGTGGATTCGGCTACCATTACTGGTTTGCCCCGTAATTTGGCATACGCGATCAACTCATCGGTAAGCGAAATTTGTTGTGTTGAGCTAAGAAACCACGAATAGGCCATCCAATCTACATAATCGTCTCCTGGGTACCAGGTACTGATGTCTTCATGGTACCCTTCGATGATGTCGTCGATGGGGGAAGTACAGGCTTGCCAAACGGAAACGAAGTTAGGGGCAATGGGACGAATGATGTCTACAATCCGTTTGTAGGCATTTTTGTAGTTCGTCGTGTTGGAATATCCGGTATTCCAATGGCCATCAAATTCATATCCGATGCGGACAAAAACGGGTTTCTTTTTGTCTTTGATAAAATTGGCCAAACGTGTTATTTCGGCATCGTAGTCACCATTCGCTATTTTTGTCAATCCGTTGGGCGCATAGTCTTCCGTCATAGAAAGACCGAAAACCAAGATCGAGTTGGGATACCCAAATGCCGCATTGTGCGTATTCAAGGGGCCTGCGCCCCAGTCGATATCAGAAGCCACTGTACCGTCCAGTTTTTCTCCCAATCCTCCAAAAGGGTAATAGGCGCTGGGGTTTGCCAAATTATAGAAATCGACGTATGAAGTCACTCCAGAGGGAGTCGGGAAATATCCGCTGGATACATAATTCTGGATGGAACCCAAATCCTGTCCGATCACCAACATCCGTTTCCCGGTGGGAGGGAGGTATTTTTGGCCCCAGCATATGTGAAGGCAGAAGAAAAGAAGAGCTGTTAGTATCCTGTGTTTTGTCATAGCAAATTGTGTTTTGATAAGCTTTTATATGGCAAAACTAAGACAATCTGGACAAAAGGGTTTTTACTATTGTGCCAAAGGATTTAGAATGTGTGTCATTTCCAAAAGAAAACCTTTTTGATGTTTTTATACGAGGCAGGATGAAAATGGGTATTGAGGCCTGAATCAAACAAAGTTTAAGAAGAGGGCAGGGCAGCATTTTTCCAGGTTTGATATTCCTGCTCTGAAATCGGTTCATAGCGGCCCTGGTCTCCTTCCAAGATGTCTCGGATGAGGTTGATGTCTAAAAAAGTGATGGCACTGATGTGGAACAGCAAGAATTGCTTGCCCAGTCGCTGGATTTCTTCCATTTCCTGTGGAGATAAAACTTTGTAATACGATTTATCCTTGAGTTTGCGGTACTGTGGGAAGTGCTCCATGATGGAAAAAAGGAAGGCCTTTACGAAGAGATCATTTCCAAAATACTGTCCAGATATTCTCGGTCATTGGCCAGGCGCGGCACTTTATTTTGCCCTCCCAATTTACCTCTTCGTTCCATCCATTGGTAAAAAGTCCCTTTTGGAACCGCGTGCAAGATAGGTTTTTCGAGGGCAATGTCGGCACTCCGTTTGGCCTCGTAATCGGAATTGAGTTCTTTGAGCTTATTGTCCAACAATTCTACGAATAAGGGCATTTGGGAAGGTTCCTTTTCGAATTCTACAATCCATTCATGGGCTCCCTTATTTTGGTTGCCGATGAACTTTGGTCCAGCCGTAAAATTGGAAATGATGGAATGGGTTTTATGCGCTGCATGGGCGATGGCGATTTCCGCATTTTCTACCATCAATTCCTCTCCAAATGCGTTGATAAAGTGCTTGGTCCTTCCCGTGATTTTGATACGATAAGGTTTCAGGGAAGTAAATCGCACTGTATCCCCGATAAGGTAACGCCAGAGGCCTGCATTCGTACTGATCACGAGGGCATAGGATTTGAATAATTCGACCTCTTCTAGAGAAAGGGTTTTCGGATATTCTTTTCCCACTTCTTCTAAAGGCAAAAATTCGTAGTAAATCCCATAGTCCAGCATCAAGAGCATATCGTCAGAATGGAGACGGTCCTGGATGGAAAAGAACCCTTCGGATGCGGTATACACTTCCATATACCTCATTTTCTTGGAAGGGATGAGCGTTTTGAAAAGGTCTTTGTAAGGCCCAAACGCGACAGCCCCGTGTACAAAAACTTCCAAATTGGGCCAGACTTCCAAAATGTGTTGCTTTCCCGAAATTTCCAAGATCCGTTTGATGAGGAAAATCGTCCAAGTAGGCACTCCTTGGATACTGGAAACATTTTCCTTCATCGTACTGAGGGCCATTTTCTCGATTTTCTCCTCCCATTTGTCCATGAGGGCAATTTTAAGCTCCGGCGTCCGGATAATCTCGGCCCAAAAGGGAAGATTTTTCATGATAAGGGCGGAAACATCCCCACAATAGCTATCAGAGTCCGGATTGAGGTGGTTGGGCTGCAAGCTTCCTCCAATGGATAATCCTTTTCCTGCGAACAAATTGGTCCTGGGACGATTATGCACATAGAGGCACATCATGTCTTTTCCCCCTTTGTAATGGCATTCTTCCAGCGATTCGGACGAAACGGGAATAAATTTGCTTCTGGCATTGGTGGTTCCCGAAGATTTTGAGAACATTTTGATTTCCGTCGGCCAAAGGATGTTTTGCTCTCCCCGCATGCATCGTTCTATGTAGGGGTATAAATCTTCGTAGTGGGAAACAGGGACCCTTTCTTTGAATGCTCTTGCATTGTGAATGGATTTAAAGTCGAATTTTCTTCCCCATTCGGTGTCTTCGGCAGAGTTGACAAGGTTGGTGAGCCAGTATTGTTGTGCATCGAGAGGATTTTTCATGAAGAACTCGATCTGAGAGTACCTTCTCTTCATGAAAAAGGTGATGATTGAATTAAGAATTTCCATGCGGACTAAAACCGTCGCTAAACTAAGAAATAGTTGCTAGTATTAGTAGGATTCGGGAAACGTGACACCGAAAACAAATGGATTTGAGGTAAATTAGTTACTTTTTGTAGCGCGTTCCTGTAGATCAAGAGAAAAAGGGAATTGCCCTGCGAAACATTAATTTTTGCTTAATTGTCCTAGTTTGGAGGACAATCTCCCAAGACGAAAAATAAAATTGCATACTTTTAACTAATCAAACTTCATTTATCCGTTATAAGTTTAATTTTTTGGCGTTGGCACATGTATCACTGGACAAGAACAAATAGGAGGTGGGAAGATAGACGATCCCTATCCGATCGTTCTGTGCATTTTCTCTCTTCGATCCTTTTTTTCCTGTGCTTTTTTGGTAGTTTTTGGAAAGAAACCAAAGGACAGTCGGCTCCCTTTAGCTGCAACGAACGCATTTATTTTTTTAGGCAAGACAGTACGGGAAACAATCCAAATGGAACCCTTTCCTATATCGAAGGGTACAGAAATGACGCGTATAATATTGTAGATCAGTGTCCTATGCAAACGTTTTGGCATAATTCACTGGGTGCCAATCCTGTCGACGGATTTATGTATTACACAGATTCCCTCACTTTATGCCGTTTGGATGCCAACTGCCATAGTACACCTGTTTGTGACCTGCCTTTCTTAAGTTTTAGTGGCTCATTTGACAGGGAAGGAAATTATTGGACCGCAGACTATTACGGTTCTTTTATGTATGTCTATAACGTGAAAACGTGTCAAATTGTAAAAGGACCTTTTCCATTGCCGGAGACCATTGCGGACATTGCCTATAATTTATTCGATTGCCATCTCTATATCGCCGGATCGGGAGGTTCTGTGTATAAAATGGATACTTTGGGAAACATTGTCTCCATTTTCTATTACGGGGGAGGAGAAAAAGATGTCGGTGCGCCCGGAGGGCTCGTCATCGGGGCCGACAATAAATTGTATGCCCTGCAAGGGTTTGTAGACTCTCAGAACAATGCGATCAGTGGAGGATATTTTTACAGGATCAATACTGACCAATACGATGCGACCTTGATTTACGACTGGAAGAAGAATAATGGCCCTTCATCGGGAAGCAGATTGGATCTGGCTTCTTTTCCTTGCTTTCAAAATACGATCGACCCGGTCATTGTACCCGATCGAGTGACTGGATGTTGGCCTTTGCGTATCTCTTTTTATGGGCAAGCATCCTCCATCCCGGATCCGAATGTTTGGACTTGGGATTTTGGGGATGGCTCGAAATATACCGATACGACAAGGGAAATGGTCCATACGTTTTTGAATCCCGGAACGTATCAAGTCAAGATGATTGCCGGCCTAGTGTCCGATTGCGGTACATTCTATGAAGATTCCACCACTGTGACCATTACGGTATTGAATAAACCTTCTGTTTTTCTTTACTCACCTGTTAGCTCGGTATGTGAAGGAGACGAGGTGGTGCTAGAGGCAAAAGGGTCTACTTCGTATACATGGAGCACTGGAGAGACGGGAGCGAGCATAAAAGTGCATCCTACCACTACCACGACATACATCGTGACCGGATATACCGGAAACAATGGGTGCAAAGCAAGTGATACGGTGACGATCGAGGCGGTACCAAAACCGATCTTGGAAAGTATTCCGTCTGCCAAATGTGCCGATAAGGACGATGCCGTGACCTTGGAAGTAATAGGTGCTACCTATTATGTTTGGTCCGACGGGTTTGAAGGAGCAAAAAGAGGCGTGTACATTTCCGAAACAACCAAGTACAAAGTGACGGGATACAATTCCTCTTCCTGTTACGATACCACTAGTGTAGTAGCGACCGTTTATCCGATGCCTTTACTCAATCGACCTGTAAAAAGAACATATTGCGCCGGAGACACCTTATTTTTATCCTCCTTTCCTGGGGTTACGTCCAGTTGGTACAATCCGGGAGGTGCTTTTATAGGGCTAGATTCTACCAAGTATCCGCTTTCTTCCTACGATCAAGGTGTTTTTGTGGTATATATGTCTAACAATCAATGCTATAGTAAAGATACATTTTCTGTCGATGTGAAAGCTCCGATCCTTTCTTTTGGGCTTCCCCATCCCAATTTATGTGTGGGAAATGCTTTGAATCTTGCTGTCAACCTATCACCTTTTGGCTCCCTTAGTTCCTTCTCTTGGCAAGGACCAAACATGTCTTCCTCTTCCTTCCCCATTTATTTGCCACACGTGACGGCGAAAGATTCTGGATACTACAAAGTGACAGGGGTAGCAGAAGGTTGTAAAATTTCGGATTCGATTTTGGTAGCGGTACATGCCAATCCAGATTCTACGATACTATCCAGTAGCACGACTTTTTGCTCCCACGATGGAATTCAAATGGAGGTAGCCGAAGGAAATCAATATGCATGGTCCGGTCCGGATGGATTCGTTTCCGATTCCAATGCAGTAGCCCGAACTCCCGCGACCAGCGTCATGAAAGGCAAATACTCTGTTGTCATTACGAATATGTATGGTTGTCAATCGCAAGCCAGCGTAGTAGTAGATGTAAAACAAAGCCCGGAAATAACGCTCAAAACGGGCCCTATCGTAGGCATATGTGAAGGGCGCGATTTAGATATGCAGGTACAAGTCAGTCCGCCCACCGCTTCCTTGGTGTGGTCTGGTCCGAATTCTTTTGCTTCCTCTAGTTCTACAATACATATTGCCCATGCCCAACCTTCAGACGGAGGAGAATATGTCGTTTCTGCTACTGAAAATGGGTGTACAAGCCGAGATTCTATCTTAAGTATCGTAGACCAACAGCCCGATTCGATCATTTATGTTCTGGACAACAGGGACACTATATGCGAAAGCAGCCCAAATGACATCCAATTGTATTACGCTTCTTCCGTTGCGCATGAACTTGATTGGTACAAAGTAGGAAGTTCGACTTCTTTAGGAAATGACGACATACTGGTGCTGAATAGGCCTGACCAAACGGGCATGTATTATGCCATCGTGGAAAGTGCCCATTCTTATTGTCCTCCGAAAAAGACAAATGTTGATACGGTGAAGATTTATCAACAGCCATGGGCTT
>FTBA01000290.1_pt1 | contig 23333 bp, 21 predicted proteins | sample 1639221 | NCBI WGS metagenome assembly FTBA01 (sample SAMEA3914864, study PRJEB12502) | metagenome | biome: forest; material: soil | place: USA | collected 2012-03-12 | depth 0.3 m | reverse complement strand
TGGTAAAGCGTCGCAGCTTCAGCACATTTCTCCGAAGTAGGAAGATCGCACAGCCGATAATCACGGCGACCGCCAAAAACTCGAAAAACGTGATCACAACTACATAAAAGCTACCTAAAACAGAGGCAAAAACACGGTGTGTCCCAAACAGGCCGTCCACCACGATTTCCAGGATTTCGATGTTGATCAATATAAAACCCACGTACACGAACAAATGCAAAAAGGCCGGAATGGGACGGTCAAACATTTTCTTCTGCCCAAACGCGATAAGGAGCACTTGCTTCCATCGAAGCCCTGCTTCTCCTTTGGGTTCAAATGTTTTCCCGAGCAAGATATTGCGCTTTATTTTGGAAATGCTCCTGACCAAAAAATAGCCAGCGACGGCCAAACACAGAAGAAACAGAGTTTGAGAAATCATAACACAATGATATTTATTTGCTAAAATACGTGCTTAAAAAGATTTGGTACAAAGTTTCTTTGAAATTGTGTTTTGTTATGATTTTGTTATATAATTGAATGCAATTACATGATGTGATTTGCCAGATAAAGTGGGTTACTTCATCTGACTTAACTACCTGATTTATAGATACAAATAAAAACAAAAAACGCTAACAGATGGTTCATCCCGATACCACGCTAAAGTTTGTGAACCCCATTATAGGTTCCGGCGTGTTTGCCACTGAGTTCATCCCCAAAGGAACTCTGACTTATGTGAAGGACAGCCTTGAAATCGACCTCAATCCGAGCCAATATGCGAAACATGCAAAACCCTTGCGCGACGTGATTGACAAGTACTCTTACATTGACGAACAAGGACATTATATTATCAGCTGGGACAACGCGAAGTACATCAACCACAATTGCGAACCCAATACCATCAGCACCGGATATGGGTTTGAAATGGCCATTAAAGACATTTATCCCGACGACCAAATAACGGATGAATACGGGATTTTCAATTTGGAATCCGGTTTTAAATGTGAATGTGGGTCGCCTTATTGCCGGAGTACGGTAAAACCCGAAGACTTGGACCAGCTCTACCCTATTTGGGACGACAAAATCATTCCTGCCCTTTTACAATTCAACAAAGTGTCCCAACCTTTGGCGCCGTTCTTGACCAAAGACGTGGTTCAGCAAATCAACCAGTTCCTTTCCAACCCAGCGAAATACCGAAGCGTGCATTGCCTGCGCTTTTCGAAGGAAAAAGTATTGGTAAAGCACTCTTAAAGTTTGGTATTTTTGATGTGTGAACGAATCTTAGCCGCATTTTAATCTGCCCATCGGATGGGCAGATTATTTTTGTGCATTCTTCCTACCATGAAAAAAATCGCTTGCCTTTTCGCGTTGCTCTCCTGTGCTGGATGTATCAGCATGGACATAGGATCCCAACTTGTCAACAACGAAGATTTTTCCCAATTTAAAACCTATGCTTGGCTCCGCAGGACCAAGGACTTCCGCCATGCCGATCCCAACATAGACAATGACAACATAGAGAGCAAGATCATCCAGTATACGAATCTGGAGCTTGCTGCCAGGGGATACACAGTAGACACATTGGAACCGGATATTCTATTGGATTACAACATTGTGACCCAAAATAAGGTAAGTCAATACCAGCAGCCGATTTACTCTACTGTGTATCGGCCTTATTATTACAATCCCTACAATCCAGGGTTCAATCCATACGTTGGGCCTACCACCTATATTTCAGGGTATCGAACCGTGAATGTTCCGTATGAGGATGGCACTGTTACCATTTATGTCCTCGACAGAAGAAGCAACCAACTTATTTGGAAAGGGTGGGCAGAAGGATCGGTGGACGATGTGGAATCTTTCCAATGGGAACTGCCCAAAGACATCGACGCAATTTTCAAGAAATATCCTATAAAAGAACAGAAGGACAAATAGGTCAAAAAGCGTTGAGTTCTTCCTCAAACCCGGGGCCCAAAATAGGAAAGCGGCACCACGTCTTCGGATCCACGCTCCATTCATCCAGATAAAAACCGGGTGCCAACCGTTCTCTTTTCCATTGGTTCTGCTGCCACAAACGGAAAAAACGCTTTATATACCCTTTCAATATTTCTTCTTGTACTTCCTTCTTTTTCAGTAGTGCTGTAAAGACTTGAGAAGGGGAAAAACGTCGATAGATGGCCAATTCCTCAATTTGAAGCAGGATCGGATAGGGCATCAAATCGGCCTCATCGGTCTGCATAGCTTCCAAGGGCCGCAATTCGGCACTTGGGGCCAAGCCATTCACGTGCCGCAAGGAAGAAAAACCCATTTCTTTTTCTGCCCAACGCAACCAATGTTGCACGAACGCCTTGTCGACACCGGATATGGGAGCAATGCCTCCCGCTGTGTCCCCATCCATGGTGCAGTACCCCACATCCCCTTCACTCCGATTGGAAGTCGTGATCAACAGCCCATTTTTTAAATTGGCCAGCAGCCAAATAAAAGGCGCCCTTACCCTCGCCTGAATATTTTGCAGGGCAAGGTCATGCTTTTCCCAAGTAAGGGAAATATGCATGGCTTCCTCTATCGTGGAGGTATATTCTTTTAAAGCCGCATCGATCTTCCAGGCACAGAAACTGGCTCCGAGTTCTTCCGCGACTTCTTTGGCAGACCGAAAAGTGTCTTCGGACGAATTTTGCGTGGATTGGTAGGCACAATATAAAAGTTGTTCCACCACTTCCTTTTTCGTACTTGGCGCAGAAATGAGATCGGACCGGTTCAGTTTCTGAAGAAATGCCGCATGTCCCAATTCTTGGATAGCCAAATCGACCATCAGTTTCACCAAGACCGCACAACAGGTGGAATCTGCTCCTCCGCTCAAGGACAACACATAACATTTGCTCCGGCTTTTCCTCAAATAATCGAACAGACCCAAGCAGGCTGCTTTGTAAAACTCTTCTTCTTTGCTTTCGGACGAGGGTACGGAAGATGTTCCGATCGAACGCAATCCTTGCGGCTCTTTTGCAAAATCGTGGTGTACGAGATTCACATTTTGATAGGAAAAGCGGGTATTTTGCACCTGTACCTTTCCTTCGGAGGCAATAAAAAGCTCCCCATCGCAAATAAGCCTACCCGCCTCATTTCCCAATAAATTGGCATATACATACACACATTGATAGGCCAAAGTGGAGTCTACGATGATTTTCTCCCGCCTTTTGGTTTTACCAAACGTGAAAGGGCTGCAGCTTGGATTTAAAATAACAGCGACTTGACGCTCCAAATGGTAAGCTGCTGGCCTGCGTTCTTGGTGCCACATGTCCTCGCATATTTCATAGGCCACCTTCACCCCTTTCACCTCGTATGCAAGATCGCCAAATGGATAGGAGTGTTCGCCAAGGGTGATGTTCTTTTCTTCTCCCTGCTGCCAAGGGTGAAACCATCGGTGTTCGTAATGCACGCCGTCATTGGCTAGATGTTGCTTCGCACTGAATCCGAGGATTTGCCCATCGGAAATTAGGCAAGCACAATTGTACACGTTCCCTTTCCATTTTAATGGCAATCCGATGCTGACGGCCAATCCTGCAGTAAAAGGTACTATATACAGCAGCTTTTCCATGCACTTTTCCAGCACCCAATCGGCCAAGAAAAGGTCTTCGCATCCATATCCGCACAGGCACAGTTCAGGCAATAGCAAGAGATCCGCCTGCACTTGCTTTGCCCGTTCGATGGCTTCCACGATATTTCCGGTGTTATTTGCCCAATCTATGGGCGTTTGATTGACGGTAGCGGCTGCAATGCGCATTCTATGTAGGGAAGTCTAGAGATCCAAAGGTAGCAACAAGCATCCAGAATCAGGAAATTTCGGTCAACTCCTGCCTGGCGGCCTGTTTGGCAGGTTTGTATGAAAACAACAGGGTGATGAGGAATACGACACTCCCGACGTATGCAAAATCTTGCCACCTGATCCGGATAGGATATGCATCTACCAACGCCGAAGACATTCCCATCGAGATAAGGCCGAATTTCTTTTGAATCAGGCAAAATAGAAATCCGACGAACAATCCCAATACAGTACCTATTGTGCCGATAAGCAGACCTTGGTATAAAAAAACTTTCTGTAAAAAGTCTTCCGAAGCTCCTAACGATTTCAACAAGGATACGTCCTTTTTCTTCTCGATGGCAGTGAGTGTGAGGGAAAACAAAATATTGAGGGCCGCAATGGCCACAATGATCACGAGGGTGATAAACACGAAGGACTTTTCTACCTTGATGGCCTTCAATAGGCTGGAATGTTGCTCATCTTGATCCAACACGTTAAAACCTGGACCCATTTTTTCGGCAATGAGCCTTTTCATTTTCGAGATCTTTGTCTTGGACAATAGCTCTATTTCTAGATAGCTTCTCCTATTCCCATATTCCATTAAGTCGATCGCATCGGACAAGGGCAGAAAAATATAATTGTCATCAAATTGCTTTTCTACCGCAAATACGCCGGCCGGCAATACGTTCAATCGATTGAACGCCTTTTCTGGATCCAAAATCTGCTTTTGCTTCAATTTTGGATACCATAGCTGCAAAGGCACAAATTCGTTGCGAGGATTTATATTGAGATAATATTGCACTCCCCTCCCCACTACGGCATAGCGCAGCGAATCTTTCTTCAGACGCAATTTCCCCTCTACCAAAATGGTATCCAAGTTGTTCTTCTCGAAATAATCGTCTGGGACACCTTTGAACTTGATGACCAATTGGCTGTTTTCATACTTTAGCAACGCATTGTCTTCCACGACGGGGTGGACGGCCTTTACCCCTTCCAATTGGCCCAATTCATTCGAGATGGACGTTGACCATTCGAAAGACTTCCCTTTCACCGGCATTACTTTCAGGTCCGGGTCAAACGAGCGGAATACAGTCCGGAGCAAATCTTCCAACCCGTTGAAGATAGAAAGTATAAACACCAGCGCAATCGTCGTCGTCGCTACCCCCAACACAGAGATAAGGGTAATGATATGGATGAAACTTTTCTTTTGCTTCGAAAAAAGGTAGCGTTTGGCGATGTAAAAAGCGGTATTCAATGCTACTCGACAAAAGGGGTGATAAATGCATGAAGCCGGAGGGAATTAGGCTCCATTACCATGTTTCTTTCTGCTTTTCGGCGACTTTTACAGGAGCCACATATTTCATCGCTTCACGCAAACTGGAAATATATCCTTCAACCGAATTGGTTACCTGCATTTTATTTTTCCCCCACTGTTTCTTCCATCCGGCAGCCTTTCCATCCTCCATTGGCTTTTTCCCTTTTACGGGGGCATAGCGGTAATTACGGTCCATTTTTATGTAGGTATAGACAAAATTGGAAAAGGTATATCGGTATTTTCCGTCTTTGATGTCAATGACGACATCATAATTGAATTCTCCGTTGGGTTTCGCTAAGACACCTTTGTCCGTATAGACTGTTATTTTGTTTTTCGCGATGATTTTTCCGCCATAGGGATCTTCTTCCACGATTTGAAATTTTTGGCTTTCTGCCCACTTGGATGCTTTTCTGTAAAGTTCGAAACGACTGGTACTATCTACTTTGACAATGTCTGTAAAAACTACCTTTTCGGTAGTATCTGCTTTGTCTTTGGTTTGGGCAAAAGACCACGAGAATGTGATCAGGCAAAGGAACAAGATAATTCTTTGGTACATGCGGTTTAGTTTTAAGCAATATAGGGTATAATTAAATAACCCCGGCTTTTGGCCGGGGTTATTTAATTTCTGTTTACGGGAAGAACCGCGTTATTTTACCGTGTCCATGTACACGATGAGGTCTACCAATTTGTTGCTATAGCCCCACTCGTTGTCATACCATGACACCACTTTTGCAAAGTGCTCATTCAATGAGATCCCAGCTTTCGCGTCGAAGATGGACGTACGTGCATCGCCTAAGAAATCCGTAGATACCACTTCGTCTTCTGTATATCCTAGAATTCCTTTCATTTCTCCTTCAGAAGCTTCTTTTACCGCTTTTTTGATGTCCTCATAGCTCGCAGGAACAATCAAGCGCACCGTCAAGTCCACTACTGAAACATCAGGTGTAGGAACACGGAAAGCCATCCCTGTCAATTTTCCTTTTAGGGCTGGGATGACCAATCCTACTGCTTTTGCCGCTCCTGTAGAAGATGGGATAATGTTTTGTGAAGCTCCGCGGCCTCCTCTCCAATCTTTTGCAGATGGGCCATCTACCGTTTTTTGGGTGGCAGTAGTGGCGTGTACCGTGGTCATCAACCCTTCTGCGATGCCGAATTTATCGTGCAATACTTTTGCGATAGGAGCCAAGCAGTTGGTCGTACAAGAAGCATTAGACACGATCGACATGTCCTTTGAATAGGTTTTATTGTTTACTCCCATCACGAACGTTGGCGTATCGTCTTTTGCCGGAGCAGACATTACAACTCTTTTGGCACCTGCGTCAATGTGTTTCTTCGCTGTGTCGATCGTAAGGAAAAGACCTGTGGATTCTACTACGTATTCCGCGCCGATTTCTCCCCATTTTAGACTCGCAGGATCTTTTTCGGCTGTCACGCGGATCGCGTTGCCGTTCACGACCAATTTCCCATCTTTTACTTCTATGGAACCTTTGAAAATACCGTGTGTGGAGTCATATTTCAACATGTATGCCATGTAATCCACATCGATAAGGTCATTGATCCCTACGATTTCTATATTTGGATTTTCGACTGCGGCACGGAAAACTAAACGGCCAATACGGCCAAAACCATTGATACCAACTTTAATTTTAGACATATGTTACAGGTTAAGGTTAAATGCAACTTAATGCGAGCAAACTTACATTGCTTTCACAAAAAAAACAATAAATAAGCTGTCAGCGAGGGAAAATACATTTCTTTCTTTTAAGCCTCATGCGGGCCTCTCCAATTCCCTCCGATATGCTTGGATCGTGTTTTCCAACCCTAGGTAAAGCGCGTCACAGACCAAGGCGTGACCGATCGACACTTCCATGAGATTCGGCAGCTTTTGGCATAGATAGCGAAGGTTTTCCAGATTCAGATCGTGCCCCGCATTTAAACCCAATTGGCATGTCAGGGCTGCTTGCGCTGCCTTCAGATAGGCAGAGATGGCGTGTTCCCTGTCCTTTGGATACAAGCGGGCATATTCTTCCGTATATAATTCTACCCGATCGGCTCCACATTTTTTTGCCCCTTCGACCATCTCCGGTTTCGGATCCACGAAAACAGATACCCTGATCCCTCTCTTTTGAAATTCCGTCACTATTTCTTTTAGAAAAGAAGCGTGTACTAGGGTGTCCCAACCGGCATTGGACGTGATGGCGTTGGGCGCGTCGGGAACCAAGGTTACTTGGGCCGGCTTCGCGTCGCACACGACCTGCACAAAGCGTTCCGTAGGGTTTCCCTCTATATTTAGCTCTGTTTTGAGCACTGATTTCAATTCGTTTACATCGCGGTAGCGCGCATGCCGTTCGTCAGGTCGAGGATGAATCGTAATTCCCTCTGCACCAAACCGTTCACAATCCAATGCCACCTGTGCCAAATCCGGCATGTTTCCTCCCCGTGAGTTCCGTATGAGGGCAATTTTATTAATGTTAACACTAAGTTTCGTCATTCCTTTTTGAAAGTTGTATCAGCCCGCCTATTTTTGATGCAAATAAAATTATTAATCTGCCAAGTGAAATGAGTTTAAAAGCAAAAATAGAGGAAGGGATCAAGAAAGCGATGCTGGCAAGAGAGCAAGATAGATTGCAAGCCTTGCGCAGCATCAAATCTGCCATTCTATTAGCGGAAACCGAAAAAGGGGCGAAAGAAGAACTGACGGAAGAAGCGGAAATGAAATTATTGACCAAGGCGGCCAAACAAAGAAAGGATTCTGCCGAGATCTTCGGCAAAGAAGGGAGAAAAGACTTGGAAGAGACGGAGTTGAAGGAACTGAAAGTCATCGAGGAATTTCTTCCCAAACAGCTCTCTGACGAAGAGTTGAGTCAGAAAATAAAAGAAATAATCGAAAAAGTAGGCGCAAAAAGCCCTTCGGAAATCGGAAAGGTGATGGGGGTGGCAAGCAAAGAATTGGCAGGAAAAGCCGATGGCAAAAAAATTTCAGAGCTGGCCAAAACGCTGCTTTCGTAAAATAAATAGTGCCTGGCTCAACAAATTGAGGTGCCATTTCGTTATCAGGAGTACAGCATGATCAAATTAGAAATACAACAAGAAGGGAAATTCAGATACCTTGAAAAAGGAGAGGGGGAAATCCTTTTGCTCTTGCACGGTCTTTTTGGCGCATTGAGCAATTGGGAAGAAGTGGTCGGGCACTTTTCCAAAAAATACAGGGTCATCATCCCCATGCTTCCTATTTACGACTGTCCTTTGAAAGAATCCAATCTGGAAGGGCTCGTCCAATTTGTGGACGAATTCGTCCAGTTCAAAAACCTGTCGGAACTTACTCTTTTGGGAAATTCGCTGGGAGGACATGTTGCCCTCATTTATGCCTTAAAACGCCCAGAGAACGTCAAAAGGATGGTACTTACGGGAAGTTCAGGGCTCTTTGAAGATTCCATGGGCGGTTCTTTTCCCAAGAGGGGCAATTACGAATACATCAAAGAGCGTGTCATCTACACGTTTTACGATGCGAAAGCGGCCACCAAAGAACTCATCGACGAGGTGTTCGACATTACGAACAACAACCAAAAGTGCCTGCGCATCATCAATATCGCACGGTCGGCACAACGTCACAATCTGGCGAAAGAGCTGCCGAAAATCGAAGCCCCTACCCTGCTTATTTGGGGCTTGAACGACACCATTACTCCTGCGGAGGTAGCACATGAGTTTCATCGGTTGCTACCCAATGCCACGCTACGTTTCATCGACAAATGTTGCCATGCTCCTATGATGGAACAGCCTGAAAAATTCAATGCGTACCTTGATAAATTCCTAGAAGAAACCCTCGTGCAGCATGTTGGTTAAAAATTACATGAATGGCCAAGTCCCAGTGGTGTCCCTACACGATACCGCGAAAACAGCCATTAAGAAATTTGAGGAATCCCACCTTGACCAACTTCCTGTCGTAGATGGAGAAACGTTTCAGGGCCTGCTGTTACGCTCCACCGTAGAGAGTGTCCTAGATCCTAAGGCAAAACTGGACGGTATCCGCACAGAAGGCAGAACGCTAAATATCACACCAGACACGCATATTTTGGAAGCCATTAAAAATGCCTCCGAAAACAAACTGAATGTCCTGGGAGTGGTAGATGCCGTCACACAACACTATGTGGGGGCTGTCACCAAACATGACTTGGAAGATTCGGTCGCGGAAACATACGGCATCCGTTCCAATGGGTCTGTCCTTGTACTCAGCATCCTGGAAAGAGATTATTCCTTGCATGAGCTGGCACGTATCATCGAGTCGAACGGGGTCAAAATTCTCGCCATGTTCTCGGACATCCTTGAAAACGATCCTTACAATCTCCTCATCACCTTCAAGTTGAACTTGCCGGATATCACCCGAGTAATCGCTGCCTTGCAACGGTATAAGTACAATATTGTCTATACCTTCCACAAAGAGGAATTTTTAAGCAAAGAGAAGGAGAGGTTAGAACATCTCCTCCGTTTTTTGGAGATTTGAGCCATGGAGCTCATTACCCCCATTACAAGTACCAAGAATGACCGCATCAAGGCCCTGCAACGCCTAGAGAAATCTTCCGAAAGAAAAGAGACAGGAACGTTTTTGGTAGAAGGGATCCGGGAAATTTCGAAAGCTGTAAAAGCAGGCTTTACTTTCCGGGAAGTTTTTTACTGCCCTACTTTGGTTTCGGAAGATGCCGTTCGGAAATTAATAGGCTCCAACACTGTTTTAGTACCGGTTTCACACCATGTGTTCGAAGCATTGACTTATCGGGAAAACAAAGATGGCTTACTTGCGGTAGCGCAATACAAATCGCTTTCGTTGGATGCGGTTCAATTGAGCAAAACACCTTTTCTGATCGTGTTGGAAGCGGTGGAAAAACCTGGAAATTTAGGGGCCATCCTTCGAACTGCCGATGCAGCCAACGTGGATGCGGTTCTTGTTTGCGACCCTAAAACAGACATTTACAATCCGAACGTGATCCGTTCCAGTATCGGATGTGTTTTCAGCAAGCAAGTGGTGTGCTGCGACAACGAGAGTGCCGTGCATTATCTCCGGCAGAAGCAGATTACCAGCATTGCCACTACTCCTTACACGGAACAGGTATATTTCAAAGAAGACCTGACAAAGCCTGTCGCCATCGTCATGGGGACAGAAGCAGAAGGCTTATCCGATTTTTGGTTGCAACATGCCGATGTGCAGGCCAAAGTGCCCATGTTGGGAGAAGCCGATTCTTTAAACGTGTCGGTGTGCCTGGCTGTCCTAGTATATGAAACTGTTCGACAACGACTTTCCCTTTCTTGATATGCTCGTAGAATACATAGGATACCTCGCCGCCATCTGTACCACAGTGGCGTTCCTGCCTCAGGCCATTTTGGTTTGGAAGACCAAGAATACGGCTTCCATATCCTTCGCCATGTACACTATTTTCACGTTCGGCGTGGTCATGTGGACGGTCTACGGCTATATGACCCACCAATTGCCTATCTTATTGGCCAATATGGTGACCACGGTACTTGCTTTCAGTATTTGGTGGATGAAAGTCACCAATATCCGCCAAGGGAAAGAAAAATAGGACTATTCCCCTCCTAATGATTGGTTTTCTACGGATGCCAAATGAAGGATTTTTTCGTATTCTTCCGAATTTAAGTCATTGTAGAAGAAATACACAGGATTCACTTTTACTCCTCCTTTGATGACTTCGTAGTGCAAGTGCGGCGCCACAGAAGTTCCGGTATTCCCCGAATAGGCGATCAGCTCCCCTCTTTTTACTTTTTGCCCCCGCTTGGCGACAAATTTTGACAAGTGCGCATATTTGGTGACATAGCCATATCCATGGTCCACTTCCAGTTGGTTGCCATATCCGCCATTGTCCTGCTCCGCGGTACATACGACCCCGTCGCCTGTGGAATAAACAGGGGTGCCTTCCCGTGCATGGAAATCAACTCCTGTGTGCATTTTCTTTACCTTGTAAATAGGGTGAATACGGAACCCAAAACCGGAGCAAAGCGCGTGCAATTCCTTATTTTCCACGGGTTGGATGGCCGGGATGCTCGCCAACATTTTGCTTTTGCTCTTGGCCATAGTCACGATATCGTCATAGGACTTGGTTTGGATGTACATCTGTTTTTTGAGCTTGTCGATGCGGGCAAAGGTGTTGATAATCAATTCATCTTGCTCCAAATCTTTATCTATCAAGTCTTTATATCTATTTACCCCTCCAATCCCCGCCGACCTTACCGATTCGGGAATGGGTTGGGATTCGAAAATGACCCTGTAAATATCGTCGTCACGTTCCTGTAGGGCCGCCATCATGTGATTGGTGGTGGTAAGCTCTTTGTTGATCATTTCATAATACGTCTTCAGTTCCTCGTTCTCCTTTTGCAATCTTTTTTCATTGGGAGAACCGAACCATGCGCTGAAGACGAAAAAAAATAAGCCCGAAAACACCAAGCATACCAGCAAAAAGCCCAAAATATTGAGTAGTACCTCCCCTTTGGTGGCCTTCGCCCGCTCATATTGACAGGTTTCTGTATCGTAATAGAATTTTATACGTGCCATCAGAAATCAATTTTCTATCTTTGCAAACTGTTGAAACAGGGACAATTAAATGTCGACAGCTTACAAAGATTCTTTTACCTTTTCAAGATGATAATTGTAAAATTATATCTTAAATTCAATAAATACAAATTCAGGACTTATACAGTATGATGACTTCCAGCGAGATACGCCAACGATTCCTCGATTTCTTCCGCTCAAAGCAACATTTGATCGTAGATTCTGCCCCCATTGTCGTCAAGAACGACCCTACCCTTATGTTTACGAATGCGGGCATGAATCAGTTTAAAGATTATTTTCTGGGAAACAAAGAAGCTGTCTCGCCGCGGATCGCGGACACCCAAAAATGCCTTCGGGTCTCTGGCAAGCACAATGACTTGGAAGACGTGGGACACGACACCTACCACCATACCATGTTCGAAATGCTGGGGAACTGGAGTTTTGGGGATTATTTCAAGCGGGAAGCCATTTTATGGGCCTATGAGTTGCTGGTGGACGTGTACAAACTTCCCAAAGACCGCATGTATGCCACGGTGTTTGAAGGCGACCCAAAAGAAAACCTCCCTTTCGACCAAGAAGCCTGGGACATTTGGAAGGAAGTGCTCCCCGAAGCACAGATTTTAAAAGGAAATAAAAAAGACAATTTCTGGGAAATGGGCGACACCGGTCCCTGTGGCCCCTGTTCCGAAATCCACATCGACCTTCGCCCTGAATCTGAAATCAAAGAAAAAGAAGGAAGGGAATGGGTGAACAACGACCATCCCCAAGTGATCGAGATCTGGAACAATGTCTTCATCCAATTTAACCGAAAAGCAGACGGTTCACTTGAACCGCTTCCTGCCAAACATGTGGACACGGGCATGGGTTTTGAACGTTTGGTACGGGTCATCCAAGGCAAATCTTCCAATTACGACACCGATATCTTTACGCCGATGATCCATTTCATCGAACAGCAATCGGGGAAAAAATATGGGATCGATACCGAAGTAGATGTGGCGATGCGCGTACTGGTAGACCACATCCGCGCCGTGGCTTTTGCGATCGGGGACGGGCAGTTGCCCTCCAACAACAAAGCAGGGTATGTGATCCGGAGAATCTTGCGTAGGGCCGTCCGGTATGCCTTTACTTTTTTGGACCTGAAAGAACCCTTCTTCCATAAACTTGCCCCTCTTTTGGCCGAACAGTTCAAAGGAGTGTTCAACGAATTGTATGCGCAAAAGGAGTTCGTGACGCGCGTGATTCAGGAGGAGGAGATTTCTTTTCTGCGGACGCTGGAAAACGGCCTGAAAAAGCTGGACCATTTCATTACCCAAGGAAAGGTTTCCTCTATCGATGGCAAAACCGTTTTCGAACTGTATGACACGTTTGGTTTTCCAGTGGACTTAACCGCACTCATTGCCAAAGAAAAAGGCCTTTCGATCGACGAAAATGGCTTTGAACAGGAAATGAACATCCAAAAAGAGCGCTCCAGAAAAGCGGCCAATGTGGAAACCGGAGACTGGGTAGCGGTCAACGATGACGAAACAGTCTTCTATGGCTACGACACCTTGCACACCACGGCCCAAATCGTCAAGTACCGGAAAATCAAAGAAAAAGGAAAAGAGCATTTTCAGATCGTACTGGACAACACCCCTTTCTATGCCGAAAGTGGTGGACAAGTAGGCGACCACGGCTATATAGAAGCGGAAGAAAAGCGGTTTGAGGTATTGGATTCTAAAAAAGAGAACAATCTGCTTTACATTTTGACAGACAAGCTTCCCGAAAACCCGGAATTGCTTTTCAATTGCGTGGTGAACAAAGAAACCCGTGCCCTTACTGCCAATAATCACACGGCCACCCACTTGCTGCAATCTGCACTGCGCCAGGTATTGGGTGCCCATGTGCAACAAAAAGGATCCTTGGTCAATGAGGACCTCTTGCGCTTCGATTTTTCCCATTTCGCCAAAATGACGGAAGAGGAATTAAAATCGGTAGAGGAAACCGTAAACGCAAAAATCAGGGCCGCTATTCCTTTGCACGAAGACCGGAATATCCCCATCCAAGAGGCCTTGAAAAAAGGCGCAACTGCGCTTTTCGGGGAAAAATATGGCGACCATGTGCGCGTGATCACCTTTGGGCCAGATTCGATCGAGCTTTGTGGAGGCACTCATGTGGACAATACCGCGAAGATCGGGCTTTTCAAAATCGTATCGGAAAGTTCCGTAGCGGCGGGAGTACGGCGCATCGAAGCCGTCACCTCGACAAAAGCGCTCGACTACCTAAATGAAAAAGTAGAGCTAGTACAACACCTCACGGAGCTCTTGAAATCTCCTAAAGATCTTCTCAGATCAGTGCAAGAACTCGTGGAAGAAAGGGCGCGTCTTTCCAAGCGATTGGAAGAGTTCGAAACAGAAAACTTGCACCGTGTGAAAGAAACTTTATTGAGCAAAATACAGGAACGGAATGGTCTTCATTTCCTTGCGGAAACAGTGCATGTATCCAATACAGACGCGTTGAAAACCTTGGCATTCCAATTGCGGACCAAATATCCCGAGAACCTATTTTGCGTACTGGGATCCGTCATCAATGAAAAGCCTCAACTGGCGGTGATGCTCTCGGACAACTTAGTGACGGACAAAGGGTTGAATGCCACCAATATAGTAAGGGAATTGGCCAAAGAAATTGAAGGAGGGGGAGGAGGACAAAACTTTTTTGCCACAGCAGGGGGGAAAAAAGTGGAAGGCCTATCTTCCACACTTCACAAAGCAGAAAAACTTCTCCAATAATTCCAGAAATTGGAGATCCCATGTTCCGCAAATACACGCGACAGAATATCAGATATGTAAAACAGTTGGGCAGTAATTATGTCCAGATGCTGGCCAATTACCTGATATTCTTTTTTCTTACCCCTTTGATGCTCAATAACCTTGGGCAGGAGCAATATGGCTTATGGTTGTTGCTTTCCACTGTTATCCTCTACTTCTCTTTATCCAATTTTGGACTTGCCACTTCTTTTGGGGTACACTTGCCGAAGGTAAAGGACAATAAGCTAGAAACGGACAAATTGCTCAATACCGTTCTGTTCACCCTGTTGTGCATTTCCGTGGTAGCAAGTTTGTTTTTTCTTTTGTTGGAATACCACATTGGATTTTTTTTGAATATAAGTGACAAGTATAAGACGACCGCCCAAATTTCCCTCCTATTCTTTTTTCTTACGTTCTTGGTGACTCTTTTGGGGAGCATTTTTGACAATATCCTCGTCGCTACCAATCATTTGTTGACTAAGAATGTGATCGAGACATTGAAAACCATCCTGATTGGAGTGATGTCCATTGTATTAGTAAAATACAATACAAGTATTGTCCCGATAGCGGTTTCCAATTTTGTTTTTACCCTGCTCTTCTTCTTTATCACATTTTATTCATGCAAAAAAGTGATCCGTTACAAAGTCAACTTTCGCATGTTCGACAAAAAAGTCTTGAAAAACTTATTCATTCCAAGTATTCATTATTTCCTCATGGGCATCGCTTCCCTGTTGGTTTTTTATAGCGACAATATTCTGATATCTCGTTTAAAAGGTGTAGAATATATTGGACTGTTTGCCATTACATACCGTCTTTCGGACGTATGCACTAAAGTGCTCACAAAGATTTCCGTGACAAAATATCCGAAAGTGATCCTATTGTCTTCCCAGCAGGACTACCGAGGGATCTTAAAATTACACAACCGGCTCCTATTAGTGAATATAGCTGTTACGTTGCCCGTATGTTTGGTCCTCTTTTTCTTTGGAAAAGATATTCTGGTACTATGGCTGGGGGCCAAATACCAGTACAATGTTGCGATATTACGAATATTCTCTATTTTCACGTTTTTTATGGTTTGCGCGCAAAATACAGGAACATTCATAGGAGGATTGGGGATCCACAAGCGTTTTGCCTACATGGGTATGGCAGAAGCATTTTTGAATGTAGGGCTATCTTATCTTTTTTTCCAATACTTTGACCTCACTGGCATCGCGTTAGGAACGCTTTGTGCCCATTTGCTGACCAATGGTTGGTTTGGGTACTTCGAATTCTACCGTTTTATCCTTCGCAAGCTTCAATCAAGTAAACACGACTTAGCCATGTCATTGAACTGAGTTATATCATATATTCAAGCTACTTTAGATTTATGCACCTTATTCACAGAACTACCTGCCGCGTTTGTGGCTCGAAAAGCTTAACTCCGGTCATTAATCTTGGAGAACAATATCTCCAAGGGTCTTTCATAAAACCAGGGAAAGAACTCCCCCCTACCAGAAAAATTGCGTGTTCCCTTGTCAGGTGCAATCCTATGTTGGATGAAAATGCCTGCGGCCTGTTACAAATGGAACATACGGTCCCGCCAGAAATCCTGTACTCGGCATATTGGTACAGATCCGGCACGAACAAGACTATGCATGAGCATTTAAAAAGCATTGCGACCGAAGCGATCGGCTTAATTGACAAGCCAGAGGCACGTGTGCTGGACATTGGATGCAACGATGGTACGCTGCTCTCTTACTATGGGAAAAACATCGAAAAATACGGGGTAGACCCTTCCGACGTAGCCCAGGAAATCAAAGGCGACATTACGGTCGCACAAGATATCTTCCCTTCCAAAGAGCTTACCAAAATGTTGAATGGCAAAAAGCTAGATATTATTACTTCCATTGCCATGTTCTATGATCTGGAAGATCCCGTCTTCTTCAGCAAATCCATCAAAGAAGTGCTTGCTCCCAATGGGATCTGGATTTTTGAGATGTCGTACATGCCCACTATGTTAAAAATGAATTCGTATGACACCATTTGCCACGAACACTTGGAGTATTATAGCTTGGCGGTCATCGAGAATATTTTAAAAAGGGCCGACTTGAAGATATTCAATGTAAGCCACAACGATATCAATGGCGGAAGTATTCGCTGCTTTGCCACGCACATCGACAATTTTTCTTTCAAGAACGAGAAATTTGCCGACAACCTGAAAGAATTCAGGCAACATGAATTTGACTTGGAACTGGATACCGACAAGCCGTACAAACACTTTCAAGACAAAATAAATGTGCACAAAGAAGAACTTAACAATCTTCTCAAAAAACTCAAGAGAGAGGGCAAGAGAATACATATCTATGGTGCTTCTACCAAGGGGAATACGATCTTGCAGCTATGCGGCATAGATCATCGCATTGTGGATTTCGCGGCGGAACGAAACCCCGACAAATACGGCGCAATGACGCTGGGAACAGACATCCCCATCATTAGCGAGGCGGAATCGAGAGCGATGAAACCTGACTATTATTTAGTACTTCCCTGGCATTTCAAAGAAGAATTCTTGGATCGGGAAAAGGAGTCCATTGACCAAGGAATCGGCTTCATCTTCCCGCTTCCCACTATTGAAGTGATAAAAAAAACGAGCCAGACAGATGCCGAGTAAGCCAACGATTCTGTACATAAATCATTCCGACGAAAAATGCGGAGTGTATCAATTTGGCAAAAACGTGGGCAAAGCCATCTCAAAGTCAACACTCTATCGGATCTTATACGTAGAATGTACAGATGTCCGCTCGTTCCGTGCCGTATTAAAAAAAGAGGAGCCCGTTTGCGTTATTTACAATTATCATCCTTCCACTCTTCGTTGGGCGAAGAAAAATGCCGCTTGGGTCACTATTCCGCAAATAGCCATGATTCACGAGGTGTACCAATCTGTTGCGGACGAGGCGAACGATTTTGACTTTGACTTTTGGATAGGGGCAGACCCTACCCTTCTCCTGAAAAACCCTATCGTCTACAAAACGGGCAGGCTAGTTCCCGAATACCGCAATACAAGCCCTATTCCACAACGCATTACAGTTGGCAGCTTTGGGTTCGGAACTCCTCAAAAAGGATTTGAGCACATTGTAAAACAGGTGCAAGATGAATTCGACGAAGCCCTGATCCGATTTAATATTCCTTTTGCCACCTACGGGGATGCAGATGGCAGCAGAGCGAAGCAAATTGCCGCTACCTGCCGCAATCAAATCGTCAAACCTGGCATAAAGCTGGAAATCAGCCACGATTTTTTAGACGAGAAAGCTCTTTTAAACTTCCTTTCCCAAAATACGGTCAATGTGTTCCTGTACGAACAAAACAAGGCACGTGGGATTTCAAGCGTGATAGATTATGCCTTGGCCGTGGAAAGGCCTATAGCGGTTTCCGAAAGCAGTATGTTCCGGCACGTACATGCCACCTCTCCCTCCATCACACTGCCGGAAAACACCTTGCGAAATATTATAGATGCCGGCGTTGAACCCCTGAACAAATTCCGCAAAGAATACACTGAGGAAAATTTGATATGGGAGTATGACAGGATCTTACGCGACGTGCTGAGCAAGGGAAAGAAGAGAAACACCTTCAACAAACTTTGGAAAAAGTTTTTGGCACGCACCATCGATACGAATAAAAAGCCCCAATATTTTAGCTGGGCCGTACACGACGATGGCCAGGAAAAGGATGCACCGCACGCGTCTTTCCGTACATTCCAAGACATCCCACTCTCGGAAACAAAAGGATTCAATATCATATTAGACAACACGGCCCGAAAAATCTACCAACCTGTAATAGATCAAATGTGGCAAATTGTCCCTGCCATATTGAAGAAAAAGATCCCGGAAGCGAACGTGCAACAAGCGTTCGTATTGGATACAGCCATCAAATTTGCCAGAAACTACCCTCATCCAAAAATCCTCGCAGTAGGAAGTTACGAGGATTCTGCAGTGGCCGTGTTGAAAAAATTGGGATATGACGTCACAGAAGCTGACCCGGTATTGAACTACGATCTTCATACATATCTGACCAAACCTCATGCCCGTGAGACCGCCTACGACATTGTGGTTTCCACGTCTGTTATAGAGCATGTTCCCAATGACGAGGAATTCTGCAGAGATATTTCCGATTTGATGAAAGAAGGAGGAATCGCTATCATCACATGCGATTACAACGACCAATACAAAAAAGGCGATAAAATTCCTTCCGTAGATCATAGGTGGTATACCCAAAAGGACATTAAGGAGAGGCTTTTGAAAGTCGTGCCGGATTGTACGCTCTATGACGCACCTCAATGGGATTGCCCTCATCCCGACTTTGTCCTAGTCAATAAGTACACGTATACGTTTGCTTCTATCGTATTCAAAAAAAACCGTAGATGAAAGCCATTATTTTCGGCAGCAATGGGCAAGATGGGTATTACTTGCACCAATTGCTAAACAAGGAAAAAATTGAAACGATCGGTGTTTCCAGAAAGGGAAATTGGCTTATTGGAAATGTGGGCGATTGGAAATTTGTGGAAGAAATTGTCAAAAGGGAAAAACCAGCTTATATATTTCATTTAGCCGCCAACTCCACTACCAGGCACGAGGCCCTTTTTGAGAACCACGAAACCATTTGCAGCGGCACCCTTTACATACTGGAGGCGGTAAAATTGCACAGCCCTGCCACGAAAGTCTTTATTTCAGGAAGTGGCTTACAGTTTGAAAACAAAGGGCTTCCTATCAAAGAAACAGATCCCTTTGAAGCGGGTAGCCCGTATGCTTTTTCACGCATCCATTCTACCTATGCTGCCAGATATTATAGAAAATTAGGCATACAGGCTTACGTAGGATATTTTTTCAACCATGAAAGCCCTAGACGAACCGAAAGGCATGTGAGCAGAATGATTTCGGAAGCATGCAGAAGAATCCATTTGGGAAGTACCGAAAAAATCGAACTTGGAGACACATCGGTGCGCAAAGAATGGACCTATGCAGGCGACGTCGTAGAGGGAATTTGGAAGCTTTGCAATCAAGACCACATAATGGAGACCGTGATAGGAAGTGGAAAAGCCTATTCTATTGAAAACTGGTTGGAAGTCTGCTTCAACATCATCGGCAGAGATTGGAAAGAATATACGAGGATAAAGCCTCAATTTACCCCCGAATACCGTGTCTTGGTATCTGATCCCAGTACGTTACAAAAGCTAGGATGGCAAGACCAAGTAGACCTTGAACAACTTGCGCAACTCATGATGGCCTGACATGCGCTGTTCGTCTACTAAAATACTGATTATTTTTCCGGAAGAATACCTCGCCTTTTCCCCTACCACGCTTAATATTTTCAGAGAGACAAAAAAGAAACTCGACACGGTCCTCCTCGCTTTTGCTCCTCGCAAAAGGGGTGGTAAAAAACTGCAAGAGGAGGGAATCCGCTACATAGACACTCCAAAATGGCAGCGGCTCCTCATAAAACCCTATCTTTTTTTATATAGCCTTTTCAGTAGAAAAACCAATTATGCCCTACTCAAAAAAGTTGGGATGAGCCGGTTTTATAGGCTTTATTTAATTGCCCGAAAGATTCGGCCCTTTGTGAAGGACCATGAAATCATTGCGGTCGATTTCATGACCGCCTGGATATGTCAAGAATTATATGGCAAGAAAATCCATTTCCTTTCCTTGGAAATTATAGAAGAAGATCCATTTTTTAAAAAAATAAACCAGCAACTCCTCTCATCCGTCATTATCCAAAACGAGGAAAGGTTTCACTATCTATTTGGCAATGAAGTAATTCAAACATTTTATATTCAAAATGCCCCCGTCTTTCGAGAAATTGAGGTGAAACCTCAGGAAGAAAGGCACGGGTTGCTTTTTCTTGGTGCGGCAGAGATAGGCTTCGGCATCTTTTCCTGCCTTCAATTTATTCATGCCTATCCCCAGTACACGCTTACGTTAAAGGGGTATATGACAGCCGATATAAGGAACCGGGTCGAAACAGAATACAGACACCTTCTCGACGAAAAGCGTCTGCTTTTTGATACTCATTACCTTCCTCAATCCGAACTGAGCGAATACCTTCACAAATTCAGGATCGGTTTTTGCTTTTACGACGTCTCTCTCCCTCACATGAACCGTTTCAATTATTACACGGCCCCGTCCGGGAAATTGTTCCAATACCATGCAAGCGGCATTCCTGTGATCGCATCCGATTTACCCGGCTTGAATTCAGTTAAGCTCTTCGAGACAGGGGTCATGATAAAAGACTTAGATCCGGCCAGTATACACGAGGCAATCAAACAGGTGGAGGACCATTATGAAAGCATGACCTTCAATAGCTTCAAAGCCGCTAAATATTACGATTTCGATGCCTCTTCCAAAGAGTTTGTGGCATTTCTGTGCCAACAATCCTAAATCTGCCAACAGTTGGAAAACACGCCTGATTCCCATTGGTGTTGCCGAGCGAACTCATAAAAATCATGAAAAAACGTACAGAACCAAGTCTATGACGTCTGCTTAATTCTATTTTCCCACATCGCTGCGTTCCGAATACAAACCCCTCGGCTTATTTTCCTTCCATAAATACAATTCTTATTTTTGGCATCTTTTCGACCATGGAATCTCCTTTGATATCAATTATATCGCCCACTTACAACCATCAAAAATTCATCGAGGAATGCCTGAATTCCGTCCTTTCCCAATCTTATCCGCATTGGGAAATGCACATCATGGACGACGGCAGCACCGACAAAACGGGAGAAATTGCCTTGAAGTATGCCGAAAAGGACATTCGGATCAATTACCATTACCAAGACAATATCGGTGTCCATCGACTCCATGAAACCTATAATAAGGCCCTCAGGCTTTGCCAAGGAGAGTACATCGCGATCTTAGAATGCGATGATACGTGGTTTCCGGATAAACTCGAGAGGCAGGTAGAAGCAATGGCTAAAGATCCTGCTTGTGTCCTGGCTTGGAGCAGTGCCTACAATAGCCGTTTAGAAATCAATTCCATTTTAAAAACCCAGCCAGACAAAGAACAATGGGTACACCGGGCAGACTTCGAGAATAATCCGGTAGGACGAATTGCACACTCTCTTTATTTTGGCAATTACATTCCTGCTCTCACTATTTTTATCAGAAAGGCAGCTCTTTTGGAGATTGGAGGATTTCAATATTTGGAAAACCTGCCCTTGATCGATCAACCCACCTTGCTCCAGCTAAGTTTAAAAGGAAGGTTCTATTTTGACGAAAAACCCTTGGGAACTTGGCGAAGGTATACGGGGCAAACCACAAAAAAACTTTCCCTTCATATTTTGGAAGGAGTAAAGAAATATGTTTACCATCATTTTGATTCACTCACGGAAGTGCAGAAAAAAGTGATCGACTTAAAAAGAGAAGATATTACGCGCCATTTTTACACCATGGAAATGTCTGGCCGATCGACCTATGCCAGGGCTTGCCTCATGCGGAAAGAGTTTACACAGGCACGGACCCAATATCTTCAGGTGATCTTTTTTCCACATACTTTCAATTTTATGTGGCGCTTGCGCTCTTTAGTAGGCTATGTTATGAGCTTATTGGGTTGGGATGTGGAATTGTTGGCCCGGCTCATGGGAAAAAGGTATTACAAGTAATTCTTGGTCCCTTATCCCAATGGACGAGCCTATGGAAACAACAAGGACTTTTTGTTTGCCCAAAAAGGACTTATTTTGCACTTTTCAAACCTGAATGCTCCTGTTTAACAACAATCTGGGCCGAGTAGGCAACCAACTGTTTACGTACGCGACGCTTACCGCCGTGTGCCGTCGCAAAGGAATTGGCTCCTACTATTTTTCCTCACTCGGAAGCCTAACACATTTTGAACTCGTTCCAAAAGAGCATCGCGTGAGTAAATGGAAAATCGATCTGTTCCTCAAAGTAGCATTTCGCCTTTTCTTTGTCCGACGTGTCCGATATATGGACCACCGCCGTACTTATTTGGATCAAGAACTCGATTTCAGGGGGACAAAGTATCTCTCTGTTGCATTGCAAGGTGAAAACTATTTCAAGGATATAGAAGATGAGATCAGGATGCGTTTCCGCGTCAAGCCTCCTTTTAATTTTAAGGCAGATGAAATTTATGGTAAATTTTCGCCCTTCTTACCCAACGTGTGTGTGCATGTGCGCAGAGGAGATTATTTGAATTTTGAAGGGAAAGATTACACAGTTCCCATGGCTTATTACGAAAAAGCATTGTCTTTTTTCGAACCCGATACTCATCGCTTTGTTTTCATTTCGGATGATATCGCGTATGTAAAGAACCATTTTGCCCATCTTCCCCACACTTATTTTTCTACAGAAAATGAAATTACGGACTTGCAGTTGATGATGAAAGCAGACCATTGCGTGATTGCCAACAGTACCTTTAGCTGGTGGGGCGCTTGGCTGAATCCCAAACTGGGCAAACAAGTATTTGTACCAAAATATTTCATGGGAATTGCCGACCGTGTGGAATTCCCTGCGGGCATTATCCCGTCTGGTTGGCATCAAATTGAATAAAATCAGAAACACAATCCTATATCCCTGTAAATGGACTATCTAGCAAAATACTTATCACTCAAGAGTCCTATCGACTATGAACTGGGACAACTTTTCGCAAGGAGAGACAATATCGTCCTTTTTGACATTGGGGCATGCGAAGCGGAAGATTCCATTCGGTATGCGTTGATGTTTCCTAATGCCACTATCCATTCTTTTGAACCTTTGCCCTCCAATTTGGAAATCATTCGGGACAACTTGGATAAGACCAAATTGACCCATCATATCCAGTTGCACGAAATCGCCCTGAGCGACAAAAATGGTACAGCTACCTTTCATGTTTCCAGTTCTTCGCAAGGAGTGCACGCCAATAAGTCCAGTTCTTTGTTAG
>FTBA01000010.1_pt1 | contig 23658 bp, 15 predicted proteins | sample 1639221 | NCBI WGS metagenome assembly FTBA01 (sample SAMEA3914864, study PRJEB12502) | metagenome | biome: forest; material: soil | place: USA | collected 2012-03-12 | depth 0.3 m | reverse complement strand
TATTTTTAAGTATGAATTTAAAGTCCTGTTCCCGCTACGAAAAGAGACCTTGGCAAACGTCAGGGTCTCTTTGCTTTTAGGGGGTTTCCATAAGGAAATAGTATTCTCTGCTATAAAAGAGGAAGCCTAATTTTAAACTAATAATGCCGCAGCCTGTTTCACTGCTTGGTCAATGGCATTTGTTACTTGTGACACGACACCTACTGCGTGGATAATCTGATCAAGCTTGCCTTTCAGCTTTTCCAATTGTTCATTCAGTTTCGAAATTTCTGTCGAAAGTTCCTGGAAAGCACGTGTTCTATTTGAGAAGTCCGTTTGGTTGATTTTCGTGATGACATCGTATAGAACATCTATTGTCCCATGGATTTGGTCTTTCCCTTCCAATGTGGAGGCGACCCAATAGGCTTTGCTTAATTGTTGGTAGAGCTCTTGGTACAGGGCTCCCACACTTTCCTTGGCTGTATCCGGCATCTGTTTAATTGTTTAGGTCGTCATAGAATTTCTGGATCTTGTTTCCCTCCGTTATCAACGATTGGATGGCGGAGTCTAAATGAAACGTGTTTTTTTCGCCCAATTGCTGCACCATCTCACTATGGATGGATAAGAGTTGCTGAATGGATGCGTAAGTATGTTGCAAGACAAGGTCCATCTTTGTCCTGACCGAGCTTAGATTCATTACTTTTTCAATTTGTGCCCTCTTTTCGATAGGACCCAATTTGTCGGCATTGTGCACCAGAAACGAATATTCTTCCATTTGCAGTTGCTGGTTTGTGATAAATAATTGCCCACGAATTCCTTCTTGATTGCTTTTGCCGATGTCCAGCATGAAAAGCTCACATAGTTTGTGAACAGGTGCATCTGCCTTTGTCAAGGCGGATTTTAACCCTTGTTTTTTCTTATAATCGAGCAACAAACTCCCGATCCCATGCACTGCCGTGGCGATGATGGAGGCATCACTGGCAGGGATCGGAGACGAAATGGGCTTGAAAAACTTAGTCTTTAGCGTGTCGCCATTCAATTGCAAGAGCGATTTGCCGAAATCTTTGGAATTCTTGTCTAAATCATTCTGCCCTTGGTCTGAAAGGATAAAAGCCAATGCATCGGCATAGACTTGCAACCCGTCCAGCAACTTCAATCGAAGGGCGATTTCGTCGCGCTTAAAAAAAGAGACGACAGTGTCGGGTCGAAATGTATTTGGGTCAAATTTATTGGTCATTTGCGCAGTTCTCGTGAGAACATATTGCTTATCGAGCAGGGTATACCCATTTTCAATATTGTCCCTTACAACTGTTACCGCTTGTCCGAAACTCCCGACAGTGGCCATTGTCCGACTGGAGATACAGGAAGTGGCAAGCCCGAAAAAAAGGAGAAGGACGCCCGCTTGAAATAAAACCTTTTCTTGAGTTTTGCCTATGTTCATTGTATTTCTGCCCTTTGTTATACAGCTTATTTCAGATGGGCCGGAATCTTTTTCGTTTGCTCTGTGATGTACAGTACCAAAATGCCGCATAATTACATGAGTAAAATCCATTAATTAAATAAAAATGAAAGCAGAAATGCCGTTGAAAGGTAGGAGGTATAAATAGACTTGTCAATACCTAACTATCGGTAAGTGTATTTTGGTAGCATTGAAAATATACTAGTTGTTCATTGGCCAGATCAGGTTACTTCAGCCAAATAGTGGTGCCTAGTTCCACAAAACGATAGGAAGAGTACGTATAAAAGGTAAGCAGGGTTTTCATCCATCCAGTTTGTATTCCGGCTGATACGCCATACAAATTTTGGCCCATCGTTTGTGCCCAAGCGGTGCCAAAGAGCAGTGTATAGTATTTGAATTGGAGGACCCCCTGCTTGGTGGTGAAATGGGTACCCTTTTTCCCTTGGAACGTCGCAGTTTCATACCCTGTTGTCCCGTCCCCATTTTCAAGATTCAGGTAATGTCTTCCTTCTGCCGCGATGGTTGTGGTGACGGAAAAGGGAGCACGCGTGTTTTTGGGGAAGGTGATTCCCATGCCAAGCATTCCTTGCAGTGAGTACAGCGTATTTTTTAACTTGTAGGTAGTTTGCTTGAATGTGGCGTCGTTAAAATAGTACCTCGCTACGTCAAACTCCTCTGCATCATATTCCGTTTGGTGCTGGAAGCGGCCAAAAATGATGACTTGGTTGGAGGAGAACATTCCCCCAAGGCCTAGGGTCAATACTTTGTTCTTCATTGCGCTTTGGGTATAATTGACGACGTCAAAAGAAGAGATCTTGATTCCCTCGCAGTTACAAGTGGCCACATTTTGCGACGAGAAGTTGCCTGTGTGGTGTTGGTTTGAGTAAGTGTAGGAAACGAAAAGAGAGGGGCTAATTGTATATTTGATACCGGTTTCTGTCCTATTCATGATGTTGTACTTGGGCGCAAGAACCAGACCGAAGGAATGAGAAGCCCCATCATTTTGCAATTTTAAACCCGGAGGTATATCAGCGTCTGCGATATTGGATTTGTCCACGCCGCTTGACAAGGTTTGCCTCTGGTAATACATCCCAATTCCTGCCTTGATCTTTTTGACAAATGCATCCACGCTCCCATATCCGTTCGTGCCCTTGTCTGTTTGTTTTTCCCAATGGTTGAAGATCAAGGCGGTGCGCAATGTCCGTTTGTTTCCGGCCGAGGAAGGATTGAAGGCGAGGGGCGCGAGCAAAGGCTGGACGAAGGGAACTTGGCCTGTCACGAGAAACGGAACGAAAAGGAACCAGAGCAATACAGGTCTTTTCATTAAAAATTAGGGTTGGCAGGTTTAAAAGTATCCTGTGGCTTCAAATTCAGGGGCAATCTTTTTTTAGGGCGTCTTTTAGATCCCGATTCTGCTTCGTTTTTCTCCAAGGCTTCCGATTCTTTGGGCACGGGTGGTGTCTTGACCAGTGTATCGACCGAAGCAAGGGGCAACGTTTCCTGCTCCCTTGGTACCTCACTTTCCTGAGTATGGAGGGTGTCAGACGAAGAAATAGCGACCGTTTTTTGAAGGGTGTCCGCTTTGGTTTTGGCAGGAAGTGAAACGGCAGAGTCTGCGGATAGGGAAAGGGTGGCAGAACGCCCCATTTTTTTCAGGTCATTCCGAGCTTCTTTTTTCACTACCTGCCGGAACTGGGAAACCTTGGCAGGAGAAGGGGAAAGGACCGAAGGAGAAGACGAGTTTCCCCACCACCATAAAACCAAAGCCAGGGTGGACAAAGCCCCCGTTATTCCCAACAAGAGCTTGCCATGTGCCCAAGGCATTTTGGGATTCAACAGCACTCCGTCGAGTAAATCTTCGGGAACCGGTATGGGATCACTTTTCAATGCATGGGTTTGCGCCCAAAGACTAAAGTCCTGTTGGTGTTCGGGATGTTGATGCAGGAAGTCCAGCAACATTCCTTTTTGTTCCTCGCTTAGCGTGCCCTCATAGAAGTCGAACATCCACTGTTCGACTGTTTCTTTCGTCACTTTCATAGGATGTACTCGATGTGTTTTAGGTAGTCCTTGATTTTTTTGCGTGCCCTGAACAAGTAAAGACGTGCGTTGCTTTCCGTTATTTTTAAAATCTCCGCGATTTCCTTGTAGTGATACCCCTCCAAATCCCGAAGCAACAACACGGCACGCTGGGTTTCAGTGAGCAAATCAAGGCTTTCGTTCACAATTTTCTTCAGATCGGGCGTGGTCTGTTCCACGGTATTCGTAGTAGAAAAACAATCTTCCAATGTATACCTCTTTGATTCCTTCAAACGTTGCAAGCACAGTCTGCTTACGGTGGTATACAACCAAGGTTTGCTTTTCTCTGGATCTACAGTCGCCCTTTTTTCCCATAGGCGCATCAAGGCTTCCTGCACCATGTCTTTGGCCGTGGCGGAATCCCCCAGCATCCTGTAGGCATAGCGGTACAGTGCAGGGCCTGTTTCTTTGGCAATCAGGTTGAATTTCTCGTGTTTCAATGGAGCTAGTAAGTAAAGAGGTACTCCTTCATTGGGGTGCCGCCTACCCATTCTTCGGACACCTTTGTGACGTTTCCAAGGCCGTTGAATTCGTACCGTGTAACGGTAGGCGAAAACAAACTGGAATTGTGTCTTCCCGAGATAAAGTAGGGGGTAATTTCCCGGTCATCCGAACTGAAGTCAAAATCTATCTCATGGTCCAGCCTTTTCCAAATTTCCGGATTGACATTGTTTTTCAAATCAGAGAAAAATACAGTATCCCTTTCTTCTCCTGCTTTTATGTACAATGTTTTGGTGCTGTATACATAGGACTCCTGCCACATCCCATTTGTATTCCCTTTATAAAAAGCCGAGGTCGAGTCTGGGTAAAAGAAACGGATGAATAGAGTAGTGTCGGTGTAGGCCACTGTCCGTGTGGTTTTTTTCCCTGGTTCGTACAAATAGTCGGTAACAGACGGTGTAAATGTGGAATTGTCGCTACTATACTCTGTTTCCCTTGCCAATTTCCCATTGGGATCGTATTGGTAAACAGTAGAATACGCTATATCCCCTATATTGGGCTGGTTGTAAAAGGTAATGGCGAAGTTTTCAGAAGTAAGCAGTGATCCAGTATAGAAAAAATCCGTGATACTTTTGTGCATCGTATCGGAGGTACTTCCAGAGAGGGTGGCATATTCTACAATTTGTTTAAGACGCGACTGCTCATCGTAATGATAGGTCATATAATAATCGCGAGAGCCGTCGCCTGAACTGTGTGTAAGCACGACGGCTGTTTTAATACAAGGGTAAGGGGAAGCACTATACGTTTGATTTTCCGGGTCCATGGGTGTGATGAACTCTATCTCTGTCTTTTTGCATCCAGACAGCAGGAGAGCAAGACTTAAGAAAAAAAGTAATTTGATTTTCATGTCGATTCTTTGGTTGTCTATAAGAGGAACATATGTCTGTTTTATTTCAATTCGGATCTATTATTTTTTTAGAACAGGCCAATGGTTGGGTTTTTTAGCTATGTCGAGTTGCGCACGGAGTCTCTGAGAGCCTACTTTGCATTTCAATCTACGATCTCTTTTTTTTGTCTTTTTGTATTTCCGGCGTCATTGTCCTTGAGGTCATGTTCCGGTTTTCCGATTTCAGCTTTCTCGCTGTTTTTCTCTGAATGTCCTTTGCTATGAAAGCTTTCTCCTGTCGTCGGAATGACAACGCGTGCCCAGATTGAAATGGAATATTCAAGGGGTACAGTGCTTAGAAATGGGCAAATATACTGCACTATTCGAGCATCCTGTCAGGCATTATCCAAATTCAGTAGTTCGGGTTTGTTCCCACGTCGACAGAGGTTGTAAATCTTGTCGAACGTCTGAATAAAAAAGAAGGTGCAGGCTACTGCTGGGACAAAACGTCCTGTGCCCTGATAGATTCCTCCTGTCGTCGGAATGACAGTTTGCTCAGAGTAACAAGCACCCCACTGTCATTCTGAGCGCTAGCGAAGAATCTGTCAGGGCACCCTTTTCCACCCTGTCATGCAAGGCAGCATCATTGCATGTAGAGCACTACGCTGCATGCTGACGACAGGAAGCACCCCAAACCAGCTCTGTCATGCTTACGCCAAGAAACATCTTTCGAAGGGCATCACCTAAAAGTGCATCCTACTTTGAGATCCCTCTTGCATCGGAATGACAGAGAGGAATACTAGCATAGCTTGTCCTCCGACAGGCCACACAGGATAATCTACTTGTTCAGCAAATGGTCCGCTGCCAATACTAAGAACAAATAATCAGTAGTTCCTCCCCCCAACACGTATTCCGTTTGTTGCCACAGGTAAGGCCAGGTCAATAATTCTGGGTAATCGGGACGAATCAATGCGGTGCCGGAGCAGATGCCTCCCGGAATGTACGACCAATCGTCCCGGTTAAAGCCATAGGCAACAGTCAAAGATTTGGCACCCACGCCGGAAGCAAACGAAGCGGTATTGGACCCTGGATGACAACCCAAAATAAAATTAAGGGCCTGCAACATGTATTGGCTGGAAAAAAGATCGGGATAAGAAGTATGCAGAAAATACTGTTCTACGCCAAAATTTTGGATGCCCCAACCGGCCCCCCAGATATACGGTTCATAAGGGATGCCGTAGGGATTCCGTTTCTCCTGCTCGTCTATCTTCGTCCGGTAAGCTTTGACTGCTTCCCGCACCGCCGCATGGTATTTTTTGTCTTGGATCAAGGGGAGGGTAGGGCCTACGATCCAGCCCGTTTTGCCAATGTTTTGGGCTATTTTATCCGCATGGTGGATCAAAAAGTCGGCATATTTCCGGTCTTTGGTAGTAATGAGCAGTTCGCTGGCGGCACGTACCCGTTGCAAAGGGTCTGTTTCTTTGGTGACATCCCACAGGGCACGGGCGATGTCGAGGCATTTAGCAGAGAGTGTGTCGTTGTAGCCCTTTAAGGCACGTGAAGTGGCTGCCAAGGACGCGGCTACCTGTAATTCCCGTTCAGGGTTTTCTTCGGTGAACACCCAGTCGTCGTCTGGGGAACCCGCTTGGCCGATGGGAATCTGCCTGTTTCCTTTTGTGTCAAAGAGGATATTGTCGGTATTGTTGATAGGGTCTCCTAACAAAACATACTGGCGTAAAGAAGGACAGATGATGCCCCGATACAAACGGCCCAAGGCTTGGTATCCTCCTACGATAGACAAGGCCCCGTGTTCGATTTGCTGTAAGATGTCCGGTTTGCCGTCGGGACGATGCAATTCCGCGATCCGTGTTTTTTGGTCAATGCTCGTATTGTCATAATTTGCATGGAACGCTTCGTAGGCCAACGACAGGCCATGGACGGTTTCCGCCTGCGATTCCACCCGCAAATCGAAATCCCCGGCATCGTGCCAGCCGCCGATGTTTAGTCCGGGTACGTGCTCGCCGGATTTATATTTGCACAAAGTGGAAGATCCTTGGATGTACCCGTCAAAGTGATTCGAGTCGGTGGGGGCCATGCGGGCATCGTCCATGTGGCAGAGGCCATGCCATACTTTATAACGGTCGTTGATGCGCATGTGGCACATTTGGGCAGGCAAGAACGTTTCCAAGGTCGGTTGCCACACGTCCCGCTGATATACTTTTTCGTTGATCTGAAAGGGCTCCGTCTGGTACTCGCCATAGTTTACTACGTACATCCCAGGTTTTTCCACGGCCGTAAAATCAAATCGTAGGTACTGGTAGCGCAAAAATTTTCCCCAGGTTTGAGGAGCATTTTCCAAGGCCTTTTCCAATCCCCCGTTTTCTCCGACCCGGTATAGGGTGATCTTGGAAAGCGGGGTGTCGCGGGTGTCCAATTCTACGATGGCCATTTTTTGTTGCTTAGGATGGTAGCCCACTTGAGAAACCTGCACTACCGGACTGTATTTCCACCCTTCGACGGCATGTGGGGTCATTACCCAGTGAATGGCGTTTGCCGTGGCGCCTTTGGCCACCAAGGAACGCACCACGAACCAGCCGTTGTTGTGCTTGGCCCTGCCGTCGATCAGCTGAAGTTCACCGCTGTTTTGGTTCTCGATGGTCATGCGTTGCGCATTGGACTCGGGGGCTATTGTCAGTTTTTTCCCTTGGGCCATCGGGATCAATTGGTATTCTCCGTCGTTGTCTAGATGGCCAGGACCGTTCGCTTGTCTCGGAAAAATGCCGAACTGGCTGTCCATGTAATAGGACTTCCCGAACAGGATGCCGGGGAAGAGCTCAAAATTGAAGCCCACCTTCCCGATCCATGCCTCCGGAAGCGGTTTTTCGAGGTCTACTTGAATGTGCACAGATTTTCCTTCGGGGCGGATTTTTACGGTGTAGGCAAAATTCAGATCCGGGTATACGATCGGATTGAAACCTTTGCGGTTTTTCTCGGCATCCGGGTATTCCATGCGCACGCTGATCTCTTGGGTGGCTTTATTCACCATGCGTTTTCCTACTTTGGGCACAGGTTGCCATTGGCCGGGCGTCGGTTCTAGGCGCAGGTCCCCGTTAGTGGCCACGCGAAGCCCGTTTTGGATAATGCCTACCCCGCCCTGATGGCTTTCAGGATAAAAGTCATGGGCCAGCATGACATTCAATCCCTGCATCTCCAAGTATTCCAAGTCGTTAAGTTGGAGCAATTGGGCTTGGGAAGAGAGGAAAAAAAGCGTAAAAAAGAAGGGCAACAAGACCCTTGGTCTTAAAGATGGATGCATATGAAAACAGGTTTGTTGTTAGATATGAGGCCAAAGATAAATCTTTCTTGATAGAGAAGGAGAGGGACAAATGAATTTGATCCGATAGCCAAATAAGGGGGGTAAAATAGCAGAGGAAATAGAAGTATGGCCATAAAAAAAGCCGATAGGCAAAAGCCCATCGGCATAACAAAGATAAGAAGGGGAGAAACCTATACGATAGACCGCTTTCTGTCCGCCAACATGAGCACTACCCCACCGATCAAGATCACCGCTCCGGTGATGGGCGACCAATAAATAGGTGTTTTTTCCTTCTTGTTGATTTCAATGGGCCCTGCGTCTACCACTTTTTTCTTGGTGATCAGGTTAAATCCCGTAAATCCCATCATGACGATGCCAAGGATGGTCAAAATGATGCCAATAGTTTTCATAGTCAATGTTGTTTGGTTGCTGATAGGACGATGAAAAAACCGTACCACATCTTTTGTCGATGTCTGTTCTCATGCCAACAACGGGTTGCCATCCTGTCGGATGTGAGATCGAAATCCCTTACCCTATTCCAAAATGGAATAAAAGGATGGCAAGTCTCTTCGGAGACTCAAATGGTATTTTTCTAATTATAAAATTCACAATTTTGTAACAAATCATGTAGGTATAATCTCTTTTTATTTAGAGATATTTGTTTGTAATACACCTCAATCATGCTATATACACCTGCGTTTCGGCTTTTTCTCCTCTTTCTTCCTGTTATTCAAATTTATGCCGTCGGGACTGCGAAAATCGTCCGGACAGGAGCCGTTTATTCCGGTCTTCAAACAGCCGTTAACGCTGCCATAGCCGGAGATGTGATCGAATTGGACGGTACTTTTCCAGGACAGATGGTAAGTTTTAAAAACAGATCAAATTTGACCCTCCAAAACGCTGCGGGAAAAACAGCGACTTTGTCCCGCAGTATCACCACAACGCCATCCACACAATGGTATCAATCCGGCCTTAACTATATGACCACGGGAGTTTCCTTTTCTATGTTTTCCCAAGAAGCTGCGCTACAAGGAAGAAGTGCCTGTATGTACGCCACTATTCCTGACGCCCAAAATAATCCACAACTGCTTTTTCCCTACAATACTCCACAAGACCTGAGCAATTTTGCCCAAGGACCGGGAAGTTATTATGATCCTGTAAACCTCCGATTTTATGTCAAACTAGTGGCAGGGGTAGGGCCAGTGCCTACTAATATTCCAATCACGTTCGGGACTTCTGAAGCTGTCATCTACATGGAGAACAGTGCCAACATCACTGTGCGGGGCCTTACGATCATCAATGCAGGATGGGCTGGCGTATATATAAAAGGAGGGCAAGCCAACCACGATATTACTTTGGACAATCTTAAGATCTACGATTGCTTTCGCGGGATCACGACCGATGGCAATGATGCTGGTGTCACATCTGCAGTGCGTCCCTACGATATTTTCATCCAAAATTGCGAAATCGTAAACCATGTCAATCCCACATATTTTACCCGATATTATGGGTACGATGTCTCACCGACCAACGAAGAAACCGCCCCACAACGGAACAAAGGGATATTTGTGTGTGCGGATATTGTATCCATTACCAATAACCATATAAAAGGGCGATTCGATGGCATGGGCCATCAAGGGGTTCATGCGAATATCAATAACAACACCATCGAATTGATTTGTGACGATGGGATCGAGTTTGAAAGCGTTCATTCATACGATGTGCAGTTCTTTGCCAATTACATCTTTAATTCTTTTTGCGGGGTCAGTTTAGTGTCGCAGTCTCCTGGTCCAGTCAATATTTTCCGTAATGTGGTGGAGTGTACTTGGTATGATTCAGACAGATCGTTGGGCACCATTGATCATAAGAAATATGGAGAATGCGTGAAAATGGGGAACAACTGGGCCTGTGTAGCCGACAACTTCAATATCTATCAAAATACATTTTATGGGGGCAGCTACAGTGTGTGGGACAAGATAGGAACAAGTGGGACGGATGAGTGGAATGGGAATGGCACCTGTGTTTCGGACGATAACTGGACCCATTTTCATTTTATCAACAATATTTTTTGTGTCATGGATATAAATATGAATTCCCATGCGATCAAGGGAACCAATTATAATTTTAGGGGATCAATTTCCGATCCGCTTAATTTTTATGCCAAAAAAGATGGTGATTTGCAGTATTCTGTGGCTGGAAGTTCTGACGCTTGGCAAAACAACATGTACAATATGTCACAACCTGGAGGAACAAGTCCTTACGATCCTGAAAGACCCTATCTGTCAGGTTTTTGGGCCTTTGATCGGCCTGCCACCTTTGTAAGCGACCTCGCTACCCCAAAAAATTTGTTCTTAAAGAGCGGTGCTTTTGCCGTCGACCACGGCTGTACGTACGCCATTCAACAACATCTTTTGGATGTAGTGACTTATACAGGATCCGAAATACCCGATGTAGGAGCCTGGGAGCTTTCAGCATTCACGCAGGGCCAACCGTATACGATCGGATGCAATAGCGTAAAAGCAAGCTCCATGCGGGAAGGGAATGAGGTGTTCTTAAACTCTGTGAACGAGCAGCCGGTACAGCTTTCTCTGTATCCCAATCCGGCCAGACAGCAATTGACGGTGCATTTGGGCACTGAAACAGGTACCACGGCTTCGTTCTTGTTCATTGCCGATGCAACAGGCAAACAAGTTGCCCAAGTTCCTGTCCAGAGCACCGAACCCACGCTACTCATCGACTTGGAAGCCTACCACCTTCCGGCTGGCGTTTTTCTTGTGAAGGAAGGCGATGGGTTGCAAAGAACCTTGGGGAAATTCATCAAGCAATAAGAAGCAATTAACACATTTGACACCGTTACAATCTTCTAAAAGTCCAATGATTTTATGTGATTTGTCAGTTCATAAAAAGCGAAATTGAAACCTTTTGTGAAACGTGTCGTCTGGATTTACACTGAACCAGACAACACGTTTTCAACACCCTGACTATTCATATATCAAACGATTGGCAAGATCTCTCTCTCTTGTCAATGTCCGTTTCCTTATCGACCATGGGCTTATCCCTGTCGACAGTGGCGCCACAATTTTCCTTTGATGTTCCAAATTCCCCTGAAAATTCCCGACCTTCGCGGCATGTACACAATCGGATCTTACAATACTCTTCGCGTTGCCAAACAAGTGGATTTTGGTTTATACCTCACCGATGGCCACGAGGAAATACTTCTGCCACGGAGATACGAACCCAGCGGCGTCCTGGTGGACGACGACATTGAAGTATTTGTGTATACCGACAGCGAAGACCGCCCCATTGCCACCACCGAAAAGCCCTTTGCTATAGTGGGGCAGTTTGCCTATTTGAAAGTGAAAGAGATCACTCCCATTGGGGCCTTTTTGGATTGGGGCATTGCCAAAGACTTGTTCGTCCCTTTGAGCGAACAGAGCCTGCGCATGCGGGAAGGAGAACGGTATGTGGTCTACCTGTATTTGGATGGAAAGACAAACCGTGTGGTGGGCACGAGTAAATGGAACAAATTTTTGAAGAAAGATACGCCGCCGTTCAAAGAGGGGGATCAAGTAGATTTGATGGTGGCCGAACGGACCGACTTGGGTTTCAATGCCATCATCGATCGGGAATACCTTGGGCTGCTGTACAAAACCGAGATTTTTGGTCCCTTGAATGTAGGGGACGAAATGAAAGGCTACATCAAAAAAATGCGGGAAGACGGTAAAATCGACCTGATCCTACAGCCTGGGGGCTATGGACATGTGGAAGACGCCAAAGACCTTATTTACCAATACCTGAAATTGAACAAGGGATATTTGGCTATCGGGGACAAGAGTTCTCCCGAAGACATCTACGACCGCTTGAAAATAAGTAAAAAGGCATTTAAAAAAGCCATCGGAGGCCTGTACAAAGATCGCCTAATCGACATTTCGGACCACGCGATCGTGTTGTTGTAGCAAAGGGGAAAAGGGCTCCGAAAGGATGAAAAAGGATGGACTATGACTCCAACGCAAACGGCCATTCGCGCGACTTATTTTAGCCTTGCCAGCAATGCAGTATTGGCACTTTCGAAAGGATTGGCCGGTTTCTTCGGCAATTCCTATGCCTTGTTGGCCGATGCCTTGGAATCTACTACAGACATACTGGCTTCTTTTTTGGTGTTGTTGGGAATACAATACGCCAGCAAACCTCCGGATAAGAATCACCCTTATGGGCATGGCCGTGCAGAACCCTTGGTCACCTTTCTTGTGGTAGGGTTTTTGATCATATCGGCCACAGTCATCGCCTACGAAAGCATTCAAAATATCCGGACGCCTCACGAACTTCCTTCTTTTTGGACATTAGGAGTGCTAGGAGCCATCATTCTCTGGAAAGAGATTTCGTTCCGCTGGGTCATGAAAAGAGGCAAAGAAACGGACAGTTCTTCTTTGCAGGCAGATGCATGGCACCATCGGACCGATGCCATTACCTCCCTGGCGGCTTTTGTAGGGATCTCGATTGCCCTTTATTTGGGCAAAGGGTATGAAGCAGCCGATGACTGGGCCGCCTTGTTTGCTTCGGGGATCATCCTCTATAACAGTTATCTTATTTTTAGGCCGGCCTTGAGTGAGATCATGGACGAAGGAGTCTACGAAGAGCTCATTGGACGGATCCGAAAAATAGCCCTGACAGTAGAAGGCGTTCTTGGGACTGAAAAATGCTTTGTCAGGAAAACGGGCATGGTATACCATGTGGAGCTGCACGCCATCGTACCTTCCCATATTTCGGTAAAGGAAGGACATGCAATCGCCCATGTGTTGAAAAATGTCCTGAAAAAAGAATTGCCGCAATTGGGACAGGTCTCGATCCACATCGAACCAGACGAAAAGTAGGATTGTTCTCGTCATTTTTCTCTCGGAACGGTTTTTTATGGGCTTTTACAAGGTCTTAGTACGAAAAGTAAATCCCATTCCTTATGAAAACCAGTACACTTCTTTACCTGATGGCCAGCATGGCGGCTTCCAGCCTATTTTCTTCCTGCACCTATGAGCGGGAAAAGAAAGACGAAGCGGAATATGGCAAAATTACAGGAGATACACTCGATACGGGAGCAGACCCGGGAGTGCAGGCGTTGGAAAACGACAGCTTTGCACGAACGGAAGCATTGGCCACACGGGCAGCGACTACTGACACGGGTTCCACGATGGCTTATACCAGTGAGGACACCGCCAGTCCTACAAAAAATAGGGGAGAAAAGGTAGGAAAAAAGAAATAACCGGATGGGAGAATAAAAAAGGCCGGCACAGATGATTCTGTGCCGGCCTTTCATTGGCTGTAAATCAATTGCCCTATTTCGCTACGACCAATTTATTGGTAGCAAGTACTTCTCCGGATTTTTTCGTCCTCACTAGGTAGACACCTGCGGCCAAGGACTGGATATCCAATGTGGCATGATCCGAAGCGGGAATGGATTTGCGGAACACGGAATGATTATTCAAATCCAGAATTTCTACTTCATCCAGTATATCCGATTGGCTCAGGGTCACGAATCCAAAGGAAGGGTTTGGGTACATGCTGAAAGTAGAGGAGATCGTCCCGTCTTCCAATCCTGTCCCGTAGGTGATGACCACACGAAGTGCCTTCGTATTATTGTTTTCGTTTGATTCCGTGATGTTCTTACTATAATCTGCGATAGCGATGATATAATAAGTACCAGGAAGGGTAGATTGCGGAATAAATAATTCTGTGGTGTCATTCCGGTATCCTCCCGCAGCGATCGACTGATAAGGATAGTTCACGCCCAAATACACGTCATTGCTGCTGTACACGGTGTCGGTAGACAACACGTAGCCAATGTAATCGATGCCGGAAGTAGAGGCAGAGCCAACGTTTGCCTCCGTTACCGATGGGTAGAAATAGCTACCCGGTGTCACGACATTGGTCGATTGGGTGTAATACGAATATCCTTTTATTGAAGCGATCACCAAGTCGACATAGGAAGAGGTGGAAACCGTAATCTTACAGGCTTTGGTGTTGTTGTCCTCCTTCGTTTCCGTTGTAGCATTCAAGTAATCTGCATAGCCAATGATGTAATATTGGCCCGAGGTAGTACCGGTTGGGATCGACAAAGTGGTCGTATATTCGTATGAATACGCACTTCCTGGATAAACGGATCCTACGTTATAATAACCCAAGAAAGTATCGCCATTGCTGTACGTGCTGTCTGTCGACAAATAATAGCCAATGCTCGAAGAACCAGAGGAAGCAGAAGAGCCTATGTTCAATTCAGAACCGATCATGCTAAATTGATTTCCTGGGTAAATCGTTTTGGCGTATGTATAGCAAGAACCCATGACCAGATCGACAGAAGGAGCGACTACAGAAATTCGCAATGCACGTCCGTTGTTTGTTTCGTTGGTTTCGGAAATTGCTCCGGAATAGTCCGCTAAGGCAATGATATAGTATTGTCCGTAAGCAGTACCTGTAGGAATATAAATAGAAGGTACCAATGTGGTAGAGCTACCCGGATCGAGAGAGGAGATGTAAGAACTAGTAAGATAGGTATCTCCAACGCTGTATACAGAATCCGTAGAAAGGTAATACCCCACATAATGAGTCCCAGAAGAGGTAGTTCCTGCACTGTATTCTACTGCTGTTGGATAGAAATAATAGCCTGGAGCTAACGATACGGTAGTCGAAGTGAATGAACTGATCCTTAAGTCAACATTGGGTTGGATGACACTGATTCGGACCGACCTGTTGTTGTTGTTTTCATTCGTCTCGGTGACATAACCAGTATAATCGTCTACTGCGATAATGTAATAGGATCCCGAAGAGAGGCCACTTGGCATCGTCGTGATAATCTGGCTAGTGGTACTCGATCCACCATTTACTGAGCTTACGTAGGCACTGGTAATGAACGTATCCCCGATACTATAGATGGAGTCCGACGACAAATAATAGCCGATGTAGTGATAGGAAGCAGACGAATTTCCTGTATTTGCCTCATAGGCGGTCAAGGTCACACTTCCTCCGGAGGTTACACCTGAACTCGCATATAATCCTGTGAGTATAAGATCGACAGTAGGTGTCGTCACGGTGATTTGTAACGCACGCGTATTGTTGTTTTCGTTGGTCTCTGCCACATAACTTTCATAATCGGCGATGGCGATGATATAGTACTGTCCATAAGAAATTCCAGTAGGAATATACAAGGAAGGAGAGGTGACATAGGTGCTTCCATTTAGCAAGGTACTTACATAGGTACTTGTTAAGTAGGTATCCCCGATGCTGTACACAGAGTCGGTCGACAAATAATAGCCTATGTAGTTATATCCGGCAGGAGTCTGTCCGGCATTCCACTCGGATACTGTAGGGTAGAAATAACTGCCGGCCCCTGTTACAGTAGAAGTAGCCGTGAAAGAATTTATTTTCAGGTCTACATTGGGTGCCGTTACTGTAATCCTTAACGCGCGGGTATTATTGTTCTCATTGGTTTCTGCTATATCGGCTTCGTAATCGGCGATGGCGATAATGTAATATTGCCCATTTGTGGTCCCAGAAGGAATGTACAAAGAAGGAGCCAAGTAAACAGTATATCCACCACTTACAGAAGAGACGCTCGAATACGTCAAGTAAGTGTCGCCTGTGCTATAAGTGGAGTCGGTAGAAAGGTAGTAATACACGTAATTATATCCAGCTATAGTAGTCCCTGTATTGATTTCGGCCACATTGGGGTAAAAATAACTGGCGGCTGTCACCGTGGTGGACGTGGCTGTCAACGAACTGATCCGTAGGTCCACATTAGGTGCTGTCACCGTAATCCGGAACGAACGGGTATTGTTATTTTCGTTGTTTTCAGTGACATAACTTTCATAATCTGCGATGGCAATGATATAATATTGTCCATAGGTAGTAGTGGTAGGGATGTACAAAGATGGGTATACCGAAGTAGTGGTTCCTCCTGAAAGGCCGCTTATGTACGAACTGGTCAGATAGGTGTCTCCTACACTGTAGACGGAATCGGTCGATAAATAGTAGCCGATGTAATTGTATCCGGCAGTGGTAGTTCCCGCATTGTATTCAAATACGGTCGGATAGAGGTAGTTGCCTGGGTTGGTGGAAGTGGTGGTAGTACTAAAGGTGCTTATGAGCAGATCCACACTGGGAGCTGCAATGTTCACTCGCAATGCCCGTGTATTGTTATTTTCGTTCGTTTCGGACACGTAGCTTTCATAATCGGCAATGGCGATGATATAGTACTGCCCATAGGCTGTGCCAGTCGGAATGTACAAGGAAGGAGAAACATCATACGTATATCCTCCTGACAGGCTGCTCACATAGGAACTGGTCAAATAGGTGTCTCCTATACTGTAGACGGAATCGGTAGACAGGTAATAGCCAACATAATTATATCCCGAAATAGTCGATCCCGCATTGTATTCATAGACGGTGGGATAAAAATAAGTTCCTGTTCCGAGTGTCGTGGATGATGCAGTGAATGTGCTGATTTTCAAGTCTATGCTTGGTGCTGTTACCGTAATTCTCAAGGCACGTGTATTGTTGTTTTCATTGGTCTCCGCCACGTCGGATTCATAGTCTGCGATGGCAATGATATAGTATTGGCCACTGGTGGTCCCTGAAGGGATGTAAAGCGAAGGCGAAAGTAACGTGGAATATCCGCCGCTAAGAGAGGAAACACTGGAATAGGTAAGGTAGGTATCTCCGGTACTGTAGGTGGAATCCGTCGAAAGGTAGTAATACACGTAGTTATAACCTGCCAGCGTAGTGCCTGTATTGACCTCATAAACAGTAGGGTAGAAATAACTAGAGGCGACTACGGTAGACGAAGTGGCGGTAAACGAACTGATCCGTAGGTCCACGTTGGGGGCTGTTACGGTAATACGCAATGCACGCGTGTTGTTGTTTTCGTTCGTTTCTGTCACATAACTTTCATAATCTGCGATGGCGATGATGTAGTACTGTCCATAAGCCGTTCCGGTTGGGATGTACAAAGAAGGGGAAACATCGTATGTATATCCTGCCGATAGGCTGCTGACATATGCGCTGGTAAGATAGGTATCCCCGATGCTGTACACGGAATCAGTAGAAAGATAGTACCCCACATAGTTGTATCCTGCAGATACGTTTCCTGTGTTCATTTCGTATACCACAGGATAGAGATAACTTCCTGGCATAGCACTGGTTGTGCTAGAAGTAAAGCTGCTGATTCGTAGATCTACATTGGGAGCCGATACGGTAATGGCCAAAGCCCTCGTATTGTTGTTTTCGTTGGTCTCAGAAACGGTGTTGCTATAATCTGCTGCGGCAATGATGTAATACTGGCCATTGGCCGTCCCCGTCGGAATGTACAGGGAAGGATAGATATAAACACTGGACAAAGCATCGATGCTTCCCGAGCTGTAAGAACTTAGGTAAGTGTCTCCAATGCTGAAAACTGAATCGGTAGACAGATAAAAGCCTGCATAACTGGAAGCTGCCAAGTTGGTTCCATTGTTGGTCACAAGCACGGTCGGATAGAAATAGTTGCCCGAGCTCACATTGGTACTGGAGGCGGTAAATGAACTGATCCGCAAATCGATGATAGGCTGGGCAACGGTGATCCGTAACGCCCGCGTGTTGTTATTTTCGTTTGTCTCGGTCACATAGCTCTCGTAATCCGCGATGGCGATGATATAATATTGGCCAGGGAGCGTATTTGTGGGAATGTACAAGGAAGGAGTCGCGTAAGTGCTCGTATTTCCTGAGAGAGAGCTTACATAGGAGTCGTACAAATACGTGTCTCCTACACTGTAAACGGAATCGGTAGAAAGGTAATAGCCGATGTAATTGTATCCTGATACAGTGGAGCCGGCATTGTATTCATACACGTAAGGATATAGATAGGAACCGGGAATGGTATTGGTACTGGAAAGGGTTATCGAGCTGATTCGGAGGTCGATATTCGGTGCGGTCACAGTAATTGCGAGTGCCCTGTTGTTATTATTTTCGTTCGATTCCGTCACGTAAGAACTGTAATCTGAGACCGCAATGATATAATATTGGCCCGTGAGCGTTCCTGTCGGAATGGTGATGCTAGGATAGAGATAGGTGCCGCTGCTAGCCGATATGGTGCCCATGCTGTAAGATGTCAAATAGGTATCTCCCACACTATAGACAGAATCTGTGGAAAGATAAAATCCGGTATAGCTGCTGGCCGCCATGGCTGCTCCTTTGTTTTGTACATACACGGTAGGGCTGAGGGAGTATCCTGGATTCACTACGGTGCTGGTAGAAGTGAAAGATCCGATCGCCAAGTCAGGTTTGGGAACTGTGGTCACACAGCTCACAGTAGCAGAAAAACCCGAATACGTGGCACTCCCGTCGGAATAAAAGTAAATAGTGAGCGCGCCGGATGTGTTGGTCGCATAAATGGTAGATCCTGGAAGGCTGGTGTATGTACCTATCAACGTGGCGGAAGTGGAGGTACCGTCATATACACGCACATAATCGCAGCATGTTTCAACAGAAAGAGAGGTAAAGGTCAAGGCTACATAATTTCCTGTGACAGCAGGGTTAATGGTCAAGGATCCATAACTGCTGTTGGCATAATTGCCGCTTGATCCCCCATTGTCATAGACGGTGGTCGAGCAGGTAGTAATAGTTTGAGTACCGCTAGCGGGAACTAAATAATAATCGGGGGCTGTCACGGTAATTCTCATGGCCCTCGTGTTGTTGTTCTCGTTTGTTTCTGTTACATAGCTGGCATAGTCTGCCACCGCAATGATATAGTATTGTCCAGGAGTAGTAGTGCTGGGAATGGTAAGCGATGGGGTCGCATACGTGCTCGTTCCTCCAGAAAGGGAACTGATATACGAGTTATACAAATAAGTATCTCCTACGCTGTATACCGAATCAGTCGAAAGGTAGTACCCGATGTAATTGTATCCTGCAAGGGTAGTACCGCTGTTGTATTCGTAAACGGTCGGATAAATGTACCCATTCGGTGTAGTGCTGGTGGTAGTAGAAGTAAAGGAACTGATCCTAAGGTCGATGTTGGGTGCCGTGACAGTGACTGCAAGTGCTCTGTTGTTGTTGTTCTCGTTAGATTCTGTCACATAGGCACTGTAATCTGCCACTGCTATGATATAATACTGTCCGTTGGTCGTTCCGGTAGGGATTGTGATGGAAGGATATACATAGGTGCCTGTGTTGGCCGACAAACTGGAGGTGCTGTAAGAAGTCAAATAGGTGTCGCCTATGCTGTATACAGAGTCGGAAGACAAGTAAAAACCGGTATAACTGCTAGCTGCCAAGGCTGTTCCCTTGTTTTGAACATAGACGGTAGGGCTGAGGCTATATCCAGGATTCACTACTGTGCTTGTTGAAGTAAAAGAGGAAACAGCCAAGTCCGGCCTAGGAACTGTGGTGACGCAACCTACCGTAGCTGCAAATCCGGAGTAGGTGCCACTTCCGTCCGAATAGAAATAGACGGTAAGGGCACCAGAGGTATTGGTTGCATAGATCGTGGAAGAAGGAATGCTTGTGTAAGAGCCGATCAAATTGGCAGAAGTAGAAGTCCCGTCATAGATTCTCACATAATCGCAGCAAGATTCCAAAGAAAAAGAACTGAAGGTCAAAGAAACATAGCTTCCTGTCGTGGAAGGATAGATAGTAAGGCTGCCGCTGCTGCTATTGGAATAATTCGCGCTCGGTCCGCCGTTGTCATAGATCGTAGTAGAACACGAAGTAATACTTTGAGTGCCGGTATAGGGCACGGTCGTATAGTTCGGTTTTGTGATGGTAATAGCAACAGAAGAAATATTGTTATTCTCATTGGTTTCGGTTACATAGCTCCCATAATCGGCCATGAACAAGATGTAATAACTTCCGCTGGAGGTGGTAGAAGGGATGGTGACATATGTAGACCTTGAGGAACTTGTTCCTCCAGCCAACGTGCTTCCTGAAATATATCCCAAATAGGTATCTCCTACGTCGTAGATGGCATCGGATGAAAGGTAATAGCCTACATAACTATAGGAAGCGGCCGAATTTCCATTGTTTGTAATGGAACATGAAGCCAATAGTTGGTCTCCTGAACTTGGTGAAGTAGTGGATAAACTAGGGGAGGTGATGACCAAGTCGATGGAAGGGGCGGCAACTGTCACTCTGATAGCTCTTCCATTATTGTTCTCGTTTGTTTCCGAAACCAGTCCTGTATTATCAGCATAAGCAAACAGGTAATACTGGCCATTTGCTACCGTGCTGGGGATGTATAAACTCGGTGCTAAAGAAGTTGTGTACCCGGCACTGAGGGAGCTAACAGAGGAATAAGTCAAGTAAGTATCGGATACATTGAGGACACTGTCCGTGCTCAAGTAATACCCGACACTGTGGCTGCCGGCTGAAGTGGTTCCACCATTGCTTTCCACGACGGTCGGGTAAATGTACGTGTTGCTCGCGATGGAGCTGCCGCTCAGGCTGAAGGTAGAGATGGTAAGGTCTTGGCCGTAGAGGCGAGAAGTGAGGAATAAGAAAGCTGTCAGTCGCAATAATTTTCGTCCCATGTGAGTGTTAGTTATGGAAATTACTAGGTATTCTTGTTGATGTGTAAGTTCACAACCTCAAATATAGGCAACCTATACGATCTGTTTTATATGGAAATGGGCAGGATCGATGGAATCAAAAAAAGTAAGACGTGTTATTTTTTGTGAAAATGCACGGCAACGTTTCGGGAATTTCACCGTCCCTTCTTTGTCGAAATTTAAAAAGTAATATCAAAAATTTGATTTGTTATATAAAAGGAGGTTATAAAAGGTAAGTTCTTCCATGTACCATTAATCAAAAAATAAATATCATGTAATGAAGCAAGGGTTATTACCTAAAAATAATAGGTCACATAATTACCCCAATTTTAGTATTTAAATCATGTGTGTACATGCATCTAACGCATAGATTAGGGTAGAGGTGCGTTAAAAGAGTGTACCCTGTATATCGTAGAGGTGGCGTTCTCTATTTTTCTAAATGAAGAGGAAGGCCAAATTGTCTTTGACATCTTATTTTGTTTTCATCAAATTCCTCTTTAATTTTTACCCTCTGTTCTTCACGGCTACCCAGTTTATCTTTCCCTTTTCCTTAATTAAACATACGGATGAGCAAACACCTCGAAAGCTTAGTAGTGGCCCTCTGCTTATTTCTAGGCGACATTGCCTTGGGGATAGCCGGATACATGGGATTACAAGGGTACTCGCTGATCGATGCCTTTTACATGACAGCCATCACCATCGGTACCGTAGGATATACAGAGGTGCAACCCTTGACCTCGGTCGGCAAACTCTTTACTTCTTGTTATATTATTCTGAACCTGGGGATTTTTGCGTACATTTTGTCCATTATTACCAATTATTTATTTGAAGGAAAACTCAGGTCCATTTTCCGAAACTATATGTCCGACAAAGAATTCGACAGGCTGAAAAACCACATCATCGTGTGCGGCTACGGGAGGAATGGCAGCAAGGCTTGTGAAGAGCTCATGCGGAGCGGCAAAGATTTTGTTGTCATCGAAAAGAACCCGGAGGCAAGGCAGTCTACTCCTTCCAGCAAAAACGTGAAAATTATGGTGGCAGACGCGACCATCGACGAAAATTTACGGCTTGCCGGTATCGAAAGGGCAGAGGTCATCATCATCACTACTCCTTCCGACGCTGCGAATGTGTTCATTACCTTGACGGCAAGAGCCCTAAATCCAGGGATTCGTATCATTGCCAGGGCTTCTGAGTTGCAAACGGAAGCAAAATTGTACAGGGCCGGGGCCGACAAGGTGATTTTACCCGACATCTTGGGGGGAATGTTCATGGCACAATTGGTCACGAAACCTGTCGTCATCGAATTTCTGGATTTGCTGAGCGGTGTTTCCGGCGAAGATTACCGCATGGAGGAAGTACATTTTTCCCAATTGAAAAAGGAGTACAGGGACAAGACGTTGAAAGAGTTGTCCATCAAGCAAAATACGGGCGCAACTGTTATTGGCGTCAAAGACAATATAAAAGGATTGATTCCAAGTCCTGCTTCGGATACCTTTATCGGGGAAGACGACACGTTGATCGTGCTCGGACACCAAGACAATTTGCATGTCTTTTTCAAAACATACACAGAAGTTCAGTACGAGTGGAGGTAAGAGGATTGGATGTTTAATTAGGAGGCGCTCCGGCCGCAATCCAGGCATCCAACAAAGCCAGTTCTTCTTCAGATAAACGATAATAAGGAGGCATTTGGGCATAGGAATCTGGAAGTATCCCTCTTACATGGGTTTGTAGCTCTGTTTCTTCCCGATCGTCGTACTTAGAGATGGCATAGGACCGTACTACCTCAAAATCGGTAAATGGGACATTGCTGTTTTGGTCCGGGTCCGTAGAATTGGGCGAATGGCAGGATACGCAATTTTTTTGGATAATGGGAGCGATGCACCTCGCATAGGACGCATGAATGGCAGAACAAGCGGTATCTGCCAAGCTGTCTGAGGGGAGATCCAAGGTCTCTTTGGGAAAATAGTCCTTCTTATTGTGGGATACGCAACCCGATAAGGAAACAGATAGGACGATGAAAAATAGGGAGTGCAGGGACTGATGTTGCTTGCATGGCATAAAGAATTCCAATAAAAGGCTCTTTTTTTTGATTCGAACACAATACATTCTCTGTGCGTAAAAGTTTCCATGGATGTCCCGTTTTTGGTTTTATTCGTTCCCAAAAAGCGTTTAAACGGAACTGGGAGCGGAATTCCAAGTGCACAACACCGCAATGAGAAAGATGAAAAGAGATGGATAGGCAAGAAATAAGGGAGGAGACTCCAGATAGAGAGGCGGCGGTGGCCCCTAAAGAACGCTTTACAACCTATTCCCTATTGGTGGAACCTATTTTAATGGGCGCAAAAGAGGGTACCCGTTTATTTCCTACCATTTGGATGCTTTTTCGATGTCCCGGAAAGGCAATTCGAGCGTTTCTTTCGAGAGAAGACCAACGCATGTATTTTCCATTCAAGCTGTTGGTCCTTGTCGGAACCGTCATGACCGTGCTTTCTATCCGGTATCGTTTTTTTTCGGAAGGCAGTGCTACGGTAGTGGAAGGGGGATTCATTTGGCCGGAGAAACTTTCGCCTATCCTGATGGACCTTACTCTTTTTCTTTCCCGATTTTTCAGCTACGCGGAAAATTTCGCCACTATCATCAACATTATTTCTATTCCCATCTTTTCGCTCTTTACGTACTTATTTTTCGAGAAAGAGGAACCTCATTACTACTACGGGGAAAATTTGATCCTGAACACCTATATCACTTCCAATCAATTGGTGCTGCTCTTGGCCTTTGTACCCTTTTTAGAATGGCTTCCGACCCATAAAGCCCTTCTGTTGCAGGCCTACACATGGATTTCAGTGGCCTATAATGCCTGGGTATTGGCCGATTTCTTCGAAATCAGGAACCGGAAAGGTTTTTTCTTGCTCTTCTGTTCCTTGGTGTTCTCTTATGT
>FTBA01000274.1_pt1 | contig 23705 bp, 20 predicted proteins | sample 1639221 | NCBI WGS metagenome assembly FTBA01 (sample SAMEA3914864, study PRJEB12502) | metagenome | biome: forest; material: soil | place: USA | collected 2012-03-12 | depth 0.3 m | reverse complement strand
GATGATTTCATCACCAGGTTGTATGTCCATCAAGAGTGTGGCCATTTCGATGGCGTCGGTACAAGAGGAAGTCATGAGGCACTTTCGTAGTCCATACTTCTCTTGAAAGAAGTCTTGACACAATTTTGTGAAGCGGCCATTTCCGGAAGTTCTGCCAGATTGAATGACTTCTTGAAGGTATTCGGGTTCTTTGCCGGTGAAAAAAGGTCTGTTAAACTCTATTTTTTTGTTTAAATGAAATTTGTCCAATGCTAACCTTAGTTAAGAATGCTCCCTTTCGTATCATCTGTAGTAGATTTCTAAAAAGTAGGTAAAAATACTAAAAAAGCATTCTGTGCGGAATGGAAGGTGCCTTAACTTACTTATTATAGAATGAAGCCCTTATGATTGTTTGTTTTTAGGTGCCAAAAACAAAAAACGAACGGCCTAAATCATTTCCTGCGAATGAATCGGCTTTTGTACATTTGCACCCATGAAAAATCCATATATCCAATTAGGCCTTTTTAGCATCGTTATTTTATTCCTTACGGTACTGGCTATTTTTTGTGTTCCAATCGTGCTTCCGGCGGTTTCTTGGTGGGCGTTTGCTTTTTTCGTGTTGTTGACGGCAGTTGTGCACGCCTTGATTTCTCCCACGTTGAAGTCCAACAACACACAATTTGTGACCCTATTTATGACGACCCAAGGATTGAGGATGTTCCTCAGTCTTGGATTCCTTCTATTGTATTTTGTTTTTGTGATAAAAAAAGAGGTAAGTTTTGTGATCTACTTTTTGTTGCTGTATTTATCCTTTACTGGATTTGAAATTTATCTTTTACTTTCTAACTTGCGGGCCGATTTAAAAAAAGAGTCTATACAAGAGTGAAAACTAGCTTTATTCATCGTTCTTTTCTCGCGTTTCTTTTTCTGTGCTTTTTTGCCTCCGCGTTTTCAACTTCCTATGCATCAGAAGGTTCTTCGGAGAAAGAAAAATTCAATGCAGGTGAAATGATTATTCACCACATCATCGATGTGCACGAATGGCATGTGGCCGAAATTGGCCATCATCATATCATTGTGCCATTGCCGATCCTATTGGTGAACAAAGGACAGTTGTATTGTTTCTTGTCAAATAAATTGGAACCAAAAGAAGGTTCGGATGCGAAGGAATATGGGGAATTCCACTATTCGCATGGGCATTTCGAGGCGAAAGACGGTTCAAAAGTGTATGATTTTTCCATTACAAAGAACACGGCTGCCATGTTTTTGAGCGTGGCGGTGCTATTGGTCGTTTTTTTGAATGTAGCGGGAGCGTACAAAAGAACGGAAGGAAAAGCACCCAAAGGATTGCAGTCATTTTTAGAGCCCATTGTATTATTTGTTCGGGACGACATCGCCAAAGCTTCCATAGGAGCCAAATATGAACGGTTTTTGCCCTTCCTTCTGACTATTTTCTTTTTCATTCTGGTCAACAATATTTTTGGACTTATTCCTTTTTTCCCATTTGGAGCGAATGTGACAGGAAATGTGGCGGTGGCATTGGTATTGGCGACCTTTACGTTTCTGGTGACCAACTTTAGCGGGAACAAAACCTATTGGGCACATATTTTTCTTCCGGATGTACCCAAAGGGCTTTATATCCTTCTTGTTCCGATCGAGATCATTTCCGTCTTTTTAAAACCGTTTGTTTTGATGGTCCGTCTATTTGCCAATATCACGGCTGGCCACATCATTATTTTGGGCTTTTTTAGTTTGATTTTCATCTTTGGGGAGATGAGCCAAGGATTGGGATATGGAGTTTCCGTGTTTTCGGTGGCCTTTACATTGTTCATGAGCTTCTTGGAATTGCTTGTCGCGTTTCTTCAAGCCTACGTGTTTACCCTGCTTTCCGCGTTGTATTTCGGTGCGGCGGTAGAAGAACACGGGCATCATGAGCATGATGCTTGATTTTCACTGTTTTGCAACCATTTCAATTCGTATAATAACCCAATATAAACTAAATTTACATTATGGCACTCTTTGATTTATTATTGCAAGCTTCAAACACTGGTCTTTCTTACCTAGGTGCTGGTTTAGGTGCCGGTATCGGCGCATTGGCAGCTGGTTTAGGCATTGGACGTATCGGTGGCAGCGCTCTTGAGTCAATCGCAAGACAGCCAGAAGCTACGGGAGATATCAGAGCTACCATGATCGTAGCAGCAGCCCTTATCGAAGGTGCAGCATTCTTCGGTATCGTAGTTTGTCTTTTGATCGTTTTCTTACGGTAATATATAGAAATAGCGCCTGTCCTTTGAAAGAGGAGGGCGCTACTTTTATAGTTCCTTAGATAACAACCCCTTACCCTCTATTATTATGGAATTAATACAACCAGGACTTGGGCTTATTTTCTGGATGACGGTGACGTTCAGCCTAGTCCTTTTCGTTCTTTCTAAATTCGCTTGGAAGCCTATTTTAGGTGCCATAAAAGAGCGGGAAACGTCCATCGAAAACGCGCTTCACTCTGCGGAAAAGGCAAAACAAGAAATGCAGAAATTACAGGCCGATAACCAACGCCTGCTGGATGAAGCCCGCTTGGAAAGAGACAAGATATTGAAAGAAGCACAAGCAACTGCCAATTCCTTGATCAATCAAGCCAAAGACAAAGCGAGCGAAGATGCCAACAAATTGCTGGAAAACGCACGCCAATCGATCCAAAACGAAAAGGCAGCGGCATTGACGGAAATCAAAAATTTGGTGGGCAGTCTATCGGTTCAAATTGCTGAACAGATCATCAAAAAAGAATTGAAAGACGATGCTTCACAACAAGCATTGGTTCAAACCTATTTGAACGAAGCAAAACTTAACTAAGGCCGAAGCATGAGGGAGAGCAAAATAGCAGAACGGTATGCCAAGTCGTTGATGAGTATTGCGATAGACAAAGGTCTATTGGACACCATTTTAGCAGATATGCAATTGATCGTGGCTTCTTGCCAGGGAAGTCGTGAATTGGTGCTCGTGTTGAAAAGCCCGATTATCAAAGCCGACAAGAAATTGGCAGTATTGAACGCGATCTTCAAAAATAAGGTAAACCCGATTACGGCCAGTTATTTCGAATTATTGGTTAAAAAGGGCAGGGAATCGCATCTGTTTTCGATCGCCTCCGAATTCATCGCGCAATACAATGCGTTGAAAGGAATCGTAAAAGCACAATTGTATACCCCTTTCCAGTTAGGAGAAGCATTGAGGTCTCAATTTGTACAGGCAGTAGAAGAAAAAACAGGCAAGAAAGTAGAGTTAGAGCAGCACGTGAAAGAGGATTTGATAGGAGGGTACGTGCTTCGCATCGGAGATATGCAACTTGACAATTCGGTGAAAAACCAATTGAATAACATAAAAAAAAGTTTTTCGGAGAACCAATATATACCTAAGATTTAATTATGGTAGGAATAAAACCAGACGAAATTTCGTCGATACTGAAAGAACAACTTTCAAACTCAAAAACGCAAGCGGAACTGGAGGAAATTGGGACCGTGTTGCAGGTGGGAGACGGTGTTGCCCGTATTTATGGACTCACCAAAGCCCAATCCGGCGAGTTGATTGAGTTTGAGAATGGCCTACGGGCATTGGTTCTCAACTTGGAAGAAGACAACGTAGGAGCCGTAATTTTTGGCGATTCTACCACCATAAAAGAAGGTGACATCGTAAAAAGGACCAATCAAATTGCCTATGTAAAAGCAGGCAATGGATTGTTGGGCCGCGTGGTGGATACCCTTGGAAACCCGATTGACGGAAAAGGTCCTATTGAAGGAGAATTGTTCGAAATGCCTTTGGAGCGTAAAGCACCAGGTGTGATCTACCGTCAACCGGTAAATGAACCCTTGCAAACAGGGATCAAAGCCATTGATGCCATGATCCCGATCGGACGTGGACAACGGGAATTGATCATCGGCGACCGTCAAACAGGAAAATCGACCGTGGCCATCGACACCATCATCAATCAAAAGGAGTTTTTTGACAGAGGTGAACCCGTATTCTGTATCTACGTAGCGTGCGGGCAAAAAGCCAGTACGATCGCGTTGACTGTTTCTACGCTTGAAAAAGCGGGTGCGATGAAATATACGGTCGTAGTAGCTGCCTCGGCTTCCGAATCGGCTCCTATGCAGTTTTTTGCACCATTTACAGGTGCCGCTATCGGAGAGTACTTCCGTGATACCGGTTTCCCTGCATTGGTGATCTATGACGATTTGTCCAAGCAAGCGGTAGCATACCGCGAAGTGTCTCTTTTGCTTCGCCGCCCTCCGGGACGCGAGGCCTATCCTGGGGATGTATTCTATTTGCACAGCCGTTTGTTGGAAAGAGCCGCCAAAATCAACGCATCAGACAGCATTGCACAGGACATGAACGATTTGCCTCCTTCTTTGGTAGGCAAAGTAAAAGGAGGTGGGTCCTTGACCGCTCTTCCGATTATCGAGACACAGGCGGGCGACGTTTCTGCGTACATTCCTACCAATGTGATTTCGATCACAGATGGACAGATCTTCTTGGAAACAAACTTGTTTAACTCAGGGATCCGTCCCGCGATCAACGTGGGGATCTCGGTATCTCGCGTAGGAGGTTCGGCCCAGATCAAATCCATGAAAAAGGTGGCAGGTACCCTTAAATTGGATCAAGCACAATTTCGCGAATTGGAAGCTTTTGCCAAATTCGGTTCCGATTTGGATGCCGCAACAAAATTGACCATCGAACGTGGAAAGCGGAACTTGGAAATTTTGAAGCAACCCGCTGCATCTCCTGTTTCAGTAGAGCTTCAGGTAGCCATCATTTATGTATCGATCAACGGATTGATCGATACCGTACCGGTCGAGAGTGTCAAAGCGTTCGAAGCGGAGTTCTCCACACTATTGACCCTACAAAACGCGGATACATTGGCCGCGATCAAAAAAGGGAAGATAGACGACAGTGTGACGGATGTATTGAAAAAAGTAGCCAAAGAATTGGCAAAAAAATACGCGGTTTAACCCCTTTGAGTCTCTCCCCACACTAGGGAGAGGCTCTTTTCACGAAGTAATGACCGATATCAAGGACGCAACATGCCGAGTTTAAAGGAAGTAAGGAATAGGATCAAGTCTGTGTCCTCGACACAACAGATCACAAAAGCCATGAAAATGGTTTCTGCTGCGAAATTGCGCAGGGCACAAGACGCAGTGATTCAAATGCGCCCCTATGCGCAAAAGCTGAACAGCATCATGGCAAACGTATCTTCGGATGCGAGTATTGACCTGTCCGCCAATCCTTATTCCGAAGAAAGAGCAGTAGAAAAGGTGCTCCTTATCTGCGTGACGTCCGACCGGGGGTTGTGCGGTGCTTTTAACAGCAATGTGATCAAAACCGTGAATGCCTTGGTCCGGGAGAGATATGCCACGCAAGCCGCCAAAGGTCATGTGACCGTTCTTACATTAGGAAAAAAAGGCAATGATGTCTTTTTGAAGAGCAAATTGAGCCACTTGACAGAGTATTCCCATATCTTTCAAAAGCTTAATTTCGATGAAGCTAGGAAGATAGCGGAGAGGGTCATGAACGGGTTTGTACACAAAGAATTCGATAAAGTAGAAATCGTGTACAATGAGTTCAAAAATGTCGCCACTCAAATCGTGCGCACCGTGCAATTCTTGCCGATCGTACAAGAGGAGACTGTCACTACGAAGGGATCGAACATTGATTACATCTACGAGCCCAGCAAAGAAGAAATCGTACAGGAATTGATCCCCAAATCGTTGAAGATAAAGCTATACAGCACATTGTTGGAATCCAATGCTTCTGAACATGGTGCCAGGATGACTGCCATGGACAAGGCAACGGAAAATGCCGGGGAACTTTTGAAAGAATTGAAATTGACCTACAATAGGAGCCGTCAGGCGGCGATTACCAAGGAGATCTTGGAAATCGTAGGAGGTGCAGAAGCTCTAGCTTCCGCTTAAAAAGCATAATATTCCACAAACAAAAAGAGCTCCATCTTGGAGCTCTTTTTGTTTGTGGAATGCTTTTCCGCATTACCCTTGATAGATGGATTTTTTCAGTTCAATCCGTTTGCAGATGCTTTCCAAACCCATTTCGATCGAATTGCAAAGGTCTGATCCTTTTCTGTAATTGGCCGAGTGGAGGTTGTTGACCCTTCCTTCTTCAATAAATCCCCATGCCCTTCCAAATTTGTCGCGATGTGCCCTATCGTACACTCCAAAAGCGATTCCGCCATTTTTTTTGATCATGGAAAAACAAGGGATGTCGGTGTATCCGTCTCCCGTGAAGATCATTTGACTAAATGGAATCCGTAATTTATCTTCAGCTACCTTTTTGTTTACCTCAAATGGGTTGGCATAGGCCTTGTCGCCGATGATTCCTTTGGAGACTTGGAAAAGGTACCGTGTTTTGTCCGTAAAACTGACGATTTTGCGAGGAAAATAGATCTCCCCATTTTTGGAATAATCGAACTCGCTGGCCCAGATATGGGTAAAGTGTTTGGCGATTTCCGTGTTCCGCAAAATGTCCCCGATGCCGCTGCTGATCAGGTAAAATTCGATGCTCACATCCGGATAGCGCTTTTCGAACGTGGATTTGATGTAGCCAAAAAACCGTTTTACCCCTTCATTGAATTCGATCTTTTTGCCGAACGACTTTAGTTTTTCTTTCGTGATCGATTTCCCCTCTTTGCTTTCTTCGATCATTTTATGGAGATAGGCGGGAATGGGGTCCCAATCGGCATCCAGGAGCATTTTTACTTTCCTTCCCCAAAAATCTTTGGTATCGATTCCGATGCTTTCCAGGAAACTAGAAGTGGAATCAGGGGCAAGGGTGTCATCAAAATCAAAAATGAGGGCAATGCGGTCCATAGAGGGGTTTATTTCGCCTCCAAGATACTCAAATTGGAATCTTATTGCCAAGAAACCCTCTTGTCTGCCGACATGAAGTTCCTGCCATCGATGTTCAACATCAAATAACCTAGGGCAGGATGTTTCTTTTTGGAAATGCGGAAAGTGTCTGTTTGCCCATTTTCTGCTAAAAAATAGAGGTTGTCCACGTTTGCCCACCATTCGCCCTTGTCTAAATAATTGGGCACTTCTGTTTTCGTATCATGTAAAAAGAGGTAATGGCCATCGTGCGAAAGGACGACACATTCCTGTGACATTTGGGCTTCCTCGGAAGCACTTGCAATGTAACACCACTTGCCGGCCAATTCGGGCAGAATAGTTTTGACGGCACGCATATCTTCAGAGGAAGAAGACGATTCCTTCTTCGTGAAATGCTGGAGCTTCCCGTCCAATACCATGTCCAAATTGTGGGCGCTCACGCTGTAATTGTTTTCTTCGGCCCTGTTCGCGAAAAAGAGCTTCAGTTTGCCTTCGCTGGTTTCAAACAGTTTCTTTTTCCCGTCAGATGTGATGCAGGTGCCATTGCCTAAAAATTCCACAGAAGTAGAGGCATTTGCCCACGTTCCTATGATCGCTCCGTCGATCGTCTTTTTTTTTGTCAATACTGTGGGCAAGGCAGCAGAAGAGGGGGCCAATTTCCTTTTAAATACATAGGGATGTTCCAAATTCCCTTCCTTTAGGATAAGTTGGTTGTTCTTTAGTTCATATTCATAATTAAAGATCCCATAGTCGTAGGTAGCAGTGATTTCTTTTCCTTGCACTTCATATAGAAACGATGTGCCGTCAAAGGTTCCGTTGCCGTCCGGAGCAAAGTGGAGCACCAAGATCTGGTCTTGTTCCTTTGTTTCCCATTGACCCGCTAAAGAGGGTTGTTGGGAAAAAGCGATGGAGATGGAGAGGAGAAAACAAGACACAATCCACGATATCCGCATAAATTATGGTGTTATTCGGTGTTAAAATTATAAAAAACTTAGAAAGTTGGGAAGGGAGTCGAGATTTGTTTTACGCATAAAAGGGTAATCACGTACAGGCGTGCGTGCGGGAATCACAAAATATTTTTTGGATTTAGGGAAAGAAGTTATCTTTAGTGTCTTTTAAGGCTTTATGCGTACGTTGTTTTTTCTCTGCATGCTATTTTTTTTTCAGGTAAAGGCCTTTGCCCAAGAAAATGTGTACGATATTCTGGGACTGGACATGGTGGATACTTCCGATTACGATGGAAAAGTTATGTTCTATGAAGAACTGCCTTTCAATCTCCTGAACAAAGCAGAGGTGGACAAGCATGTAGAGCACGATGTGTTGAAGGCCCAATCACAGCATTTCAAGACTTTGGGGGATGTGAATGCCTATTTGGTGAAGAACAAGCTCTCCGAATACCAAAAGGTAAGGGCTTTTTTCAGATGGATCGCCCTCAACATCGACTTTGATCTACACAGTTATCAGACAGGACATTTTCCTCCCCAACATCCTTTGGTAGTGTTCCAAAGCAAAAAAGCCCTCTCAAAGGGCTTTGCCGACATGTTCACCATTTTTTGCCAAAACAACGACATCGAATGCCGTTCTTTGAAAGGATACACCAAAGGATTCGACGTCGCAAAAGAGAAAAAAGATTATCCGGACCATTATTGGAACGTCGTGAGGATAGAAAATTATTGGTACCTGCTTGATGTGAGCATGTGTATCGGAAAAATTGAGAATAAGGTTTTTGTGAAGAAATACAGCGAGGATTTCTTCTTGCCTCCCCCGATCGAATTCATCAAAACGCATTTGCCCATGCACGCCAGTTGGCAATTGCTGGAAAACCATGTGAGTTTAGACGAATTTTACCCCTGAAAACTACTGGTTTTTGGGCCTTATGAGGCTCAGGTCGGTAAATTTCATGTTGAAACGTTTGGCAAGTACTTGCTTGGTCATGCACCCCTTGTATGCATACACACTGTGCTCGAACCAGTCTTTGGTGAACATGAGGCTCTCTACGCCCCCGTATTTCCCGATTTGGAGCAGGATGGGAGTAAAGATATTGCTCAATGCGGTGGTTGCGGTTCGGGCTACTCTGGAAGCAATGTTGGGGACGCAATAATGGATGACGTCGTGTTTTTTGAAAATGGGATTTTTATGGTTGGTAAGCCGCGAAGTTTCGAAGCATCCTCCTTGGTCGATGCTTACATCGATGATGATCGAATTGGCCTGCATGTTGGCTACCATTTGTTCCGTCACGACACACGGACTCCTGTCGTCTTCCGCACGCAATGCCCCGATGACTACGTCGGCTTCCTTCAAGGTCTCCGAAAGGGTTTGTGTATCGATGGTGGAGGTATAAACAAAGGGGTTTAACACTCTTTTTAGCCTGCGTAATTTATAAATATGGTTGTCGAACACCTTTACTTCGGCTCCTAGCCCGAAAGCAGTGCGTCCAGCGTATTCTGCCACCGTTCCAGCTCCTAATATGACCACCTTGGAAGGCGAAACACCTGTTATCCCGCCAAGGATGATCCCTTTGCCATTGTTGACGCTGTTCAGGTATTCGGACGCTATCAGCATCACCGTACTCCCAGCTATTTCGCTCATGGCACGTACCACGGGGCGTCCACCTGCTTTGTCCTCAATGAATTCATAGGCAATGGCGGTGATTTTCTTATCGCCCAGGGCTTCCATGTATTCATTGCTTTGCTTGGCAATTTGAAGGGCCGAAATAAGGGTGACACCGAGTTTCATTTCCTCGATTTCTTTTAAAGTAGGGGGTTCTACCTTGAGAATGATATCGGATTGCAACACCTCTTTGCTTGAATAGCAGATTTTTGCCCCTGCATCGCTGTATTCTTTGTCACTAAATTTGGAGGGTTTTCCTGCGCCGGCTTCCACCAAAACAGAATGCCCGTTGCCAGTCAGGATGCTCACGGCTCCTGGTGTAAGTCCAATCCTGTTTTCCAAGGATTCAATTTCTTTGGGGATACCGATTTGGATAGAAGTGTTGCCTTCTTTTACCTTCAACAACGCTTCTTGTGGATAAAGGGCAAATTCTTGGGCCAATTCTTTAAATCCGGTGGGCTTCATATGCCTTAATCTAAGTGATGGATAAGTAGTGCTTGTCGGGTCTCTGGGCCCGTGTAGGATAAATGGACGGCCATGGCCTCCCTGTCTTGAAATAAATGGGGCGAGACCTCGGGCCATTCTATGAGGCATAATCGGCCAGAATCCAAGTATTCATCTATTCCCATTGCTTCTGCCTCTTCTTCGCTGCGCAGCCTGTATAAATCGAAATGATAAATAGGGCCGTGGGAAGGGCTATAATATTCGTTTACCAAGGAAAAGGTAGGACTGGACACAAGTTCTACCACTCCCAATGTTTTGCATACTTCTTTTATTAGTGTAGTTTTACCAGTGCCCATCTCTCCGTACCACAAAATCAATTTTGTTTTCCCGATATGTTTTAAAAGGATTGTTGCAGTTTGTTTTAGTTCAAGGAGGGAGTATTCGACGACAACTTCCAAAAGGAATAAAAATTTGTAAATATTTAGAATAAATGGTTTTTTTACTACGATCAATGCGACAACTAAGGTAACTATTTTTAAACAAAGCACAAAAAACACGTTTTGGCCACCAAGAAAAAAACATTTTACCAATGGCTTTCCACCCGGGTAAATTTCACTGTCCGGAATGAGGAAAACTTTGCGCTGAAAACGAGTGTACGGTTTTCGTATGCACAAGTCCTCGTTTTCGGCGCCCTCTTTTTCATCGTATTTGGCGCATTCTCCTTATGGGTGGCCACGAAAGTGGTCGGCATTTGGTACAATCCAAGGGAAGATTATTTCAATACCAAGAAGAAAGTGATTCGGTTGGCGCTGGCCCTCGATTCTTTGCAAGAACAAGTTCGACAAAAGGACTTATTTATCTCCCATATGAAAAGTATTGTGGAAACCGGAGAAGTACAAGAAACACACACACCGGTTGAAAAAGGAGGGAGTGCCGCTGTCATCGTTTCCAACAAAGTAGATTTGGATTATATGTCGAGTGTGGATTCTCTTTTGAGAACTGAATTCGAGAGTGGAAAATCTTTGAATAATACTACAAAGCTTTCCCCAAATGTTGGGATCTACGAGGAAATATTGTTGTCTCCTGTGAACGGAATTGTAACCGAAAACTATGACGAACGTAAAAGCCACTACGGGATTGATATTGTGGCACGTAAAGACGAGCCCATCAAGGCGGTGGCAGATGGGGTGGTGATTTTTGCTTCATGGACGGATGATACCGGGTTTGTGTTGGGCATACAACACCCAAACAACTTGGTTTCCTTTTACAAGCATAATTCTGTTTTGCACAAAGGGGTAGGAGAAGAAGTGAAAATGGGGGAAATAGTGGCGACGATAGGAAATACGGGAGAACTTACTACCGGACCTCATCTTCACTTTGAGCTTTGGCGCAGTGGTACCCCAATCAACCCGAAAGAATTGATTTATTTCTAAGCTGTTTTAAAAAACTAAAAAAATCTATTTATGGCTATGTTCGCAGGCAAGGATTCAAAAAAAGAGACAGAGAACGTCTCTCAATTTAGCACGATTATCGCAAAAGGTACCTTGATCCATGGGGATATCGAAAGCTCCGGAAATATCCGGATCGAAGGAAAAGTGATTGGAAACGTAAAAGCAAAATCCAAGATCGCGATCGGCGAATCAGGGTTAGTGCAAGGAAATATATTGGCGGTCAACGCAGAGGTGGCTGGTGAAGTGAAAGGCATTATCCAAATTTCCGAATTGATGAGCGTACGCCCTACCGGTGTTATCAACGGGGATATCATCGCGCAAAAATTGACGGTAGATACAGGGGGAACTTTGAACGGATCTACGAAAATGGGGGTGGTCACCAAAGAGATTACATTCGACTCGGATGAATCAGAAATTACCGCCAAAGCCGTTTAATTCCTATCTCAAATATTCTGGGATCGGATTACAGCTCCTGGCATTTGTTTTCTTGCTGACCTATGTGGGTTTCTGGTTGGATACGCATTTCCAACTTCAGAAACCCATTTTTTCTGTATCACTTTCCGTCCTTTCCGTGATTCTTGGGATTACCTATCTCATGAGGGAATTATTGAAAATGAAGTAGTTTTTCGACTTTGCCCAGATCAGGGCATTGCTTCAACAACCGGTCTACCGATAACTTTAGAACAGGATGAACCCTTTCGGGGGCGATTTCGGCCAAAGGGACTAATACAAAACGACGGTTGGCTATTTCAGGATGCGGAATTTTTAGGTGTTCGGTTTGGACGACTTCTTGGTCATATAGCAAGATGTCGATGTCGAGGATCCTGTCTCCCCATTTTTCCTGTCGCGTCCTTCCTAGGAGCAGCTCGATGTCCAATAAGGTGCGAAGTAGTGTGACAGGGGGCAGTTTTGTTTCGATCTCTACCGCCTGGTTGTAATAGCTGTGTTCGCTGGATTTCCCCCAAGGAGCCGTTTCATAGATGCTGGATACTTGGACGATCTTGCCTGCTCTTGCCCCGATCTGCTGCAAGGCCGCCTGCAAGTTTTTCCGCTTGTCTCCCAAATTTGTTCCCAGAAGGAGGAGGCAACTAGGCAAACCCGTTTTGTTTACGTTCCAAATAGGATTGGAGAATGATGGTCGCACTTACCATGTCTATATTGCCTTTTTCTTTCCGATAGGCTTTGGTAGTACCTGCTTCAATCATGGATTGCAGGGCCATTTTAGTGGTAAATCGTTCATCTTCTAGCACCAGTTTAACATGCGGAAATTCCAGGGCCAATTTTTTTGCCAATTGCTCCACTGGTTTCGTGGTGTTGGTTTCCCTGTTGAAAGCGTCTCTGGGATATCCCAAGACAATGCATTCTACCTGCTCTTTTGCAAAATACGATTTCAAGAAGGGAATGAGCAGGTGGGTGCGGACGGTTTCCAAAGAGGTGGCAATAATTTGGAGAGGATCCGTCACGGCCAAACCTGTGCGTTTTAATCCGAAATCAAGTGCGATAATTCTAGGCAAAAGAACGTAGTTTTAAGAAAGGGCACTTAGTTCATCGGAAGCTTGTCCTGAAAAAGTTTCTTGATTTTTGCTTCCAATTGCAAAGCCTTGGGAAACAAGATTTCGTTCTCGATTTTCGCATGCGTTTTTAGCTCGCTTTCAAAACGCTGAAGTTCTGAAAACACCACTTTTACGTGCAAATCCTCGCAAAACGTCAAATTATAATTGTTGGTAATCCTGCGGATGCCGGCCATTTCGTCTTCATGGATGTGGTGTTCCAGCGCATGTTCCTGAAGCCTGTACTTGTCCATGCTTTGAAACAATTTGTACATGTCGACTTGACCGTTTTCTGCTTTGTTAAGCAGTTGCACATAGGTGAAAAGCTCGTCTTCCTCTTCATACAGGTGCTTGATGAAGTCTTCTACAAACAAGGGCAGCACGAAACGTAAGTCTTCCATCAGTTGGCCATACACAGGATCTTTCGATTTGCAAGTGCGCACGATTTCCACGATGTAAGGAAGCCGTTGTTTGACGAAAAGATGGTGCATGTGTTTGAGGTATTCCACCAAAAGTTCGACTGGATAGTTGGGTTGGTCAAACTTGGGGTCCGAAGCGTCACTTACGGCATCCTCCAAACTTTTGATCACTTTCGAGATGGAGAGGCCCTTTTGCAAACATGCCTGCTCCAACGTCTTATCTGAATAGTCGTAGAATTTCAATCCAAAATAATGTAGTACCGAAGCAAAAATGTAATTTTCTCCTACTAGGTCTTGGATCTTCCGCTTGTCCATATTCAGAAGTGTTTTACAAATATAGGCAATTGCGAAGAGATTCATATAGAAAAGAATCTGCTCATTTGGACGTTCCCGGTTTGCATGGCAAAAACTAAAATCGTAACTAGTCACTTGTTAAATACGCCTTCATTTTTATGCCCAAGCAATTAGTCTTAATGCGTCACGCAAAATCGGATTGGTCGATCCCTGGTCAACGTGATTTTGACCGGGAGCTCAATTTCCGTGGCCACCGTGACGGACCTACCATGGGGGCGAGATTAAAAGCAGAGAAACAATTTGTTCCCGAATTGGTGGTGTCAAGTCCGGCCTTACGGGCAAAATTGACAGCCCAATACGTGTGTGAACAAATTGGGTATCCGGAAGAACGTATTGTATTTGAAGAAGATATATACGAGGCCTCCGTACGCACGCTGCTTCGGGTGGTTAATTCTATCGAAGATATATACAGCAATGTGATCATTTTTGGGCACAATCCAGGATTCAGCTATTTCTCAGAATACCTTACCAAGGAAGCCATCGGCGATTTGCCCACGGCTGCTATTATATGCATTCAATTTGAATTCGATGCTTGGGCAATGGTATCGGAAGCGGCAGGAAAAGTAAGGTGGTACATCTATCCGAAAGACAAGGAATCGTGAGCTTGATTCCGCTTCGTATTTCAAAATAGTTTTCAATATAAAAAGACAGAATGGAGCGGGAGTCGCGCTTCAGGCTCCGATTTATCCTAAAAAATACGTTTTAAGGGTTTACTTTTTGAAAATAAAGTAGGATTAATCAGGCAACCATTTTCCTATTTTTCAGTCTACGAGGTGTGTACACCGAACAAGAACTCATTCAACAGTGCAAAAAGGGGAAACCTGAAGCGCAGGAGGCATTGTATAAAAAATATGCTTCCAAAATGCGCTTTGTATGTATCCGGTATGCCCGCACAAATTTTGAAGCAGAGGACATTTTCCAAGAAGGATTCGTAAAGGTCTTCGCGAACCTTCACCAATATGCAGGAACAGGATCGGTAGATGGGTGGATTCGTCGCATCATCGTCAACACGGCCATCGATTATTACAAAAAACACCGGCATTGGTCAGAACAAAAAGCACTGAATGAGAATGAGTTGGATCATATGGAAGTGGCAGATGAATCCGTGGAAGAAATAGCGGCTCATTTAACACAGGAAGATTTATTGTCCATTATCCAGGCATTGCCCGAGGGGTATCGAATGGTGTTTAATTTGTACGCCATAGAAGGGTTTACACATGCTAAAATAGGAGAGGCGTTGGGCATTTCGGAAGGAACGTCCAAGTCGCAGTTGGCAAAAGCCAGAAGGATGTTAAAATCATTGGTCAAAGGATACGTCAGGAAGCCCGAAGCTTCTGTCATACCCTTGACAACAGGAAACGACAGGTCAGAATTGGGGATTTCAATGGTAGTGTATGGAAGATAACAACAAACTGGACGACTTGTTTGGAAACAAGCTCCGGGATGGCGAGGCAGAGGTACCCGCCGGTTCCTGGCAATCCATTCAGCAAAGAATAGGAGCCATGTCTCTAACGGACAAGCCAAAACGGAAGTTTTTTGTAGTGCCGTTTGTCTGGATAGGAATTTCTTTTTTATCCGGGGCATTAGTGGGGGCTTTGGCCTTGTATAGCATGAAATTAAAATCTGAAAATCGCTTGCTTGTCGAATTGATGCAGGAAAAGGACAAAAATTGGGAATTGGCGACATGCCTGGATGAATGGGAAAAAAAGGAGAAAGTCGCAACATGGCCTTATTCTTTAGGGAAAGGGAGAAGCTCGGAATCCTCCTTTTTGATCTCCACCATGCCGCTGAAAAATACAGGGAGGGACAAGAGGACGCAAACTTCTAGCAAAAAGATAATTTCATTGCGGAAGTCGTATCAAAATCAACTAGCGGAATGGGGAACAGAAGGAAATCAGGAAGATTTTCCTGCCATACCCAATGTCAAGGACGAATACCACGGAGGTACTAAAAGTCCCATACCCAATTTTTCTACCACACTTGATTCGCCTGATTCGACGAAACATGCCGAACGGGAGAAACTCCTCGCCCAATTGGATTCTTTAAAGACGCTTACGCTTGTACAAAAAGAAAAACAAGAAAATAAGGGACAAAAGGAAGCCAAATTGCTCGGATATCCGTTTTCTCTGGGATTCTACCTTTCACCTGAAATGGCGAGCAGGTCCGTTCATTACAATCAAAATCCGGATCCTCAATTGGTAAAGTACAAAGAAAACGACAAAGCAGTGCTCGGATTCAGTTCAGGAATCAGTTTAACCCTTCATTTGCCCAAACAACTCTACATCCGGACAGGATTGAACTATTGGAACATTGGAGACAAGAACTATACAGTTTTGCAAAATCAGAAACAAGATACAGTGAAAGAGAACGTGCAGGGAATTCCGGCTTCTGGGGTTAAATTGTATGTATATGACAGTACTTCAAGTAGTTATAATTCGTTTACTGGGACGGGCAGTGTATACGACCCGACCCATCCGGTCCCTGTTTTCAAGGATCACATTTCTCAATCCGTTTCACAATACGCCTCTTCTGTTCAGAATAATTACCAATACCTAGGCATTCCTCTTTTATTGGGGATAAAACTAGGGAAGTCGGCTTTGCGCCTAGGAGCTTATTCCGGAGTCATTTTCAACGTGCTCGTTTCTCCTAAGAAAGCGATGTATTATGTATATTACGAAGGGGGGACTTCTCCGCATTATATACAGTCTACAAGGGAATTGACCCGCTTTTCCATGGTGTATTGGGGAGGTTTGGACATCGATCTGCAACTAGCGAAGAATTGGTCTGTCACCCTTTCTCCCACGCTCAAATATTCCCTTACCTCTATCTATAAGGGCGAACAATCGCTCAAGCAACTGCCTTATGCCCTAGGAGTGCAATTAGGGGTAAATTACAGGATCAAATAAGCCAGCGAGGAGAACTGTTTTGAGAACGTGCTTTCCTTGGTGTATCTGTTTTCATTTTTTAAAGGATCTTCTTGTCCGAATTGATCACATTGGCATAACATATATGCCCTTTATACGTATGGAAAAATGAATCCTTTTTTTTTCATAAAGGCGTTTACTTTTCAGTCATTTTAGGTAAACTAGGACCTTTTAACGTAAAATAGTACCTTAAAGCAGATCTAACCGTATGGAATTTTGCCATTTTGACTTTATGCCACATGGCCACTGTTATTTTTGGCGCCCAGAGATCGTATGGTCGCATGCCATTTCAGACGCGGTGATTGCCATCTCGTACTTTCTTATTCCCTATGGGCTCATTAAACTGATACGGAAAAGACCCGATCTTCGGTATAAAAATCTCTTCCTCTTGTTTGGGCTTTTTATTGTGGCCTGCGGGACCACGCATATCCTGAGCATTATCAATATTTGGGTGCCGTTATATAGGACAGATGCCATCGTAAAGATCATTACCGCCCTTGCTTCGTTGCCCACTGCCATTATCCTACTCAAGATTTTGCCTGAAGCAGTAAGAATCCCCAGCATTGCCATGTGGGAACAAACCAATAAGGAGCTTCAGGCCCAAATCATAGAATTAAAAGAAAAAGACAAGACGATCGAAAAAGTAAAGGAATTTGAATTCTTGGCCAATTCCATTCCCCAATTGATCTGGACATCCAACGTAAATGACGGGCGCTCTTATTTCAATCGACATTGGACCGCCTATACATCCAAGGATTTGAATGAAATCCAAGATTGGGATTGGGACATCATTCATCCGGATGATACCCTTCACTGCCTTGCTGCATGGAAGGAAGCGACCACACATGGAACCAACTTTGAGGTGGAATACAGATTCAAACAATTGAGCGATGGGGTATATCGCTGGCATTTGGGTCGGGCAGTTCCCATGAAAGACAAAGAGGGAAAGGTATTGAAATGGTTTGGGACAGCCACGGATATCCACGATTTGAAGATGGCGCAAAAAATGGCTGACGATGCCAATACGAAATTCAAGATTTTAGTGACCAATGCCCCGATTGTGATTTGGGCAGTGGACAATGATGGGATTTGCACCATTTTGGAAGGGAAAGGCTTAGACGTAACGAAAAGGAGACCCGGCGAAGCCGTAGGAATGCATTACAAAGAGGTTTTGGCAGGACATTCAGAAATATGGGCGACAAATATCGAACGGGCATTGAAGGGAGAAGAATTGAGCTCCATTACAGAGAGGGACCAAATAGTGTTCGAGACTAGTTTTAGCCCGCTTCGGGATTCAAATGGGACGATTATCGGAATGGTAGGGATCTCCTTGGACATTACGAAGCGTAAAAAGGCAGAATCGGAAAGCCAATTTAAATCCCGGTTTCTTGCCAGCATGAGCCATGAGATCCGCACTCCTTTGAACGCCGTCATGGGGTTTGCCAATATCTTGAAGAAATCGCCTCTTACGATCGAACAGCAAGAATATGTGTCCCTTATCAATAAATCTGGGGAATTGTTGCTGAAACTCATCGGTGATGTGCTGGATCTGAGCAAAATAGAAGAAGGGAAATTGACGATCGAAAAACAGCCTTTTAATTTGAAGGAGCCCATTACTTCTGCCCTTTATCCTTATAAATTCACCGCTCAGGAAAGCGGGATTTCGTTTGAGTTGATATTTGGGGACGATTTGCCCGAAAATGTCATTGGCGATATCAATCGCATCAATCAGGTGTTGATCAACTTGATCGGCAATGCCATCAAATTTAGTAAGAAAGGGAAGATTGAAGTAAGGATCGAAAAGGTAGGGGAGAAGGAAGATGCCGTATCATTGAAATTTTCGGTGGCAGACTCCGGCATCGGGATTCCCAAAGAAAAGCAAAAAGAGATATTCAAGTCCTTTACACAGGGAGACGCGAACATTCATAGCGAATACGGAGGATCAGGATTGGGCCTTTCCATCGTAGAACAATTGGTATTTTTGATGGGAAGTGAAATACAGGTAGATTCGCCCCATTTGTTATTTTCAGAACCGATGGGAAGCCTTTTTTGGTTCATATTGGAATTGCAAGTCGACAAAACGTTAATTGTTCCTAAGAAGATGAGTGCAGAGGTGAAAAATTTTGAGAATCAAGTCAAAGTACTTTTAGTGGAAGACAATGAAGTAAATCAGATCTTGGCAGATTTGGTGCTTCGCAACATAGGATGCCTCGTGAATTTTGCCAACAATGGCAAGGAATGTTTGGAAATGTTGGAAAAAAGCACCTATTCCTGCATCCTCATGGATATCCAGATGCCGGTCATGGACGGCATCGAGGCGACTAAAATCATTCGGAAGGAGCTGAAAAGTACGATTCCGATCATCGGATTGAGTGCCAATGTGTACAAAGAAGACATAGACAAGAGCTTAGACGCAGGCATGAACAGCCATATTGGCAAGCCCTATACCGAGGAGCAAATTTATTATGCGATTTTGAAATGGCTCCCCGACATGCAAAAGGTGAAGGAGTCGCAAAAGGAAAAACTCACCAATGTGAAATTCATCCAAAGCTTGACGAACGATCGGGACGAAGTACGGGCGATGCTTTCAAAAGCCCTTTCCCAAGTGGATGAGTTCATGGAAAAGATGACAAAAAGCGTGGAGATCGCAGATTGGAACGATTTGGCGTTTCATTCCCATGCCTACAAATCATCTGCCAGGATCATTGGGGCAACGATATTCCAAACTAAATTGGGGGAATTGGAAGAAATGGCCAAGAAGGGGAATAAGGAAACGATCCTTCCACTGTTCCAAGAAATACGCGCGATGGGAACCACCATCAAAGAAGAATTGCAAGAAAGTTTGAAAGAAGTATAAGCAGATTTTCAGTTTTCTTTTATGCAAAAAGGCCCTTGAGAAAATTCAAGGGCCTTTTTCATTTTCTATTGTATGGAAGATTTTATGAAAACAGAAGCGGGTGTTTTCTTGCTTCCCATTCTTTACAACATACTATTTTTTCTAAAAAAATTATCATCACTGTTTACTTCTCTGATTTGATAACCGTCCTGAATGTGGGGTTTCTAAAAATAAGGTGTTCGAACATGTCGTGTTGAAATTTTCTCATTGGGACGAATCCCGAGGAAAAAGACTCGAAAAATTCTCAAAAGTACAGACACATTCAAACCACACATTCTTAACGGTCAGGAGTATATGAAACAGAAATCTTTCCTAGCAGGTGTTTTTTCCTTGTTCATTGTCGCCCCCCTTCTCGCCCAGGTAAACATTCCATTCAAAGAGAGGAAAAAATGGGACGGTCCGCTCGATATTAAGATGATTGCCGCTCCCAATTTGCAGGGAGCCTATGTCCATGCGGGTACGGGCAACGTTTTGATAGCGGACAGCCTAGTCCGGTATTCCACCATGTTGATGTCTGGTACTCTTCTCGACAAAAACAACCAATACAAAGGCGGTTCGCCATTCAATTCTGTCTCGGGTGTTCCTCAGACTGCTTTTGCCTGCAAAGATGTGAATGCTGCCTGTATGTCGGGCTTCGATCCTCCCACCGCGAAGGCATCGTGTCCTGGTGGGTTGCAATATCAAAATCCTGCTACTCAAACGGTCCTTGTGAGCATGACCTATGCAGATTATGACGATGACCTAAGCACTTACAGTTCTTCGATGGCTTTCCTGGATATTTCGAAATGTTCCACAGTAGAATCTGCCTATTTATATTGGTCGGGTGATTTCCAAGGGAGTGCTCCCGATATTATCCTCAACAAAAGCACGGGTGGAAAGGCTTCTTCGACCGGGCCACCTCAAAGTTACAATGGCAACGGAGATGTGTTCAATATATCGGCCACTTCTCCTTTCAATAAGGTAAAGTTGAAGGTGCCAGGGGGAACTTACCAAGATGTCACGGCCACTACGGTATACACCAAAAACAGCACGTATGCAAAAGGCCCCACCAATTCTTATGTGTGTGTGGCCGATGTGACGACTTTGGTAAACGGGTCTTCGGGTGGCCAATTCTGGGTGGCCAATATCCAATCGTATCCCAATGAAGGAGACGGAGGTTCCACGAGCGGCTGGACATTGGTGGTGGTATTCAGTTCGCCCTTGAGCCCACCTCGGGCCATTTCTCTATGGGATGGGATGATCAGCATCGGAGGGGACAGCGACCCGACTAATTCCACCGATATCACGCTCACAGGGCTTCAGGCTCCTGCCACTTCCGATTTCAGGTCTTACGTTGGATTTGCGGCTTTGGACGGAGAGAATACGGCTGCCGAATTATTGGCCAAAAGCAATGCGACACCGGAAGGCATCGATTTCACAACCAATGGGACCAATCCAAAACAATCTACTATCAATCCGTTTTGTGATGGGAGCCAACCTCAATATAAAAGGTGGACGAAGAAAGGATATCCTGGGGACAACGCAGGAAATGACTTGATGAATACCTGCAAAATGCCAAATTTCGATCCAGGGCAATGGGTTTCCGTCTGCGATGGGGTGTCGAGCTCCCATATTACGAGTTACAGTGATGTAAATAAGCTAAACGGGAATGAAATTGTCCGATTGCCCTCTAACCCGAACACCTTGGGATATGATTCGCATCATTTTATCCTCCCGGATGGGGCAGTAGCGACCAACGCGACGCAGGCTACTTTGACAGTAAACTCAGGTCCTCAAGGCGGGACGACGCCTTTCATGGCCTATATCGCCATTGAACGCCTGCAACCCAAGCTTGTGCTCACCAAAAAGGCGGACAAAGACCAGACAACGACCGGTGTTTCGCGCAGCTATACCCTTAAAATCGTCAATGCAGGAAACGAGGATTCCTTTGGGGGAGACGTGTTGTTGGACACCTTGGATCTAGTCACCAAATACAAGGCCAACTCCACCACTTCTACAAAATATGTTTCAGGAACCGTTTCCACAGGGGGAATTGCAGAACCCACTATTACCTCTACTTCCAAAGGGCAAGCTTTAAGTTTTAGTATTCCAGTCATCAAGAAAAAAGATTCCCTTGAAATTACGTTCAGCGTCGATGTATTGCCCGTCACAGACGCAGTGGCAGGTCCCTTGTACACCAATCAATGCAAACGGACGATTTTGAATACCGCTTGGATCACTTACAGGAAAAACACCAATGTTCCCATTGAAACCATTACTTCAAAAAGCAATTCCGGGGAATGCAACGATGGTTCAGAGGTAAAAATCCTGATTACCGGTTTGGGCAATGCACCTACGGCCTTGAACACGGTAGATGCATCGTCTTATCGAGATGAAAGCATTACCAAGCATGTGAGGCAGGAAATCGTGTCGCAAGGCCATGCCCCGGCTGCAGATACGTCTGGGTATTTGATTTACGACAGCAATGGCAACCGCATTTATTCATTTGATGCTTTCCCCGCCACCGGAGGGAGTGCCACCTATACGGCCTATCGGGATCTAAGTGGGGCCTCTTGCCAGGACGTGATTTCCATCACCTTCACGTTCTGTACAGTACCTGCTACGCCTACGGCCCCAAGTGTGGCTGCCATTTGTGCCGGCAGTACGGCACAGCTTTCAAAGACAGGTAGTGCAGTAGGGACCTATTTTTGGTATTCTTCTTCCACAGGTGGTACGCCTCAGGCCAACCCTTTTACAACTCCTGCTTTGACTCAAACCACCACCTATTATTTGATCGATAGTTCTGCAATTTCTCATTGTGCTTCTGCAAGGAGGGCAGTGACCGTTACAGTAAATGCTTTGCCGAGCGATCCTACAGCACCCACTGTAACGGCCATCTGCTCTGGAAATACTGCTACATTCAACAAAACCGGAACCGCAACTGGGATGTTCATCTGGTACACGGCACCAACAGGGGGAATTCCTCAGTCAAATCCGTTTACAAGCCCGTTGTTGACGGCCAATACCACCTATTACCTCATGGACAGCACGGCAACGGGATGTAAATCTGCACGAGTTCCAGTAACGGTTACTGTAAATGCGAATCCAAATGCCCCTACGGCTCCGAGCATTGCGGCCATTTGTTCGGGCAATAAAGTGACCTTGACCGCGACAGGAACTGCCACAGGGGCCTTCATTTGGTACATTGCCAGTGTAGGAGGGTCACCTCATGCAGATCCTTATACCTCTTCTTCTGCCCTCACGGCCAATAGCACGTTTTATCTTATGGACAGTGTGGCAAGCACGGGGTGCAAGTCGGGCCGAACCCCCGTCTCAGTCACGGTAAATCCGGTCATTGATCCAGGGAAGATCGGGACTTCGGCTTCGATCTGTTCCGGAACATCGATTACTATCGCGGAGATAACCCAGGCAAGTGGAGGGAATGGTACCTTTTCCTATACATGGAAATCTTCTTCCGATGGGACTACGTTTACCGCTTTAGGAGCTCCCGATGCGACTACCTATTCCAATTCAAGCGGGATAGCATCCACTACGTATTACCTGCGTGAAGTAAGCTCCGGCACATGCACCGCACAGACAAGCAATGTCGTCAAGATGACGGTGTTGCCGAGTCTGGACCCGGGTGCTATTGCGGGAACTACTAAGATTTGTTACAATGGGAATGCCAATCTAAGCAGCACAGCCGATGCTTCTGGGGGAGTCGGGACGTTCAGTTACCAATGGGAAAATTCTGCCGATGGCTCGAGTTGGAACGCAATTTCTTCTGCTACAACTACTACCTACAATGCTACGGCATTGACTGCCACTGCCTATTTTAGAAGAAAAGTCGTATCGGGGACCGGTACGTGCAATACTTCTTATTCCAATATAGATACCGTCACGGTATATCCGGATTTTACTTCAGGAGGCACGATCCAAGTGGACAAAGCTACAATTTGCGCCAATCAACAAGTCGGGCTTAGTAACCTTACTTTGCCCACAGGAGGGACAGGGTCCTATACTTATGCTTGGTCCCAATCAGATGGAAGTGCGAACACTTCTTTGGCATCCAACAGTATGGATGGAGGAAATATCACATTGTCTCCTATTACAAAAACAGTCTATACATTTACCAGAACTGCCACTTCTGGCACTTGCGGCAGCAAAACAGCTTCTGTGACGGTTACGGTAAACCCTACTATTGCTTATACAGTC
>FTBA01000269.1_pt1 | contig 25524 bp, 22 predicted proteins | sample 1639221 | NCBI WGS metagenome assembly FTBA01 (sample SAMEA3914864, study PRJEB12502) | metagenome | biome: forest; material: soil | place: USA | collected 2012-03-12 | depth 0.3 m | reverse complement strand
TGCCCAAGTCGATGCGCCACAAACGGGTGCCATCCAATCGGTAACAGTCTATGAAAACGTTATCGGTCACGCCCGATTGGGAGTTGTCTTTGGAATTGGTGGGGTCCCACTTTAGAAGAATTTCGTAAGCCCCGTCTCCATCTACATCCGCAATGCTGCAGTCGTTGGCCGTGTAGCTTCCGGATGGCACTTGCAGTGGAATGCTGAAATAATTTTGACCCCACGTGCTCACCGTTTCGGAGGCTTCCTGTTCGACGTTGTTCACGACGGCCCTCACCGTGTATTTGGCATTGGCTGCGGCACCATTGTCCGTGTAATTCGTGACAGTAAGAGGAGTAGAATTGACCTTGTTCCCATTGCGGTACAAGTTGAAAGAGAGGTCATCTTCGGTGCCTAACCAACGCCAGCTCACAAAATTGTTGTTTCCTGTACGTACAGCCACGATGCCTCGTGTGATGTATTCCATTTGATATTGTCCTATACTAGAAAGGGACAATCCAAGCATACCTAAAGTGAGAAGTATTTTTTTCATTGTCAGATTTGTTTGGCTGTAATACAATCCCATTTCAGAGACCATAACGGTCCCTTCTGATTATTTTGAAAAAAGATGATGGAAGATAGTTGCAAGGATGTAAATTTCATTTGGCAGGTGTTTCGTTACTTTTTTGACAAATTTTTTCTTGGAATCGTTACATAAAGAACATGAAAAAGGTATTTAGCAGGCGTATTAGAATGTCACGTAAACGAATTGAGCGCATGAACAGAAAAACAATGACCAAACAAATCGTATTTATTTTGGGGATTCTTGGGTGGGTAGGAATCAAAACAGGGCAAGCCCAAAATAGCGCAGGGTACATCTGGGGCAATGTGGCCATAGGAGGAGGTGGATTTGTTTCCGGTATCATTACGAGCAAAACACAATCGGGTGTGATGTATGCCCGCACAGACGTGGGAGGGGCCTATCGCTGGGATGCGGGCACTTCCAAATGGATCCAACTCTTGGATTGGGTCGATGAAAGCCAAACGGGATTTTTAGGCGTAGAATCCATCGCGATGGATCCCCAGGACAATACCAAGCTCTATCTGTCGGTAGGGATCAGTTATTTCAATAGTGGAAAATCGGCCATCCTCCGATCTACGGATGCAGGCAAAACATTTTCCATTACGGATATCACCAGCCAATTCAAAGTGGACGGCAATGGCATGGGGCGCCAAAACGGGGAGCGGCTCGCCGTGGATCCCAACAAGGGAAGCATTTTGTTCTGTGGAACGCGCTCCAATGGCTTGTTCAAAAGCACCAATTCGGGTGCCACTTGGACGAATGTTACGACAACAGGCAATGGCACAGCCAATGGCAACGGCATCAATTTCGTGGTGTTCGATCCTTCTTCCGCAACGAGTGGCAATGCCACGCAGACACTTTATTTTGGCGTGTCGCAAACGAGCAATAATTTGTACGTAAGCAAAAACGGAGGCACATCTTTTAGCTTGGTCAGTGGCGCACCTACCGGCTACATGCCTCAAAGGGCGGTCTTAGGGAGCGACAATAATCTTTATATTACGTATGCCGACAACGAAGGACCTTGGAACATCAATAAGGGGCAAGTATGGAAATATGCCACGCAAACGGGAACTTGGACCAATATTTCCCCCAATCCGTCTACTTATACGTTCGGTTATGGGGGCATCAGCATAGATCCCAACAATTCGAAAAGGATCATCCTTTCTTCTACGAATGCCTACTGGACCCAATATCCCAATACCTATGGAGATCGCTTTTTCCTAAGCACGGACGGTGGATCTTCCTGGACAGATTTGGTGAGCAATAACAACCTCACTATTAACCCAAATGGATGTACCTGGATTTCGGGCCAAGCCATTCATTGGGCTGGGTGCATCGAATTCAATCCCTTCAATACGACACAAGCCTATGTGATCTCCGGGAATGGCCTCTTTCTTTGTGAAAATGTAAACGCATCCTCTACCACATGGAAATTTGATGCCATCGGGATCGAAGAGACGGTACCTTTGGACATTGTAAGCATTCCGGGTGGGCCATTGGTTTCTGTGATCGGCGATTACGATGGGTTTGTGCACACCGATGTGACGCAATTCGCGCCCATCCATACGCCAAGAATGGGGACTACCACCGGCATTGCCTATGCCGCCAATAGTCCTAAAACGATGTTGCGCGTTGGAAATAACATGTATTACTCTACTAACCAAGGCAGCTCGTGGACACAATGTACGCTCAATGGCACACAGGGAAAAGTCGCCATTTTGGCCGATGGAAAAGTGTTTTTGCACTGCCCAAGTGGTTCCAGCACCACGTATTATTCTACCAACAACGGAAGCTCGTGGTCGACCTGCAACGGGATAAGCATCAAAGATGCCGTTCCTGTGGCCGATCCTGTCAACGCCAAAAAAACCTATGCCTATAACAGCAGCAATGGCAACATGATGGTGAGTACCGATGCCGGAGCCAATTTCTCGGCTTCCGGAAACGCGGGAAGCGGCGGTTCTGCCATTGTCCGAACGGTGGTGGGCAACGAAGGGCATCTATGGGTGGCTCTTTACAGCAATGGGTTGACACGTTCTTCCAACTCAGGGCAATCCTTCACCAAAATCACTGGCGTGTCTTCGTGTGAGGCGGTGGGACTTGGAAAGGCTGCCACGGGCAAAACATACCCCACGATTTTTATTTGGGGAACTGTCAATGGGGTGACGGGAATATTTTCCTCCACGGACCAAGGAGCTTCTTGGACTCGGATCAACGATGACACACATCAGTATGGCGGGCCTGCGAATGGACAATTTGTGATTGGGGATTGGAACATCGCAGGCCGCGTGTATATGAGCACTGCAGGCCGTGGTATCGCCTATGGAGGTCCTGCTTCTATCACCACCGATCTTCAAGATGAAGCGGAGGTGGGCAAGGGCCAAGGGGAGAACAATTGTTATCCCAATCCTTTCCATGAGAAAATGGTGGTGAAATCGGAAGGCGGATTTTCGTACGTTCTCTATGATCCTTCGGGAAATGAAATGGAAAAAGGAGAGGGACAAAATAGAGTGGAAATAGGGGAGCAGTTGCCAAAAGGAATGTACCTGCTCACTATTCAAAATGGGGAACATAAAACGTTTTGGAAAGTGGTCAAATACTGAAAAAAGAATATTTCTCGAAGGAAGGCTAATGGAAATGCATCCATTAGCCTTTCCTGTTTTGGTAAAAACAACTGTTCACTGGATAACCGATAAAAAAATGAGAAAAACTGTAATCTTTTCCCGGGTTGATTGTATTAGACCCGGATGCTGGAAGCAAGCCAACATGAATGCACGCGTTTATTTCACTTCCCTTTTTTTTAGTGTTGCCCTGCTCTTCATGACTGCTCATACAGGACATGCGCAATTTATAAAAGGAGCGGATGTGGGGTGGTTGTCCCAAATGGAAGCCTCAGGAAAGAAATTCTATGACAATACAGGCAAACAGCAAGATTTGCTCTCCATTTTGGCAAGTAAAGACATGAATTCCATTCGTTTGCGGGTGTGGGTAAATCCTACAAATGGGTGGTGCGGGAAAGCAGACGTGGTGAAACAAGCGGTGAGGGCAAAAGAACAGGGCTTTCGGATTATGATCGATTTTCATTACAGCGATTCTTGGGCAGATCCTGGGCAGCAAACCAAGCCGGCAGCGTGGACTAGCGATTCGTTTGCCCAACTCACCCAAGCCGTCTACGACCATACCACCGATGTTCTTTCAGCCTTAAAAACGGCCGGAGTAACGCCTGAATGGGTCCAAGTGGGCAACGAGACCAATGACGGCATGCTATGGGAAGATGGGCGGGCTTCCAAGAATATGAAAAATTTTGCCACGTTGGTGACAAGTGGGTACAATGCCGTAAAAGCCATAAATCCTTCCATCAAAGTGGTTGTTCACATTTCAAATGGATTTGATAACAGCCTTTTCCGTTGGATGTTCGACGGATTAAAAAACAATGGAGGGAAGTGGGACGTGATCGGGATGTCTCTTTATCCGGATCAAAGCAGCACGACCACGAATTGGCAGACATACAATGCCCAATGCTTGACGAACATGAACGACATGGTCAGCCGATATGGAAAAGAAGTGGTGCTCTCTGAAATCGGGATGCCTTGGTCGGATGCCCAAACGTCTTACGATTTCATCGTCGATATCCTAAAAAAAGTAAAATCTGTTTCGAATGGAAAAGGGTTGGGTGTTTTTTACTGGGAGCCGGAATGCTACAATGGATGGAATGGCTACCAAAAAGGGGCATTTGATAATTCTGGAAAACCGACCAAGGCAATGGATGCTTTTTTGGATGCTGTGGTGACGGACATAGAACAAGAAGAACTTTCCCTTTTCGGCGTAGACATCTACCCCAATCCTTTTGAGTCTAAAATTCAGCTCAAAGGAAAGGAGGCATTTGAGTATACGTTGTATGATTTAAAGGGGAAAGAAATTGAAAGTGGGGACGGAAAGAATACGTTCGTGGTGGGAGAAGGGCTTCCTTCCGGAATGTATATCGTCCGCCTTCGATCCGCCAACGAAATCCGTCATGTAAAAATAGAAAAATACTAGCCCTCAATAGATGTATCTACATTACAAAAGGCCTGCCCATTGGGTGGGTCTTTTTGTTGAAGGACAAGATGCCCGCATATAAAACCGGAAATTCGTTATGCATTTCCGGATGGAATGTATTGAGGGGAAACAGACTCAGAAATTCAATGCCATGACCCATACAATGAAATATGTTTTCTTTTTCTTCTGCGCTATAATCTGCCAAGCAGGTTTTGCCAATGGACGACACGAGATTCAATTCGATGCGATTTCTAGCATCCTCACTGCCCCAGAAGGGAGATTGTATCAATGGTATAGAAATGGCGAACGGGTGGAAGGTGCCACAGAGCAGACGATGCGAGTGGAAGAAGCGGGAAACTACGGAGTGGAAATAGTGGATCAAGTGGGGCAGGTCGAAATTCATCAGGCATGCTTGGCGTTGACTGCCTCGGGTGCCATGGTAAAGGTGTATATCATCGGAGATTCCACTGTGTGCAATTATGCGGCTTCCGCTTACCCTTGGATGGGCTGGGGCCAACAAATCCCATTTTTCTTCAACAAGGCAAATGTGGCATTTGACAACCGCGCCATCGGTGGAAGAAGTTCGCGCAGTTTTTACAAACAAGGGCGTTGGGATCCGATCAAAACAGCCCTGAAAGCAGGTGATTTCGTATTTATCCAATGGGGGCACAATGACCGGGATTTTTCCGACACCAGCCGGTATACAGACACTTCTGACTACAAAAAATATTTGACCTTGTATGTGAACGATACGCGGGCCAAGGGAGCTTTCCCTGTTCTGATTTCTCCCATGGTCATGAACGCGTGGAAAGGAACGACCATGCGCAATGTGTTTACAGAAGGAACCAACGATTACAGAGGAGCCATGCTTGCTGTGGCCACCAAGTTAAAGGTGCCTTTCGTGGACTTGAACATGAAATCTTGGAATCTGTACAAAGGGTTGGGAGTCAATTATATTACCCGCTTTATTTACCATACGTATCCGGCAGGTGAATACCCCAATTATCCCAATGGAAATACAGATGGGACACATTTCCAGATTTCAGGAGCCATTGAGAATGCCCGGATGATCGTAGAAGGACTGACAGAGCTTTCGAGCGATGCCACGATCAAAAATTCATTGTTGGCCAACCTGGTGCCTACGTATAAAATCTCGGCTGCCTCTGATTTGAAAGGCGCAGACAGCATGATCACGCGTGCAAATACGTATCCACAAGGCATAGAAGTGACGTTAAAAGTGATTCCTAAGGTCAAAAATAAGGCAGCATTCTTGAGTTGGAACAATGCTTCGAATGTATCCCAAACGACCGATACGAAGTATATTTTCACGATGGGGAGTGCGATCGCGAATTTTACGGCTCATTTCAAAGGAGGAGTGGTCACGGATCTGGAAGAGGAGGAAGTGACGCAGGTAGTTGGCATGAGCGCCTGTTTCCCCAATCCCTTTACTGAAACATTTCAAGTAAATGCAAAAGAAGCGTTCGATTACATCGTATTGAATGAATTAGGCGTACCAGTTGCCCAAGGAATTGCGACGGAAGCCACACGGTTAGGGTCACAATTGCCCAAAGGTACGTACTACATTCAAATCCACACGGCCAACGGAAAAGGCACGTTTAAGTTGGTTAAACTATAAAAAAGCCTTCTGTTTTTTTACAGAGTGAATCCATCAGCGTGGCTGAACATTGGAATCAGATTGGGTCATTGCTGGCATACTTGTTTTAAGGTTGTCACCATGAAAATTGGAGGAGGATGGATATTTTTTATCGTGTTCCACATGGCGATGGGACAAAAATACACGATGGAACACCAAGGGAAGAAAAGAAGCTACTTGGTCCATTTGCCACAAGGCTATGAGAAAGGGAGGCAGTATCCCTTGGTCCTGAGTTTCCATGGCTGGGGAGGAAGTTCCGACGAACAGAGACGTTATACCCGTATGGATGATGTTGCCGACAAGGAAAAATTTATCGTGGTGTACCCACAGAGCTACCACCACTTTTGGAACGCTGGCGTGTTGGACAATCATTATACCCATGGGAAAGATGATGTAGGTTTCGTTCGCAGTTTGTTGGGCCACCTCAAGCATGATTTTCCCGTCGACGCAGATAGTGTGTATGTGGTAGGATTGAGTCTTGGGGGTATTTTTTGCCATCGTTTGGCATGTGAGTTAGATGATCAGATCGCCGCATTTGCCTCGGTAAGCGGGTTGTTGTCGGACAGTACCGAACACCGTTGTCCGAAAGGACGGCCATTGCCCATGTTATTGCTGCATGGGACCAAAGATCATTTTGTGAAATACAAGGGCAATCGGGAATATGTAGGCGCCGAAAAGACAGTAGGCTTTTGGGCAAAAAGAAACGGATGCATGCGTTCCGATACGCTCCTATTGCCCGATGTCGATAAAAATGACAAAACGAGGTGCACTTTGATTCGTTTTGACTGCCAGGATAAGACACAGGTATGGTTTCTGAAGATAAAAGGAGGAGGACATACATGGCCGCAGTCTGGAATGAATTATTGGTATTTCGGAAGAACAAGTCGAGATGTGGATGCAAGCCAATTCATCTGGAATTTCTTCCGTCAGTTTCGCTTACAACGTGAGGGATCTATGTAAGCCTCTCGTTCTTTCAGCCCAATTCGTTGACCTCTTTTGGAGACATTTCTTCTTTTTTTAATTTTTCCGCGACCATCAGACGGGTTTTTAATTGAACCTCTTCTTTTCCTATCGGAATGCGTCCGTAGAGTTCCGTCCACTCTTTCAGTTGCTCTGATACGTTTGCGCTCAATTGATCAGGTAAAAGGCGCCAAAGCCAATTGTGGGAAATGGTGCCCGGAATGTTCATGCATGATTTTTCGTCCAAGCCTAAAATGTCTTGCATGGGGAGAATGGCGACATTGCCTACCGAACCATAAACCAAGCGGATCAAGATTTCGTGTACGTTGGCTTGGGTTACTTTTTTTCCTGTATAAGCTTCTATTCTTTTGTGAAGGGCCTTGTTCGTGTTTTTACGGAACCACCCTACTGTTGTGTTGTTGTCATGGGTGCCCGTATAGATCAGGAAATGAGGAGAGTGCCGATGTGGGATATGAGGGGAGTGGGCCATGTCTTTTTCAAAGGCAAATTGAAGGATCTTCATTCCGGGTAATTGGAACTGGTCGCGCAATTTATCTACCTCGGGATCCGGTTCCCCTAGATCTTCCGCCACAAAAGGGAGTTGTTTCAATTCTTTTCGGATTTCTTTCAGAAACTCTGCCCCTGGGCCTGTTTTCCAGGTTCCGTTGAGCGCATTGGGTTCTGCTGCCGGGACTTCGTAATAAGAAGCGAAGGCGCGGAAATGGTCCAACCGGATCACGTCGAAAAGCTCCATGTTTTTCTTGAACCGGTGTTTCCACCATGCGTAATTTGACGCCTTGCATTTGTCCCAGTGATACACAGGCATACCCCATTTCTGGCCTACTTTGCTGAAATAATCTGGGGGAACACCTGCGACCATGATAGGAGTTCCTGCTTCGTCCACACTGAAGAGGGAAGGGTTTGCCCACACGTCCACCGAATCGCTGCCCACGTAAAAGGGCATATCTCCCAGCAAATGGATACCCAAGCGATGGCAATAGGTCTTGAGCTGCCTCCATTGGGTAAAGAAAATGAACTGCAGCCATTTTGTCTTGTCAATCTTGCTCTTGTGCGTGGCAGAAAAAGCCTTTAACACTTCTGTCTGACGCCCTTTGATGGGAGAAGGCCATTCTTGCCAAGGACTTTCGGCATATTGCTCTTTGAGTGCTATATAAAGGGCGAAATCGTCCAGCCATTCTTTTTCCTGTGTACAAAACTGTTCGTATTCCCATTTTAGGGAAGCAAATTTTCCATTGAGAAATTTTGCATATGCTTGATCAAAAAGAGCTTCCTTGGTTCTGGAGGCTCCTAGGAAATCTGCCTTAGCCTTGGCAGGAAGTTGATGCTCTTTTAAAGAAGCAGAGGACAGCAAGCCTTCCTTGGCCAAAAGTTCGGGGCTGATGAGCAAATGATTCCCTGCCATGCTGGAACAAGACGAATAAGGAGAAGGGCTGGGGCCGATCGACAAAGGATTCAAGGGCAGCATTTGCCACCATTGTTGTTTGCTCTTATGAAGGAATTGGGCAAATTTTCGCGCCTCCTCGCCCAAATCCCCGATTCCATAGGAAGAAGGAAGGGACGTGATATGCAACAAAATTCCTGCGCTGCGTGTGTGTAAGGCTGGGTGTATCAATGGCGGGGCGTTTTTAATCCGCCAAAAACTTCCGTGCCATGTAGAAAAGGTAATTTGTGACCTAGAAAGCATGCGGAGCCCTTATAATTTCTGAAAGGTCGGCACAACTATTGTACGTTTATATACAGGGGGCATCCATCATAAGCGTAATGTAATTTCGTATTAAATACAGAAATTCGTTATCCTTTCATTGCTGGATTGTATTGAGGAAACTATTGGTAAAAACAGCACCCAATTAATTTGTTTCTCTATGAGATCAATAAATTACCTCCCAAAAGTAAAGTATGTCTTTTTTCTGTCGTCTATTTTGCTTGTTCAACTAGTTTTCGGGAAAGGCACGGGAACAATCCAAATCGACCATCAGGCACATGCCCTCGTGGCACCAACAGGGTGCCATTATCAATGGTTCAAGGACGGGGAACTTTTGCAAGGACAACGGAACCAAACGTTGGAAATCGCAGAATCGGGCACCTATTCGGTAGAAATCGGGCAAGAAGATGGCAATACTTCCGAAGTAGAAGCAACCGTGGCGGTCACGGCTACGGGGGCCATCGTCCGGATTTATACCATAGGCGATTCCACAGTGCAGGATTATACGGCCGGATATTACCCCAGGAGGGGTTATGGGCAAGAACTGCCTTTCTTTTTTAACACTGCCAATGTGCAAGTCCTTAACAAAGCGGTAGGCGGGACAAGCTCCAAAAGCTTTTACAATGATTACTGGGCAGCAGTGAGGAATGCCTTGCAACCGGGCGATTTCGTGTTCATCGCGTTTGGGATCAACGACCGGAATTCGGCAGACACGGCACGTTATGCTCCCACGGGCGGTGTTTTTGAAGGCTATCTGACAAAATTTGTTAATGAGACTAAAGCCAAAGGAGGATTTCCGGTTTTACTTACACCCTCCCGCCGCGGTTCTTGGCAAAATGGGCAACCCTACGACGCATGGCACGATCATCCCATTGCTGTCCGCACGGTGGCCAAATCGCTTGGGGTGCCCCTTATCGATGTAGACGCCAAGCAAAAAGCGGTGATGATTCAAATGGGAGAAGGATATATTGCCCGGTATTGGCACAATATCTACGAAGCGGGGGAGTACCCCAATTATCCGAATGGCAATAACGACGACTTGCATTTGCAAGAAATGGGAGCGATCGAAACGGCCAAGATGGTCGTGGAAGGAATTACCGAATTAAGTACCGACAAAAATGTAAAGACGCTTATCCCGTATATTAAGCCGCAATATGAAGTGAAGGTAACCTCCGATTTGGCGGCTTCCGATAGTTTGATCACCCGTACGCTTTCTTATCCGCAAGGAGTGACTGTCACACTCAAAACGATTCCTAAAAAGGCGTACCTGTCTAAATTTTTGAACTGGAACGATGCTTCGAACAAGAATGTGTCCACCAAAACCTTGTACAGCATCACCATGGGAACGGCTGCCACCAACTACACGGCTCATTTTAAGGGAGGCGTGGTGACTGGATTAGAAGAAACCATGTCCGAAAATAGGAGCAAAGCATCGGTATTTTATCCGAACCCATTTGAAGAGGCATTGCAATTGGAAACATCTGGGACGTATTCCATTTACGATGTGTACGGCATATTGCTCGAAAAAGGAAGCTGTGAAGGGAAATGTACGATCGGGCAACGGTTGCCAAAAGGAGCCTTTTTGTTGGAATTTGAAAATATGGGAACTTCTCAGAGAGTAAAAATTACCAAACAATAAAGAGAAGCAAGAAAGAAAAAAGGCCCCAGAACGTTCTTCTGGGGCCTTTTTTGCTTGTAAAACAACCTCTTTTTAAGGTTCCAATGCCGCTTCAAAAATATCGATGTTGTTCAACAGTAAGGCCGAACGTTTGATGTAATCGTGTGCAGGTTCAGGAAGGCCGATGGTCGTGTCTTGAAGCAATTTGTTGTTGTCGAACACTTGGCCCAACTCCATGAAATCGTAATAAAACTCGATGGCCGCCATAAGAATGCGCAAATCTCCGGCATCCTTCATTTCCCTGTTCCAATACTCCAAATAGGTATCGTAATTTTGGAGTGTGCTGTTGCCGTTCAGCTTCTTCTTCGACCACAATTTGATGTCGCGGATCAATTCCTTGCCCACAAAATGGAAAGAAGGTTTTTCCGGGAAATAGCTTTCTACGGCCAAGGCGAGCTTCAGTGGTGTGGTAGCGGAAGCCGGTCCTGAAGAAATGTGGTAGACTTTATGATTGCGGTGTGAAAACAACAAGTGCGTAATAGCGGAAGCCGCATAATCCACCGGAATGATGTCCAATTGTGAATCTGGGTTGACGGGGACCAAACGTAAGAAATTGGTGGTGGCCAACGCCCACATGATCACATAAGAGCGGGGAATGATCGGTCGGCTATCTCCCATGATGATGGAAGGCCGTACGATCAGGATTTTTTCCTTCGGAAGGGCCTGGTCGATCATGATTTCGGCCATCATCTTGGTATAGGTATATTTCACCAAGTGACTGGCCTCCACGTTAGGAGATTCCTCTTCTTTGACCACCCGATTTCTCACTTCTTCCCCACAAATAGTGGCAGTTCCCACATGGCAGAAGGTCTCCAAGTGTTTCAATTGCTTGCTCCATTTGAGGATTTTTTCCAAACCGTGGATATTCACTTGCTCTACCACGGTATCGTAGATAGGAGAAAAAGACGTGTTGGCCGCCGAATGGACAATGGTGTCGATGTTTTCCAACAAAGGATCGTTGCTCAAACGTTCCGTCAAATCAGGTTGAGTAAGATCTCCTACGATAGGGAACACCTTCTCTTTGTCCCAATAATCTCCATGCAAGTCGAAAATACGCTTTAAACGTGCAAGCGCCTTTTCCTGTGAATCCGCGCGGATCAGACAATATATGTTGTCGATCTCTTCTCTTTTGGATAACTCAATGAGTACCTCCCCTCCCAAAAAACCGGTTGTACCGGTAATAAAAACACTCTTCATACTGTGAAATATACTTAATCATACAGTTCCAACCCCAAAATACCTAATATTATCAAGGAGATGGACACTACTTTTGCCACACTGACAGGTTCTTTGAACCACACAATGCCAATAATGGCGATAAGGGCGGTGCCAAGACTGGCCCATATCGCATAGGCAATGCTCACTTCGAATTTTTTTAACACCATGACCAAAAGGCCCAAGCTCATGCCGTAAAAAAGAAAGACAAAAACGGAAGGGATCCATTTTGTAAAACCCTCAGAAAGTTTCATGCAAATGGTTCCAAGCACCTCAAATACAATACCCAACGCCAAATATAACCAATAAATGCCCATATTAATAGGAGGGGGAGAATGGACGTTTGAAAAAAATAATGGATACGAAAGGTAGAAGGGGTAACGTGCTTTTCAACTTCACGCGAGTGTTGTTTTAATATTACACAAAAGTAAAGAGATAGTATGAAAATCGTATGCTTCGGAAAAAAAATAGCCCACGCACCATGTAAGATGAGGCACAAATCTCTCGATTTTTTCTTTAGTAATACGGGTAAATGCTTATTTTTTGTTGGATCTAAGCCGGACTTTGACAGATACAAAGCGGCATTTCCTTCTCTATGCCTCGTTTTTAGATTAAAATAAGGACCAGAGAGATAATTAAGAGATTTTCATGCTTGTTTTAAAAAGTAAGGGCGCATGTGAAATTAAAGCGATGCGCAAGGTACTATGTGATGAAGAAATATTTTTTATATTGTCGTGGCTTTTAAAACCTGTTGGCCTAGGCCAATGACCGACCTTTTAAACACTTAAAACTTTTATCGCATGGAAGCAACGGAACTGCTCAAGGAAAAGACAGAAAAATTAACCCAGAATGTGTCCCAAAAGTGGGAGGGAACCTCTTTGCGTGATGATTGGGACAAAGAAAAGGAGATGGACTTTACGTACACCAACATTGACAAATTTATCCGGCTCAGTCTTGGTGAGACAGCTCATTTTAGCAATGCCATGTACAATGGCGACTATTCCTTGACCTTGGAGGAGGCACAGTTGAAGAAATATAATTTCGTGTGCGAGAGTTTGGGTATCAAAGAAGGAACCAGAGTACTGGACCTTGGCTGCGGATGGGGAGGATGGTTGAAACATTTGAAGGAAGTGGTAAAGGCAAAAGGAATAGGAGTGAACCTTTCCAAAGGCCAAGTGGCTTCCTGCCGCAAAAATGGACTAGAAGCTTATATCAAGGATGCCCGATATGTGAAACCGGAAGACTTCGGCAAGTTCGATGCCGTGACGGCTTTTGGAAGTTTCGAGCATGCGGCGAGCGTAAAAGATTTCATTGATGGAAAACAAGACGAAGTGTATGACGATTATTTTCGCCACGTAGCCAACCTATTGCCCTCAGGAGGCCGTTTTTATATGCAGTCCATGGTGTTCAGCAAGAACATGATCCCTTTTGAAAAAGTGGATATCAATGCTCCTAAAGGATCGGACGAATACATTGTCGCGTTGCTCACTAAGCACAATCCAGATTCTTGGCTGCCCTATGGCCATGAACACATTATCAAAGTGGCAAGCCCTTATTTTAAAAACGTCTTTTACAGCAGCGGGCGATTGGATTATGTAAAAACCAACCGGGAGTGGACGAAACTGTATTTCAAATTTGGCTGGAAAAAATACATGTGGTACCTGTCCCTCATCCCCAAATTGTTTACTGACAAAGAATTCCGTCATCAAATGGACATTCTCAAATACAGGCCCAACCGCGTGTGTTTCGAACGGGAGATCATGGACCATGCCCGTCTGGTGTTCGAAAAAATCTAAGGATACTTTATACAAGGCGATTCCCTCCCAAAAGGGGATCGCCCTATTTTTTGCTTTATTTTTTCAATTCCCGGTCCAATTTTCGCATTGTTGATTCTTCCGATTTTTTCGCATCTTCGCAGGCCTGATAACAAGACCTTAAGATGAAAAATTTCCTTTCTGTCCGGGATGTGAAAGACGTTCAAAAACTGCTGAAAAAAGCACTGAAAGTAAAAAGAAAGCCTTTTGATGACGAAGATCTAGGCCGTCATAAGACCATGGGCCTTATTTTCATGAACCCGAGCACCCGTACCCGCCTCAGTACTCAACGTGCGGCTCAAAACTTGGGTATGAATGTCATGGTCATGAACATGGACAAAGAAGGCTGGGCTTTGGAAACCCAAGAAGGGATCATTATGAATCAGAACACGGTCGAGCATATCAAAGATGCTGCCGCTGTGATGGGCCGCTACTGTGACATCATCGGCATCCGCTCTTTCCCCAAGCTATTGGACAAACAGGAAGATTATTCGGAAGACTTTTTCATGAAGTTCATGAAATATGCCAAGGTGCCTATCGTGAGCCTGGAAAGCGCCACCTTGCATCCCTTGCAATCTTTTGCCGATTTGATCACGATCGAGGAATACAAGAAAAAAGACAGGCCAAAAGTCGTGTTGACTTGGGCGCCTCACATCAAGCCTTTGCCGCAGGCAGTGGCCAATTCTTTTGCGGAATGGATGGTGCAGGGCGATGTGGATTTCGTGATCACACACCCCAAGGGATATGAACTGGACAAGAAATTCACAGGGGCAACGCCTATTATGTATGATCAGGAAAAAGCCTTGAAAGATGCCGATTTTGTGTATGTGAAAAATTGGTCGAGCTATGCGGACTATGGCAAGGTATTGACCTTGGACGGAAGCTGGATGCTTACCAAAGAAAAATTGAAAATCACCCACGACGCCAAAGTCATGCATTGCCTTCCTGTGCGTCGAAACATCGAATTGTCGGACGAAGTATTGGACAGCAAAAACTCCTTGGTAGTGGAACAAGCAGAAAACCGGATCTATTCCTGTCAAACAGTGTTAAAAGAGATTTTAGAGAAAACTTTATTGAAGAAATAAGTATCCTGGATTCTTTTCATTTATCGAAATAGTGTTCGTGTTAGATCTCTGGCTTTCCAAATAAGTAAATAAAGGAGCGGAAAGGTGAGAAGTTGGAGAGGAACAGCCACCCATATTTCACCGGAGGTATAGGCCCCTATGAAACCCAACAAGTATCCTGGAAGGAAAGGAATCGTTAGCCAAAAGGACAACGCAATTGTATTTCCAGTTACCAAATTAAGGAGTACAACATTCGCTAGCACCCAGTAAAGGAGCGCTATCAAGAAGGTTCTTCGTTGAAGTCTGAATTTCATTTACTTTCAATCCCTCACGTAGACGAATTTAATTGGTAGGTGCTTTCTACTCCCGAAACGCATCCGGATAAAATTTCCGTCCGACAAGATCGAATAATTCGCTTACCTGGTCGCTGTCTATTTGCCAATTGTACTTTTGGGCGTAATTGTCGATCAGGGTATTCACTGCCTTTTCGTAATTTTCGGCATTGTTGGCAAAATCCATGGCCTGTTGGAAAACCGGTTCATTTCCCTTAAACAATTCCTTGATGAACATAAAACGCTGGTTGATGTTCATCGCGGCACGGATGTCGAGGATTTTATTTTTGGTATGGAGATTTACCGTAGTGCTCTTGGGGCCTTTTCCCAAGATTTCCGTAATGGAAGATGGCTTTGGTGTCTCCGCTACAAAAGTGGCTTGCGGCTCGTGGTAATGAAAATCAGATAAGTGTACCGGAAGTATTTCGTTGAATTGGGTGAGGACAGCATTGGCCACGTTTTCATCGGAATAGCCGAAGCCCCATTCGTTTTTAAAAATCAACATGATTTCTTTCCCTGATTTTCCCTCCCAATCTGAGATGTTATTCTTGCTGAATTCGACAAGCTTAGGATGGATTTTAATATAGCGCCATAGATTTTGTAGGTCTTCGGAGGTGTACTTTCGATCGCTGGCAATGAGTTTTTGTTCCAAAAAAGGCAAGGGGGAGACCGCAAAAAAGATAGTGTTGAATATAGATTGCAAAAGCAAAGGCGAAAAAGGGTCCTTTTTTACCGAAATTTGCTGCGACAAAACATTCATAAAGGTTTTGATGGCCTTTTTTACCTCCTCATGCTGGAAGTCGAAATAGGGACTTTCCAATTTTTTGGTTTCTTCTTGCCACTTGTCAAATAAGAGGTAGAGGATAAAAAAATTGACTTGCTCGATGGGACAAAAATTTAGGACTTGTTTTCCATTTAAACTTTCCGCCTGGAAAAATTTTTCGAGGAACGGTTTTAGTGCCTTTCGTGAATAGAGTTCAATCGCTGAAATATTGGTTTTGTTTTCCATGAGAGTCAAAATCACACAAAGATAGTTTTTGTATGTTTATGGCGTAGCAAATGCATCAAACAATGGTTTTTAAATCTATAAATCCCTACAACCTGCAGGTACTGGCCGAATATCCTTTGCTGGAAGAGCGGCAGTTGGACGATAAATTGAAATTGTCAGAAAATGCATTCGAGCAGTGGGCCACCAGCTCTCTTCCGAGCAGGGCACTTTTGTTTCAACGCCTTGCGATGGGATTACGGAAAGAAAAGGAGGAATTGGCCAAGCTCATGACATTAGAAATGGGGAAACCTATTCTTGAATCCCGGGCGGAAATAGAAAAATGTGCGCTTACGTGTCTGTATTACGCCGAACATGGAGAAAGCATCCTACAACCGGAGACAATGGGAATGGAAGGGGTTCATAGCCAAGTTTCGTTTTTGCCCACTGGGGCGGTCTTTGCCGTCATGCCTTGGAATTTCCCGTTTTGGCAAGTATTCCGTTATGCAGTGCCTACACTGATCGCAGGAAATGTGACACTGTTGAAACATGCACCCAATGTATGCGGCTGCGCCCTTGCTTTAGAGAAGGTATTTCGGGAAGCGGACTTTCCGGAGGGTGTTTTCCAAACGGTGATCATCGACATCCCCTTGGTGGAAAAGATTATCCAATCGGAGATCGTCCAAGGAGTGACCTTGACAGGAAGCGGTATGGCAGGTGCCTCTGTGGCCTCGCTGGCAGGGAAACATATGAAGAAAACAGTATTGGAGTTGGGCGGGAGCGATCCGTTTATCGTGTTGGAAGATGCAGACCTCTCTCTTGCTTCAGATATGGCAGTTAAGTCCAGATTTCAAAACGCGGGACAATCCTGCATTGCCGCCAAACGCTTTATTGTGGCAGAAAAGGTGAAGGAGGAGTTTCTTCAACGTGTCGTCGGGCAATGCGAAAAATTAAAAGCCGGCAACCCTCTGGACGAATCCACCACATTGGGGCCGCTCGCTCGATTGGATTTGGCAGAAAAAGTAGAGGCCCAATATCAGGCGACGGTTCAACAAGGCGCAAAGGTACTGCTTGAAAACAAAAGAGAAGGATGCAAAATGGCCCCGATGCTAGTATCCGATTTCCCGCTTTCTGCCTCTGTCTTTAACGAAGAGGTTTTTGGGCCATTGATGGCGGTCTACACCGTGAAAGACGAAAGCGAAGCCATTCAGGTGGCAAACCACACACAATTCGGGCTTGGGGCCTCCATTTGGACCCAAGATGTGGAAAAGGCAAGGAGGATGACCCAGAAAATAAAGGCCGGTAGCGTCTTTGTCAACTCCATGATGAAATCGGATCCTGCGGTTCCGTTTGGTGGAGTGAAAAAATCAGGATACGGCCGTGAACTTTCCCACTTCGGCATGCGTGAATTCGTGAATATTCAAACCATGGTAATCGGATAGTTTTCTTTCCGTTTTACCAATCGATGGCTTTTTTCCCTTGGGATGATAGATAAGCATTTGCCTTGCTAAAATGTTTACACCCGAAAAAGCCCCTGTCTGCCGAAAATGGAGAAGGATGCGGTGCACTCAGGACCAAATGTTTTTTGGAGTCGATCAACGTACTTTTCTTTTGGGCATAGGCTCCCCAAAGCAGGAAAACGACATGTTCTTTTTTTTCCGAAATGAGTTCGATGACCTTGTCCGTGAAAGTTTCCCATCCTTTGTTTTGGTGGGAGGCAGGGCTATTGGCACGTACGGTCAAGGTCGCATTCAAAAGTAAAATGCCCTGCTTGGCCCAGCGCTCTAAATTGCCCGAAGCTGGGATGGGCTTACCCAAGTCTTGGTGAATTTCCTTGAAGATGTTGACCAAAGAAGGAGGGGCCTTGATTCCGTCGGGAACAGAAAAACAAAGCCCGTGCGCCTGTCCGGGACCATGGTAAGGGTCTTGTCCCAGTAGCACCACATTCAAATCGGATAAATGGCAGTAATCGAATGCCGCAAAAATCGATTTGCCCGGAGGATACACGGTATGTTGCTGGTATTCTTGTTTGACAAAATCTGTTAAATGGGTGAAATAAGGTTTGCTAAATTCCTCTTTCAATAACTCTTTCCAAGAAGCTTCAATTTTTACGTCCATGAGGGATTCAAGAATTTATACGTAAAAATATTTTAAATCAACAAACTATTGCCTAATTTTAAGCGTTAAAGAACAAAAAAACGGCCGTTATGCTCACCGAAATCACCGAAGGTGTAAAAATTTCCGTAGCCGTGGAATATCAACCCTATTATTCCAATCCGGTTCAATCGCACTATGTGTTCACCTACAATATCACCATCGAGAATTGTAGCGAGTTTACCGTGCAATTGTTGCGCCGTCATTGGCATATTTTCGATACAAACGGGGAAGTAAGACAGGTAGAAGGAGAAGGTGTGGTAGGGCAGCAGCCTGTTTTGGAACCGGGAGAATCCCACCAATATATCTCGGGGTGCAATTTAAAAACCACCATCGGCAAAATGACAGGTACCTACCTGATGGAGCGTATCATCGACGGCAAGAAAATCAAGGTGAAAATCCCCGAATTTGCCATGATCGTCCCATTCAAGTTAAATTAATCGTTTGTCCCTTTTTTTTTCAAGCCTTCGATACATTTCCTATATCATGAAAAGGAAAGATGAGCATGCTTTGCATTCTCCTTTCCTTTTTGATTTTTACAGGCATACTGTCCAAAAGAGAGAGGCCATTTCTTTTCCGGATATCGAAGCCTTGCGGAGCGAATTGTATCGCGATACACGTGTCCTGTTGCCATCGCAGATGGGAGCAGGTTCCATGCAAGGGAATCAGGGAAAAAGGATCTCCGAAATAGCCAGGACGTCACTTAGCCCAAAGAAGCAAAACCGATTCTTTGCGCAAGTGATCCAATATCTGGGCTGTCGAACTGTGTTAGAACTTGGAACCAGCCTCGGAATCAATGCCGCCTATTTGGCCAAGTCAAACCCATCAGGAAAAGTAGTGACCATAGAAGGGAATCCGGAAATCGGGAGCATCGCACAGGCAACGTTCGACAAATTGAAATTGTCCAATGTGGAACTGATCATGGGAACCTTGGAAGAAAAATTGCACCAAACGGTACAAAAAACAGGACCGCTCGATTTTGTTTTTTTCGATGGAAATCACCGTGAAGAGGCCACTTGGCGTTACGTGACCACGTGCCTTCCCCATGTGCATGGAAATACCCTGTTCGTATTCCACGACATTTATTGGTCGAAAGAAATGGAGCAGGTATGGAAGCGGATCATTTCTCTGCCGGAAGTGACAGCAAGTGTGGACATGTTTCACTTTGGCCTTGTTTTTTTTCGTCCACAGTTGCAGAAACAACACATGGTCTGGAAATTTTGAAGAAATCCAAAGTAAATGGACATACTTCTATTTTGCGAGGAAAAAGACAGGGGAAAGTAGTGCTGAAATATACCTGTGCAATACCTGCCGAGTAATTCAAATATCTATATTTACGGCCTGAAATTTTTTGAATGTCAAACGAGCGTCTAGTCATCATTCCCACCTATAACGAAAAGGAGAACATTGAGGCTATTTTGCGCGAAGTATTCGGGTTGCCGCTTGTTTTCCACGTCTTGGTGGTGGACGATGGCTCACCGGATGGTACGGCCGATATCGTCAAATCCTTGCAGCGCGAATTTCCGGGACAACTCCATTTGGAAGAAAGAAGGGGGAAATTGGGGTTAGGAACGGCCTATATCCATGGCTTCAAGTATGCCTTGGCGCATGGCTACGAATACATTTTCGAAATGGATGCAGATTTTTCCCATAACCCGAAAGACCTCCTGAGGTTGTACAGCGCATGTGCCGAAGAAGGCTACGACCTTTCTATAGGATCGCGGTATGTAAATGGGGTCAATGTCGTCAATTGGCCTATGGGAAGGGTGCTGATGTCTTATTTTGCGGGCAAGTATGTCCGTTTCATCACAGGCATGCCGGTAAACGACCCCACTGCCGGCTTCAAATGCTACAGGCGGAGAGTATTGGAAAAATTAAAGCTGGACAAAATCCGGTTTGTAGGGTATGCGTTTCAAATAGAAATGAAATTTGAAACATGGCGGCATGGATTTAAGATAAAAGAAGTAACCATAATTTTCACAGACCGTACAAAAGGACAGTCAAAAATGTCAATTTCGATCTTCAAGGAAGCGTTATTGGGCGTTTTGGAAATCAAGGTCAAGTCTTATTTTAAACATTATGCACTCGTAAACTGAAAGACATGAAAAAATTTACTATTGTTTTTTCTTTATTTTTGAGTTCGTCGTGGGTGCAGGCCCAAGACCCCACCACTGGTTTTGAACGGAAAAATTTGGGTGAAAATGTGAATTCCAAATACAAAGAGATGACGCCGCGCATCTCTGCCGATGGGAAAACCTTGTTCTTTGTCCGCGAAGGACACCCCAAAAACAAAAACTTGCAAGACATCTGGTATTCCGAAATGGGCGATGACGGCCACTGGAAACCTGCGGAAAGAGCCGATAAAAAAGTAAATCAACTGGATGCCAACTGTGTATGGACCGTCAATGCCGATGGGAACACGTTGATGATCCGGGGAGCCTTCGACAAAGGAAATTATGTGGGAAGGGGATTTTCCCTCACTCGGCTTACCAAAGAGGGCTGGACAGATCCCCAAATGCTGCAGATCGACGGGATCAACACCATGGACCATGGGGAAAATGACGGAGCTTACCTGTCCATCGACGGAAATGCCATCGTATTCACATTTTGCGAGCAAGTGAATTGCCACGCCTACGATTTGTACGTCAGTACCAAAAAGGAAGACGGCACATTTGCCAAACCCGTTAAGATCATGGATAGCATCAGCACGCGTTTCAATGAGTTTGCCCCGTTCATCGCGGCAGACAATAGAACGCTGTATTTTTCAAGCGACCGCCCTGGAGGATTGGGACATACGGACATCTACAAAGCGGAACGTCAAGACTCCACTTGGTTGAATTGGTCCGACCCGGTCAACTTGGGAGCTCCCATCAATACCCCTGAGAAGGATGGCTATTACGTTGCCGATGCGCGTGGTGAATACGCTTACATGGTATCGGATTTAAATACTTACGGAAGTGCGGACATCATACGCGTGAAATTGAACAAAGAACAGATGCACAACCCTGTCGCATTAATGGACGGAAATATCTACGACGCCAAAACGAAAAAACTGTTGCATGCGGCCACGGTGGAATACAATGTATATCCGGACGACGTCGACGAAGGCATCGCACATCCGGACCATGTCACAGGGCAATACAAAGTGGTGCTCCCATTTGGAGAGAATTATGCCATCAATGTCAATGCAAAGGGCTATATCCCGTATTATGACACGATTTCGCTGAAGGCTGGAGGCGAATACAGGGAAATAAAAAGAGATTATTACCTTACTCCTTTGGAAGTAGGACAGACGGTCGTACTCAAATTTATCTATTTCGAATCGGGAAAATATGATTTGCTGCCTGAATCCTATTACGAATTGGCCAAAGTGATCAAGTTGATGAAGGACAATAAAAACGTTCAAATCGAAGTAGGAGGCCATACAGACGACGTCGGAAAGGATGAAGACAACTTGACCTTATCGCAAGAAAGGGCAACGGCGGTAATGAATTATATCGTTTCGCAAGGAATAGAACTTTACAGGATTTCTGCGATCGGATATGGGGAAACGAAGCCGAAAGTGGCCAATGACACAGAAGAAAATCGCCATTTGAACCGCCGCGTAGAATTCACGATCAAGAAAAAATAGGGAAGGGCCCTCGGAACTTTTTGAGGGAAATTTTCCTTGAAGGAAAAAATAAGAAAATGCGCCATCTACTCTTTATTGGATTTGTCACGTGTTGTATGTCTTTTGTTCTTTTGTCCGACACCCCTTGGACGCAAGAACAAGTCATGCAGCCGGAAGAATTGGCAAAAATTTTAAAGGATCCCAAAGCAAAAAAGCCTGTGATACTGAATACAGGCACGATGCGCAATATCAAAACGGCCCTTTTGTATGGTCCTGTTTCGGATCCCAAAGGATTTGAAACGTTCAAGACGGAAGCCGTGAAGATTCCCAAGGAAAAAGAAGTGGTGATCTACTGTGGCTGTTGCAAGATGAACCACTGTCCCAATATCGCCCCAGCGTTCGATTTCCTAAAAAGCAAAGGGTATAAAAACATCAAGGTATTGAACTTGCAAGAAGATTTGGTTTTTGACTGGGTGAATAAAGGGTATCCGATGGATGCCAAGCAGCCTTATTGACATGGAAACAGCCGCCTTTTGGATTGAGCAGCTTTCGTTAAAAGCCCATCCAGAAGGCGGCTTTTATTCGGAAACGTACCGCAGCGACGAGACAATCCCCCAAGAAGCCCTTCCAAGCCGCTACGCTAGTGCCCACTCATTTTCGACTGCCATTTATTTTTTACTTCGTTCCCAAGATATTTCCGCCTTTCATCGCATTACTTCGGACGAATTGTGGTTTTTTCACACAGGAAGCCCTGTACAGGTGCATTTTTTGGGCCAGGAAGGGATACAATCTTTTGTCTTAGGACCGAATGTTCAAAAAGGGCAACGTTTTCAACTTTTAGTTCCGAAAGGAACATGGTTTGGAGCAGAAGTGTTGGAAAAAGAGAGCTATACGTTGGTAAGCTGCACCGTGGCGCCCGGTTTTGCGTTTGAAGATTTCGAATTGGCCTCTCGGCATGATCTTTTAGTGGAATTTCCGTCAAACAAAGACATAATCGAACGTTTGACTCAAGACAGATAGAAGATCTGGCTGGGTTTTTAGGTTTTTTTTATGATTTTTGCGCAAAACACTCAAACATCTATATGAAAAAAATATTCTTTGCCGTGTGTCTGGGATGCACTACATTTTTGGCCTTAGCGCAAAAAAAAGGAGATATCAAATTGGGAATCAAGATCGTACCAGTAGCGAATGTGTCGTCTGTACACGATAAGAATGGGACGCCCAGCGGCATGAACAAGGTGGCAGACGGGTATACGACTAAAGCAGGCACGCGCGGTGGAGTAGTCATCGCTTTTACGTTCGACTACTTGCTCAGCGAGAAAATGGCCTTGCATACAGGGTTGTGGTTCGCCAAAAAAGACTATTACATTCGGAATACGGATGGGGCGTACAATGGCACGGCCAATTACAATTCTACCTATTTGCAACTTCCCCTCGTGTTCAAATATACTTCGAGGGAAATTATAGGGAAATTGCGGATCTATGGCGCGGCTGGACCTACTTTGGATATCAGAACGTCAGAGTCGGTGGATGGACCTGATTATGCCCACTTCTGGAACATGGCGCAGAACAATAATATTGACGGCAGGAGCAGCAATTCAAAACACAAGAAAGTAGGATTATTCAATCCCATCGACGTCACGGTGTATATCGCTGCCGGGGCTACGTATGAAATCATCGACAATGTGGACCTTTACGCCGGTTTGTTCCTAGACAAAGGCCTAATCAATCAAGTCAATCCGGGATTGAAGTACGATGAGCCCAACCAAACGAAAGTAAATTCCGACATTTCGTGGAAAAGCTTTTTGATTGGTGTGGAATTCGGTGCGAGCTACCGGTTTTCTAGATAAGCCCAAGTTCCTTCAATGTGTGGGAATAGACGATCACCGCATAGAGCTTAAACCTGATTTTTCGGGGTAAGAATCGGAATGCTTGGTTGTCTATTCCCTTTACCCAAAGAGCATGGGAGAACATCCGTAAAAGGAGAAGTTTCCAGGTTGCTTTTGGGGCAGTAAGCGGGACGAAATGGTCCACAAGATACTTTTTGCCCAGTTCTTTTAGGCGCACGTGCGCCCGTTTGTACTCTGCCTGACGTTTGATATACCGAACACAAGTAGGAAAATCGTCGTGCCAAGCCAAAGCGGCAGGATCGTAATAGATCGGAATTTCCATTTCCAAGGCGCGCATCCCAAAATCATAATCTTCTGCGTCTGTTAGCCGAATGTCAAAATTTCCAATGGCCTCGGTCACTTCGCGGGGCATGGAGACATTCTGAGTAGTGAAAATAAAATCGGAAGGAAATACCTGGGTTTTTGTCGGCCTGTTTTTGTTCCATTTCTCGAATAAATGGGCGAGGTATACCTCAAAGTCCTTTTTCAAACGCGTTGGGTCCATCAAAACGTTCCCTACTAAAATACTGTTTGGAAAATCTCGATGATGTTGGAAATGCAAGGTTAGGCAGGAATCGGATACACGGATATCGTCATCCAAAAAGAAAAAATGGGTGCCTTTGGCCGCTGCGATCCCTGTATTCCGGGCGCTGGATCTTCCTTGGTTCTGCTGGACGACGGTGTGCAAAGGAAGAGTCGAATACCCATTAAGAACAGCCATTGTTGGGTCGGTGGAACCGTCTACCACTACGAGTGCTTCCAAGAAGGCAGGATCTGTTTGAAAGGCAAACAGCGTGTCCAAGGTAGTGGGCAATTTGGAAGCCCCGTTGTAGGAAGGGATAATAAATGTGAAATGCAAAGCGGAGGCTAACAAAGAATAGGCAAATCTACTTAAATTTGCTTTGCCTGAATCACAAACAGGACCCAAAGGCAAACTCACGTATGGTTCAAAAACCAAGGCAAGTCATCAGTTCTTCCCAAACAAGTTTGATTTTTTATTTTCAAGAATTGATCAAATACCGGGACTTGTTGATCACCCTGACGTTACGGGATTTCAAAGTAAGGTACTCGCAGACCTTCTTAGGCTTTTTATGGGCGTTTATCCAACCCTTCAGCACGTTGCTCATCCTTGTCTTTGTGTTCGGGAAGACCCTTCACGTGGACACAGGAGGCATTCCGTATCCATTGTATGCCATGTCAGGCATGGTCTTGTGGACGTATTTTGGATACGTGCTCAACCAATCGGGAAATGCGATCATCAGTTCGCAATCTATGATCAGCAAGGTCTATTTTCCCCGATTGATCATTCCAATTTCTAAGGCATTTGTTGGGCTCATCGATTTTCTGATCTCCTTCGTCCTCTTGGGTATTTTGCTTGTCGTGTATCGGTACCCCCTTTCCGTACAGGCGATATACGCTCCCATATTTGTTTTCCTGGCTTTCATTTCGGCCATTGGGGCGGGCATTTTGTTTTGTACACTTACGGTGCGCTACCGCGATTTTCAATATGTCATTCCTTTTTTATTGCAATTTGGCCTGTACATTACCCCGATTGCATATTCCGCTTCCTATATCCCGACCAAATGGAAATGGCTGTATTTCCTGAATCCTATGGCCGGGGTGATCGAGGGCTTGCGTTGGAGCTTATTTGGAAAAGCGATATTTGAACCTTGTTATTTTGTTTCATTCGGAACAGGAATAATGCTATTTGTAGTAGGAGTGACAAGTTTTGTAAGGATAGAGAACGAAATGGCAGATCTTGTCTGACACAGATGGACGAACTAGCGATACGGGTACACGAGATATCAAAAAAGTACAAAATAGGGGGACAAAAGGCGACTTCTTTCCG
>FTBA01000276.1_pt1 | contig 26354 bp, 24 predicted proteins | sample 1639221 | NCBI WGS metagenome assembly FTBA01 (sample SAMEA3914864, study PRJEB12502) | metagenome | biome: forest; material: soil | place: USA | collected 2012-03-12 | depth 0.3 m | reverse complement strand
CGACCGCGCAACACCAAAACCCAAAAAAAATCAACAAAAATCAACACCAAAACACCAAAACATTGGCCATCAACCATTTCCACAAAAAGAAAAAAACTAAAAAAATTGGATGGCCTTTTTAGCAGTTTGCAACTACCAAAAAAGGGTGGGAACCTTCTCTCAATTTAAATAATTGAAAACAAAATGGTTATCATCAAAACTTAATTCGATGAGTGACTTGAGAAGTTTTAACGGATTTTCCTACTCTCCTGACTTTTGCTTAGGTAGCGTCACAAATAACTGCTCTGAATAGTCTACTTCTATCTTTCCATTTAAAATAGTCGCGTCCAACACGCGTCCTCCTGTCATCTTGTCAGAACTGATCACATGAAACTGATAACGTGGGTTGCTCACTATTGCATCAGCATTAGGAGTATAATATCCAACCATCGTCCCTTGTATGTTTTCTTTGTTCAGGGTGTTGAACAATGCTTCCTGCAATGGTTTGTATGGCTTTTCTTGTCTATAAAAATTGCGGTATTTGAGTTTCAAAAAACTTCCTGTCACTTTTATCGCCACAAAAGAATTACCATTCATTAGTGAATCCAGCTTTTTTTTGAGCTCTTTGTAGGAGAGCTCTTCTTTGAAAATCAATGCGGTATCTGCTCTGAAAAATTTGACAACTGCATAAGAGACAGATGCATTTCCAGAAAGGGCACTCGCATTTCCATCTGCTTTCGCTCCATACGCAACTCCATCCAATACAACAACTTCACTTTTTAGCTTTTCTTCATTCCCTATGCCAAAATCGCCATGTCTAAGCAATTCTTTTACTTGAATGATCCCATCATATTGTCCTGACTGTATATTTCCATTTAAAGAGGCAAAATAAATACTGTCAGGTTTTTCACTCGATTGAAAGGCACCACTAATCCCGAAAAGGATCGTTGCCAAGAAAAGAAAAAGAAATGTTTTGTTCATCGTACATTACAGAGCCTGCCCATGCTCTATGTACACAAAAAACTATACCACAAGATTTTATGTTTGAAAATATTGATTGTAAGTGTCTATCAGTCCTACCAGTCTTTCGAGAATAGTTTCGAAGTCAGGTGCATACAACAACGTTTTTTGAATTTCTTTTTTCAAATACGTGTCTAGTTCATTGAGATTGGTATTTTCTTTGTATACCCTTAGAACAGATTCATAAAGGCTTTCCAAATCATCCTGTTCAAAATAAGACCTCAATTCGTCGACTGGTATATGGTATGTCATCATCATGGTAACTAATTTTTCAACAACCAGATGCTCCCACCGAAAAAACCATGCCTTCGGCTCTTATAACTTTATCTCTACAGGTTTTGTCTTTTCTTTCGTGGCATTGCGAATCGCAATTTGCTGGGCCACCGTCTCAGCTAGATCGACAAAGGCACGAGAAGTCGCTTCCTCCTTCATTACGACGGGCATCCCACTGTCGCCTGCTTCTCTAATCGATTGGACGATCGGGATCTGTCCTAGAAATGGCACACCATTCCGCTCTGCCAACACTTTCCCCCCATCTTTCCCAAATAAATAATAGCGATTATTGGGCAATTCTGCAGGAGTAAAATAGGCCATGTTCTCTACTACGCCCAAGATGGGGACATGGATCTGTGGCTGCAAAAACATGGACAAACCCTTTTGCGCATCCGCGAGCGCTACTTTTTGTGGGGTCGTTACGATAATCGCCCCTGTAACTGGCAATGTTTGTACCAATGTCAAATGAATGTCGCTCGTCCCTGGTGGAAGATCTATCAACAAATAGTCTAGTTCATCCCAGATACAATCGCTGATAAACTGGCGTAGTGCGGAGCTCGCCATTGGCCCTCTCCACACTACTGCTCCGTCCGAAGGGGTAAGAAACCCAATAGAAATCAGTTTTACTCCGTACCTTTCTATCGGAACAATACATGTTTTGCCCTCTTTTTGCATTACCTGAGGCTTCTCATATTCGCACCCAAACATAACAGGTACAGAAGGTCCTGATATATCGGCATCGATAAGGCCTACTTTTGCTCCGCTTTCTGCCAGAGCGACTGCTAAATTTGAGGTAACGGTGGATTTTCCTACCCCGCCCTTTCCCGACGCAATGGCAATAATATTCTTTACCCCCTGTAGAAGCGGGGCATCGGAAAACCGGGCGGTCGTTACATTCGCGGTCAAATTTACAGTCACATTGGTTTTTTCCCCAAATTCCTTTTTTACGGCAGTTTCGCAATTGTTCCTTATCAGCTCTTTTAGCGGACAAGCTGGAGTCGTCAACACGATTGTAAACGATACGGTGCTTTCACTTGCCTCTATGTCTTTCACCATCCCAAGTGTTACCAAATCCTTTTTCAAATCAGGTTCTTCCACTGTGGACAATGCCTTAATGACTTTTTCTTTTAATGTCATGCTACAACTCTAAATAATCGTTTTTTATTGACTAAGAAGTACAAAGAACCAGAACTCACATTAGTTTTCAAAACGCGGCCTTTCCTGACCTAGTTCACTTACGGAGTTTTCTTTTGTCCTTTATTTCCTGTTATCTTCCCCTAACGCCATGCTCAAATAACTTTGGTAGCGAAAAGGTGCTATTTTCCCTTCTTCTAGCGCGTTGACCACGGCACAATCCGGCTCGTTGAGGTGTTTGCAATTGTGGAAACGGCATGCCCCTATCAAATTCCTCATTTCCGGAAAATAGTGGGACAATTCTTCTTCTCCTATCTCGCTAATGCCCAATTCCTTTATTCCCGGCGTATCGATGACGAACGTGTTTTCGTCCAATCTGTGCATTTCAGCAAAGGTAGTGGTGTGGACCCCCTTGTTGGCGAACTTCGAAATCTCCGAAGTCCTTAATTCCAAATGAGGGAAAACCAGATTGAGCAGTGTGGATTTCCCGACTCCAGAATGGCCCATGACCAGCGTTACTTTGTCTTGCAATGTGTCTTTTATTTCCTCCACACCTCTGTTTTCTACCGAAGAAGCGAAGACACACTTATACCCTAGGTTTTCATATACTCTCGCATATGCCTGTAGCTCTTCTATTTCCTCGTCCTCCAGTAGATCCACTTTGTTGAATAGGATAACTGTGGGAATGCGAAATGCTTCTGCCGTTACCAAGGCACGGTCCAAGAATCCAATGGACGTGCGTGGCATTTTGAGCGTAAAAATAACCACTACTTGGTCTAAATTGGTGGCGATGAGGTGATCATGGGCCGTCTTGTGCGTGGACTTCCTGATGAAATAGTTTTCTCTTGGTAAAATTTCCACGATTTCGTACTCGCCGGTTCCTGATTTTTCTTTTTCAAAATGTACCCAGTCCCCTACAGCCACAGGATTTGTCACTTTAAACCCGGACATTTTGAAAACACCCCGTAATCGTGCTTTGATGCGGTATTGATCTTCTTTCTCCTCGATTTCATACCAAGAACCTGTGGATTTTACTACTCTGCCTATCATGAAGCTTCCCGTTGCGACTCAAAAAGAGTGCAAAAGTACAAACTCCGGCATAGGAAAATGCATGTTTCCTGAATTCAACAGTTTTTAGGATAGGACCAATCGTTCATTTGCTTTCTATTTTCTCATTTTTAAACCAGAGAATTTCTTTCCGAACATTTTTATACATATTTTTAAAACTACCTAAACTGATAGAACATGTCCATTCGAATTGCTATTTCTCACAAGACTTCCTATCAATACGATAGGTTTGTCACGCTTTCGCCCCACGTATTCCGACTCAGGCCTGCCGTTCATAGCCGTACACCTATTCTGGCCTATAGTTTGAAGATTTTTCCTGAAAAGCATTTTATCAATTGGCAACAGGATCCGTTTGGAAATTTTTTGGCACGGGTTGTTTTTCTCGAAAAAACGGACCGTATGAGCTTCGATGTGGAGGTTGTTGCCGATATGACAGTGATCAACCCATTCGATTTTTTTATTGAGGAATATGCCGAGACATATCCTTTCAAATACGATGAGCAATTAAAAAAAGAACTGCTCCCCTATCTGGAAATAAAGGAAAGTGGCCCTTTGCTCCTGAAATGGGTAGAGAAAATCAAGCACCACAACAAGGACAACATGGTGAACTTTTTGGTATATGTAAACCAAGAATTTTATAGTGCCATCAATTATACGATCCGCCTGGAGGCCGGGGTTCAAACATGTGAAGAAACATTGGGAAAAGCATTGGGATCTTGCAGAGACTCTGCGTGGGTGCTGGTACAGGCATTTCGTCATTTGGGTATTGCCGCCCGTTTTGTTTCTGGCTATTTAGTCCAGTTGACCGCCGACCAGAAGGCTCTGGACGGTCCTTCGGGGCCTGAGGAAGATTTCACGGATCTGCATGCTTGGGCAGAGGTTTATATTCCTGGTGCTGGATGGGTGGGATTGGATGCCACATCGGGACTATTGACGGGAGAAGGCCATATTCCTTTAGCTTGCACACCGGACCCTGTGAGCGCAGCTCCTGTCACCGGCTATTCGGACAAATGTGAAGTCATTGATTTTCAATTTAGCAACACGGTAAGCCGAATCCATGAGGATCCCCGGGTATCCAAACCTTATAGCGAAGAAGAGTGGGCCGCGGCTCTTGCCCTCGGCCGCATGGTGGACGAAGATTTCCAAAAAGGAGATGTCCGTTTGACAATGGGTGGGGAACCTACCTTTGTTTCCATCGACGACATGGAATCTGCCCAGTGGAACGTGGCCGCCGACGGAGCCCACAAGCGTTATTTGGCAGGAGACTTAATATTACGTCTTCGAGATCAATTCGGTCCAGGAGGGATGCTGCACTACGGACAAGGAAAATGGTATCCCGGTGAACCTTTACCACGCTGGCAGCTTTCATTGTATTGGAGAAAAGACGGGAACAACATCTGGAACAATCCCAAAACCATTGCAGAAGATAAGGTGGACTATGGCTTCAAACAATCCGATGCAGAAAAATTCGTTAAACGGATGGCCAATTATTTGGGCATAAATCCCAATAATACCTCTCCCGCCTATGAAGATGTCTTTTATTTTCTTTGGGAAGAGGGCAATATCCCTGGCAACATGGATCCTCTGAAATACAATCTCAAGGATCCTCTTGAAAGAAAAAAATTGGCAGAACTCCTCGTGAACGGGCCTAACAATCCTGTAGGCTATGTATTGCCGCTCATGTGGAATTACTGGGACAATAAATGGCTGAGTTGTGCATGGGAATTCAAGAGAGGGCACCTTTTTCTCATTCCCGGAAATTCTCCGATCGGCCTCCGCTTACCCCTTAATTCCTTGTATGAAATCACGACCAGCAAACGCGAAAAACCAGTGGAGAGAAGTCCTTTCGAGGATTTGCCCAAACTGGAAAATTTCCACGAAAAGGTAAACAAAAGACTGTCCGAACCTATTTCGGAGAAGATTCCTGTCCAATTGTGGAACCCCGATGCGGTAGAGGTGGCGGAAAAAGAGGAAAAGAAAAAGGAGGTCAAATATGGGGTCAAGCAGACCAGTACCCAAAAAGAAAGCAAAGAAGAGGAACACAGACCTGCTTTTGAGGTATTTACGATCAAAAAAGGTGTTTGCATAGAGGTACGGGACGGCATGTTGCACGTGTTTATGCCTCCGATGGATTATTTGGAGCACTATCTGGACCTCTTGGCAGCAGTAGAAGCCACGGCGGAAGATTTGGACATGCCCATTCGGATAGAAGGCTACGAGCCGCCCCGCGATTACCGTCTTCAGAAGCTCATGGTGACGCCCGACCCAGGTGTGTTGGAAATAAACATACATCCTGCCAACTCGTGGAACGAACTGGTTCATAATTACGACGTATTGTTTGATCAGGCCAAATTGTCCCGTTTGGGCGCAGAGAAATTCATGCTCGACGGAAGGCACACGGGAACGGGCGGAGGAAACCACATTACTATTGGAGGAATTACGCCATCAGATAGCCCTCTCTTACGTCGACCAGATCTATTGAGAAGTTTGATCACGTATTGGCAGCACCATCCCGGTTTGTCTTATCTCTTTTCCACTTCTTTTATTGGCCCCACCAGCCAAGCACCTCGCGTGGACGAAGGACGCCCTGAAGTATTGTATGAATTGGAAATCGCCTTCGAGCAGATCCCAGAAAACAGGTTTGTCCCTTTTTGGTTGGTCGACCGGATCTTCCGCAATTTGTTGGTGGACATCACTGGCAATACGCACAGAGCCGAATTTTGTATCGACAAACTTTATTCTCCGGATTCTTCCTCCGGAAGGCTCGGCATTTTAGAATTTCGGGCCTTTGATATGCCGCCGCACAAGCACATGACCTTGATCCAGTTGCTGCTGATCCGGACCTTGATCGCCAAATTTTGGAAGGAGCCCTACAAACATAAATTGGTTAGATGGGGAACTGAGCTTCATGACAAATTCTTATTGGGTCATTATGTTCGGGAAGATCTGAAACAAGTGGTGGAAGACTTGAACAGGGCAGGCTATCCTTTCCAAATGAGCTGGCTGGAACCTTTTTTCGAATTCCGCTTTCCTTTTTACGGAAAAATCGATGTCGATTCCATACGCCTGGAACTCAGTATGGCGATCGAGCCTTGGAATGTACTGGGAGAAGAAATGAGCAGTGGCGGCACTTCCCGATTTGTGGATTCTTCGGTAGAAAAAGTACAGTTAAAGGTGACAGGCTTTACTGAAGAACGCTATGCGGTGATGTGCAACGGGGTGCGCGTGCCTTTACGGAGCACATCTACAAAGGGGGAATATGTGGCAGGGGTCAAATACAAAGCCTGGTCTCCTCCTTCGGCCTTACATCCTACTGTCGGAGTAGATGTTCCCCTTGTCTTTGATATTGTGGATCTTTGGAATAATAGGGCTATCGCAGGATGTACCTATTATGTTTCACATCCTGGAGGACGCGCTTACGACACCTTCCCTGTCAATTCTTATGAGGCAGAAGGGCGCAGGATCAGCCGGTTTTGGAACCAAGGCCATACGCAACAGGTATTTAGGGCCCGTCCTTACTTTACAGGATTGGAACGCTTTCTCGCCCAGAATGAAATCCCCAATTATTTCGATGTGCCTAAAAGTGAAATTGACAAAGAGCACCCCAATACGCTGGACTTACGGAAGTATTGGAGATCGTAAAAACCAATCCAACTAAAAAAGAAAGAGGTATCAGGCATAACCCGATACCTCTTCTGTTTTTTGGGTGCCACCTAAATGCACCCACTACTACAACTATTGCTTTTTCTTCATTGATTTCCTCCCATGCCCATCCCTCCACCTCCAAAATTACCTCCGCCACCTCCACCACCACCGTGGTGTCCGCCATGGCCACCATGCCCTCCTCCATGATGACCACCTTGTGAGCCATTATTCGTTTGGCTAGGTACAAAATTCACGAAAGTGAAAGTGCTCACTTTCTCATTGGCTTTCAACGTCACTACTGCCTTCTTATATTCTTGCCACCCTTCCAAAGTGGCCGCATACTGATTCGTAGCACCGGTAGGGATCAACTTTGCTTCTAAGTATTCATTGGGGCCGCCAAAAATATACTTCACTGTTCCAGCAAAAGTCTTTGCGTCGACAATTTTATTTAATGAATCATATACATAATAGGTCACCACATCTCCCTTTGTGTTGGATGGAGGCACCATTTCCACTTTTAGACCATCTTTGGAAATCATTTTCCCTTTATTCGGCCCTTTCTCTATTTTAGGGGGATTGAAGCTTCTATGGGTCGAGTCTCCTTGATGATGTTGCCCGTGCCCTCCATGATGATATTGAGCTTGGATATGCCCCAAAGAAAAAATGGCGAAACATATGCAGCTAATGACTTTGTACATTCCTTTTTGTTTAGGATCACAAAGTTAGCTTCCTGTCGATATACTGGATTAAAAACAGATGACCTTTCCGATTTTGACGACTAACACGTTGATTTTAGCTATTGCAGGACACTTTACCTAGACAAACACGCCGGAGTAGGCGAACCATATCCCAGCTTTGCAATTTTGCGATCTCAAATAAGGTTGGCCGATTTCGCAATTTCCATGGCCTCTTCGATGCTGTTCACTTTGAATTTGCGCATCACGTTCAATCGGTGCGTTTCTATCGTCCGGATGCTGATCCCAAGCCCATCGGCAATGTCTTTGTTGTTCACCCCATTGTGGATCATGGTGAGAATCTGTTCTTCTCGTTTTGATAATGAAAAATCTCCCGTGGCAACCAATGAAGGCGAGGCATTGAACAATTCTTTGTACTTCTTCACTAAAATATCGGTGACGTCTCCAATAAAATAATAATTCCCGGCATGTACCGTCCGAATTGCACTCAGAAAAATCTTGTTGCTCGTGTCTTTCAAAATGTACCCATAGCCGCCCATTTCCAGGACGGATCCTACATAGTCTTCTCTGTCATACAAGCTAAAAAAAAGAATTTTGGTGCCAGGATTGTTTTTAAGCAATGACCTGCTTGTTTCCAAGCCATTCATCCCGGGCATCCCGATGTCCATAATGACTATATCCGGTTTTATATTGACCAATTGAGCAAGTGCGTCTTCCCCACTGGACGCTTCCCCGATCACTTGCAGGTCGACTTCGCTATTCACTAATTGTTTGACGCCATTTCGAAATATCTCATGATCGTCGACCAAAAAAACACTGATTTTCTCCATGTCTTATAACGGGATCTCTAATTGAACGATCGTGCCTTTTCCAGGCTCGGAAGTGACAGTAAGGAGACCTCCCAGAAGCTCCGCCCGTTCTTTCATATTTCTGAGACCATTCGACTTATGCGCGAATTCTTTGCTCAACATCTTTTGCTTTTCAAAATAAAATCCTTTCCCGTTGTCTTGTACGATCATATTCAAATAATGCATGTTGTTGTCTGCCAAAATCGTGATTTGGGAAGCTTGTGCATGTTTTATGGCATTGTTGATGGCTTCTTGTAAAATACGGAATACTCCTATTTCCACTTCTTTTGGCAAAAGATCGGGTTGCAGTTTTTCTTCCAACTCAAATTCTGTGTTTTGTGCAGAATCTCGGCACATTTTGAGCAATTCGTTGATGGCTGCTTTCAGGCCAAAGTCGTCCAATACGCTCGGCAACAGATCCGAACAAATCCGTTTTGTCTCATTGATAATGCTATATAAAAGGTCATTTACTTGCGTCACTTGCCCATTTAGCTGCGGATGTTTGTCTTCCATCTGTTCGATCTTCATCCGCAGGCTCGTAAGCATTTGCCCAATGCCATCGTGAATTTCTGCCGCGATGCGTTTGCGTTCTTTTTCCTGTCCATTGATGATGGAGTAGGATTTTATTTTTTGCTCCACATCTTGCCGACGCATCTTTTCTTCTGTCAAAAGCCAGAGTTCCCGCTCCGTATTTTTCCGTTTGGTGATATCCGTACAGATGACAAGGTATTGGGAAAGCACTCCTTTGTTGTTGATGACAGGCATAAGCGTCACGTCTAACCAAAAGCCTGTTCCATCCGAGGCGTGATCAAAAACTTCTCCTTGCCACACTTCTGTATTTCGTACCGGATCTTTGATGTGTTCGTAGATAATGCTCTCTTTTTCTCCCATGTTGTTGTAAAACAACGGCTTACCTCTAAGTTCGGACATGGTATATTTTGTTACGTGGCAATATTTGTCATTGGCATACATAATGTTGCCGTTCTGGTCCGTCTTCACGAGATAGGTAGCCTTCTCGAGCGCATAATTGATCTCTCTCAAATCACGGTGGGAACGTTCCAATGTTTCGCTCGCCTCCTGTACCTGCAATGCCAGTTCCTTTGACTTTTCATCTGAATCCATCAGACCTCTCATGATTCTCCTGATTCGGATCGAAAGCGGATAAAAGATAAATATCGCTTCCATTAGCAGGGTAAATACGACAAAGCCCAAGAGCAAATACTCTATCTGCTTCAGCCTACGCACGCTTTCCCTCGAAAAACGGTCGTAATCGAACACGATAAGCTCCATGCCTAAGAGATAGGATTTTTCGTAATTTAAGATATTCTTGACATAGGGTTTCACATTGATAGAATCCAAGGGTTTGTTGCTGTAGAGCTCCTGGATCATTTTGTTGGACGCATCCAAAATTTCTTCGTAAGGCACTCTGATAATCCCAAACATCTGTTCCAATTCGTCCCGATCATTGCCAGGTAAACTCAGAAAATCACTTCCCGACTCCAGCCCTTTGTGGGACTTTTGCCACTGCTTTAAAATGGCCACAAAATCTTTCCGGTTGGTTTCGATGTCCCGTCCCGATTCGATCAGCAGGGCTGTTTTACTCAAGGACTGGCTGTACGTGCGTAATCTGGCCGCAAAATTGATCACATGCGAATCATCTACCTGGTTGCTCAGATAACGTTGGATAAGGAGCTGGCTCAAAATGGAAATAATGGCGATCAGGGTGAGCGCCACGGCGTACATAATCGTAAAATTGCGGAAGGTACGCTGTTCCTGAGGCAAATCTTCTATTTTTTTACCCGTTAACATGGGAAATGTTTCGTAAAGTCCTTTTTCTGCTCTACCAAATAGTACCGAAAGGTCAAATTTAAGGAATCTGAATTTAAAACCCGCAAGTTGTACTTAAGTAATTAAGCAGAATGTATATTTGTCCTTATGCAGCAGAAAGAAACGAATTTATCCAAATTAGAGGTCAAAAAAATAGGGGATATTTCCTCTTTGACAGGCTCCTTGGTTCTCAAGCCGCTTAAAACCTTCGCTATCCAGAGAGGGCCTACTTGCCAAATTGTCTTCTCCAATTATGGAGGCGGTTATGTGGAAGGGGACGAAATCAATTTAGCCTTGACTTGTTTGCACTCTACGACTACCCTTTTGTCCAGCCAAGCCAATACACGGATCTATAAGTCGATCCATGGCGGTATCACAAGACAAACTATCCAGGTAACCCAAGAAGACGATTCTTTTGTCGCTTACATCGGGGACGCGTTGGTCCCTCAAAAAGAGAGCATTTTCGAACAGAAGTTTCATTGGAAAATGGGAAAAAGGTCTGTTTTGTTATTTGTAGATTGGTTCCAGGCGGGGCGTATCCTCAATGAGGAACGTTTCGATTTTACTTCTTTTGGAACAGAATTCCGGGCGGAAGATGAAAATGGTCTCCATGTGTTGGACCGATTCCGAATACGCCCATCGCAGCACAATGTCAATTCACCGGGAGCATTCTTGGACCATACGGGCTATCTCAACGTGTTTTTAGTAGGAAACGAAACGCTGGAAAAGGTACAAGTGTTGGAAAATCATCTTCGCCTTGTCGCCAAAAAACATTTTCGAGAAGATGCTCCGCTCCGGATGCACGACTTTGGCCTTATCGGTGCTTCTTCGAAAGTGAACAAACATGTATTTCTCCTCCGCTGCTCTTTCAAAGAAAATGAGCTTGTGGCCCAGTTTGTCCGTGACTTGACTTCTGTACTCGAAATGAAAGAGCTTTTGGGATTTCAGCCTATGGAAAGAAAATATTGAAGGGCATCTTCTAGTTATTTATTCCCAGTCCCAAACTCCCGATCCCGATTCTCGCTATTTCTTCGTCTTCATCTTGTGACAAGCCGCTTACCGCTACCGCCCCGATTACTTTTCCTTCGTGCCAAATGGGCACTCCTCCTCCGAAACCAGTAAACCGGGGATCTCCATAATAGGCGATGTCAAATCCGTTCACAAGATCTTTGGCATTCTTGCCCATTTCTGCGGTGGTCCTTTGTGATTTTGCCGAGGTATAGGCTTTGTTGATGGCAATCGTAATGGAGGACAGCTTGGCTTTTTCCATCCGGAGAAATGAAAGCAATTCCCCATGCGAATCTACTACCGCCACGATGGCGTGCTTGTTCCGTTTTTCTAATTCCGTCAGTACGGTTTGTACAATTTTTAAAGCTTCTTTCTGTGTTAGATGCATGGCCTACTTTTGTTTTAGTCGATTTGAATAGTTCGGAGTGTTTTGGCAATTTCTCTCACAATAATGTCCAGTTCCGTCGCAGAAGCTTCAATATAATCGACATACAGCTTCTTGTTGTGGACATTTTCGTCATAACGGTACAGTTTCGTGAGCCCGAGTATCCTGCTTAGGGGCCCTCTCACTTCATGGGAGTTTTTGAAGGAAATCTTCTCAATGAATTTTTCCAACTCGACCATGCCCAATTCTTTGGACAAAAGGTGATGGGCCATGTCCTCATTTATCTCCACCACTTTTTCGTTGATAGACACCAAGGCATTGTTCTTATTTTCCAGGTCACGGTTTTTTATTTCCAATTGGTCAAATTGTTCATGGCACAATTGGCAATAATAGGCAATGCTGATCAGTTTGCTGATCGACATGGCATATAATTGGTCAATCTCGTCCCATTTCCGGATTCCCCTCTGTTCTTCATAGCACAAAATGCCCTTAAACTCCCCATCCATAAAAAAGGGTGCATCCATCATGGACTTTATTCCTAACGGAAGAAGATAGGTATCTGTAAACTCCTTCGTTTTTGTATCTTTTATCGCATCTTCTGCGACAATGATCTTTTCCTGTAAAAGATGTTGGAAGTAGGTGGGGTAAAGCGCCCTGCTCAGAAGCCCGGGAACGGTGAATTGTTTTGAAAGGGCATCGTAGCATACTACGCCTTTTATGTGGTCTTTTCCTTCGTCTAATTCCCACACACTGATGCGGGAAACATCGGCAGTATGCGCGGTAAATACTAAGATTTCCTGCAAGGAAGTCTGTAAGTTGTCAGAATGGACCAAGTGATTCTGGGAAATAGAAATAATGCCGCTATTTAGTTCTTGAAGCTTTTTAATTTGTTGGCTCAATCTCCTTTCGATCGATGTTTTGTTGACTTTTATGATGAGGATAAGGGCCAATAACGAAAGGAAGTGAAAGGCTTGAACGCTCTTAAAATAGGCATAATGGGGATCCAATTGAACGGCCCAATCTTGTGTGGAAAAATTTTTAGAAATGATGAGGGAATCGTACCACATCAAGCCAGCGAAAAACAAGGCCGCGCTTGCCCACATGGATACTTTGTCGGATTCGTATTGCAACGAATTGATGACGAACAACATTCCTCCAATGTAAAGATACCCATAGGTAATGATTGTGAGGGGCTGCGACACACTAAAAAAGAGGGGTGAAACAAAAAGGAGGAGCGGTGTTCCGATGGCCCAAAGAAGCTTTGCAAGACGGATGCGGCCACCTAAAATGCATCCAAGGCATACGCCAGACAGTGCAGAAAAGCTCGCACCTAGGAACAAGGAAGAAAAATTGGCCTGGATATACCCCAATAGCCCGATGAAGCCGCCAAACACAATCAAAAAAAGGGAAGAAATGAGAAGGGCTTTGCGGTTCTCTTCTTTGATAACATTCATTGTCGCGTGAATAAAAAACTTCCGAAGGCAAGAATGTTAAATGTAGCAAATTTAAAGGAGAATTGGCACATACGCATGAAAACAAACCTTGCCTTGCGCCAACGCGAAAAAATACACTTAGTAGGCTAAAAATAGGAGGTCTTGTGTCGTCTTGTTTTTGATTTCATTCACATCTTTCACTATCGCACTAAAGAGCCCGTTGTTTATGCCCTCGTCTTTGAAATACCGGGAGACTTTGTTTATCAACTCCAGCCTTCGATTTTCGATGACCAATTTCATCAGGGGCTTGTACTTGATCTTATTTTGGAATTCTACATATTGGTTATCGAAAAAAACCATTGCTTCATTGTAGACTTGGCGAAGTTTTTGGAAAGAATTATTCATCCTAGAGCTGCTTGATATTTTTGGAGAATCAAAAAACCATGCCGTAGACGGGAAAAAATAAATCTCTCTCTAAATGAGAAACTTAAAAAAAAATAAAAACCATTTAAACAAACAAGGCGATGCCTCTTGGCATCGCCTTGTTTGTATCCTATTTGGAAACTATTATAGCCCGCTCCCACTTCCAAAACGCAAGCCGATACCTGCTGTGAACGTCCAACCAATGTTGCGGACATTGTACGTGTTGTCACCCAGTTTATTGAAGGCGTATCCATATCTTCCGTCTAGTGTGAAAAATAAGTGTTTGGCTTGGATGTCAAATCCTGCACCCATCAATCCTCCTACATCTGTTTTGGTAATGTCATCGCCTGAGGTGTGGTACACCGTACCGGATTGCGTATCCGTACTGGTATAGTCCACGTTGGTATTGAATGCGAAATCCGGACCGATCAAGAAATGGGGGAAGAATACATCCCCGATCGGGATCCGGAATTTGGCCAAAACGGGCACTTCAAAGTAATTCAACTTTACGTCCGTCCTTCTCCCGTTTTTGGTATATGTAGCCCCTTTTTGACTGATGATGGCTTCGGGTTGGATGGCAAAGATAGGATGGAGCTGCCAATTGAGGAAAAGCCCTCCTTGTGCTGTCGATCTTGTTTTTATATCATTTGCATCCGTGACTTGAAACGATGTGACGGAAAAGCCTGCTTTGGGGCCAATGGCAATGGCCATTTGTGCGTGGGCAGCATGTCCGAAGCACGTAAGGGAAGCGATCCCCACTAAGATGTTTTGAAATGGTTTTTTCATTTTGAGTTAAAGTTTTGAATGGACCCGGTGATAATTTCTTGGCATTTTGCTTTCCCTACTATGGAAAAAAACTATGCCAATTGGAAGTAGTTTAGCAGATTGAAAACGATTGCAGGAAAGACCTCTCCATTGTCTTGGAGAGCCTTTTAGGAAACTCAGGACAGTTTCCTTCAAAAAATCCCATTCCATTTGAAATAACTCAACAATACCTTTATTTTTGACCGTCCAAAAAAACGAGAAATGGCTGAAGTGATAAAAATGCCCAAGATGAGTGATACGATGACCGAAGGAACGATCGCATCGTGGGTGAAAAAAGTAGGTGACAAAGTAAAATCCGGCGATGTATTGGCCGAAGTAGAAACCGACAAAGCCACTATGGAACTGGAGTCCTATGAAACGGGCACACTCTTGTATGTAGGCGTAAAAGAAAAAGAATCAGTTCCCGTAGACGCGATCATCGCCATCATCGGAGCCGAGGGCGAAGACATCAGTAGCTTGATAAAAGGGGGAAATGCCCCTGCCACTAAAAAAGAAGAACCAGCACCCGCCGCTACACCCGCTCCAGCGGCTCCCCAAGTAGATACTTCAGGCATAGAAGCGACGGTAGTAAAAATGCCGAAAATGAGCGATACCATGACGGAAGGAACCATCGTGGCATGGCACAAAAAAGTAGGCGATAAAGTAAAATCCGGCGAATTGTTGGCAGAAGTGGAAACAGACAAAGCCACCATGGAACTGGAATCGTATGAGGACGGCACCTTGTTATATATTGGCGTGGAAGCAGGCAAATCTATTCCTGTAGACGGCGTCATTGCAGTGATCGGCAAAGAAGGCGTAGACTATAAACCCTTGCTTGCCGGCGGTGCCCCCGCGAAAAGCAACGGCCAAGCCAGCACCCCGAAACAAGAAAGCGCACCAGTTGCCGCAGAAACCGCTTCCCACAGCGTCTCCCACGCCACTTCGGATGCACGCTTGAAGATTTCTCCTTTGGCCAAGTCATTGGCAAGCGTAAAAGGAATCGACATTGCCGCCATCAAAGGAACGGGTGAGAACGGCCGTATCGTGAAACGCGATGTAGAATCCTTCACTCCCTCTGCAGCTCCGGCCAAAACGGCGAGCACTGCTCCTGCAAGCACACCGAGCGCACCTGTGGTAGCAGGACAAGAAAGTTTCGAAGAAATCCCTGTCAACCAGATGCGTAAAACTATCGCACGCAGGTTGACCGAAAGTTTGTTCACGGCTCCTCACTTCAGCCTAAACATGGACATCGACATGGACAAAGCCATTGAGGCCCGCAAAAGCATCAACGACTTTGCCGAAGCAAAAGTATCTTTCAATGATATCGTGATGAAAGCCGTGGCAGCGGCCATCCGCAAACATCCTAAAGTAAATGGCCAATGGCTAGGCGACAAAATCCGTTATAACCACCACATCCACTTAGGCGTGGCAGTAGCAGTGGAAGACGGCTTGGTCGTTCCCGTAGTGCGCTTTGCCGATAATTTAAGTTTGACCCAAATCTCTGCCACTGTGAAAGACTTGGGCGGAAAAGCCAAAAGCAAAAAACTGCAACCCAAAGAAATGGAAGGCAATACCTTCACCGTTTCCAATTTGGGCATGTTCGGGATTGCGTCATTCAACTCGATCTTGAACCAACCCGAGGTATGTATCCTTTCGGTAGGCGCGATCCGCCAAGTACCCGTGGTAAAAAACAACCAGATTGTCCCAGGCAACTTGATGACGCTCTCTCTCTCCTGCGATCACCGCGTAGTAGACGGGGCTACTGGAGCTGCTTTTCTTCAAACCTTGAAAGGGTTGTTGGAAGATCCAATCCGGATTTTGGCTTAAGCTGGGTAATAGTTTGACACTGACGAGGCGTTTGCTTTTTGCAAACGCCTTTTTTGTTTCCGCTACCTAGTTTATGCTTATTATAAAGTAAAAAGGCACAGTCTCCTGTGCCTTTCTCATTTTTGCTGGTTTAAAGTCTCGTAAATTCACTGAACAAGCGCTGGATGATCTCCGGGTATTCCGTCCCGAAAAAATCCATGCACCAGACATACAACTTGCCCAACTCTTCTTTGCCCAATTCCGGCATCGCCTTCCGAAGCTCTTTTTCGAAGAGCATGCCGTCAAAACTCACTTTCTGTAGGATGATCTTTGCGTATTCCAACATGGCCGTACGTGTTAAATTGTACTTCAAGAACGCCATTTCTATCTTGAGATAGTATAATCCAATTACATTTTAATCCAATTTTTGGACTAGACGACCTTTTTAACCGACCAATGGGCATTATTTAAGTAAAACAAAAACTGCCTCAAATAGGGTCAAACTGCTGCTGCTTCGCAAAACACCCTTGAATTGTCGCCTTTCTCCCCCGTTCCCACTCCACTTTCTTGTACATTCAAGAATTGATTCCAGCAAACATGAAAACAGAAGCGAAAAAGTTTAACAGCGTGGAGGAATACATCTCCACTTTCCCGGAAAAAACCGCCTTACTCCTCGAAACACTGCGCAAAGTGATCAAAGAAGAAGCCCCGGAAGCGGAGGAAGTCATCAGCTACAACATGCCGGCCTATAAATGGAACGGTATTTTGGTGTACTTCGCCGGATATTCTAGACACATCGGTTTTTATCCGACCGGTTCGGGCATCGAAGCGTTCCAAAAAGAACTTTCCGGGTATAAATGGAGCAAAGGTGCCGTGCAATTTCCCCTCGACCAAGCCCTTCCTTTGGACCTCGTACGGAAGATGGTGCGCTTTAGGATAGCGCAAAATAAGAAGGCAGGCAAATGAACCATTTACCTGTCTTCTTAGAAACTCTGTCTTTTCTTAACTACCTCCTTTAATTTTGAAATTCCTCTAACAGGCGGGTGAGGTATCAGCCCCTTTGATTGCCCACCTTTTTTTGCGGAAAAGATAAAGTGTCCCAACCATGGTGCCCACGACCCACCAAAAGCGTACCAATCCAACGAAAAGTGCTGTGATCATTTCCCCACTATCTTTTAGCGCTTCCCCTATTTGAGAGAAGAAACCAGGTTGATAGGGCTCCGAAGGCACATAATGGGCAAATTTTATTTTCCGCATCTTTTGTCTTTGGTACAAGTCCATCGTGACGGTGGAAAAGCGGACTTGGTCTTCCAACGACAAATTGGCTACATAAGCTTGGTCGCCCTTTTCGGATTTGTTATCCAGCCATTCTTCCTCTTCTAGTTGCTCTCCCCACCCGTTGTCGTCATTATTTAAATGCTGCTTCCATCCCTTTTCCTGTTTTTTAATGCGTTTTTGGGTCAAAGTGTGTGCCAAAATTTGCAACGAGACGTCTTCTGCCCTGACAGTCCGTTCGTCCAAATTGTCTATCAAATACGAAATGGAATGCAAAACACTGTCTAATTGGGTATTGGGGACACGAAACGTCAGCGAATTTTGTACTGTGTACAGCGTCGTTTCCAAAGAAGAATCCGGACTGATTGTACCTGTTTCTTTTTGATCGACCCGGCTTTGCGTTTGTGTAAAAGAGACAAAACCACCCCCTCTCTGCACAATTTGTTCGATTCGGAAAGAAGCCTCTTCCACATTTTTGACCTCAAAACGGAAATCTGCCGTCCGGACAAATTTTCGATCCGGTAATGTTTTTTCCGCTTGAACTGTCGCATGTAGATATTGGGTGGATACAGTGGTATCGGCGGTGGCCATTTCGTCTTTGGCCCAATAAGGATTTTTCTCGCCGTTACATGCGCTCAATAAGGCAAAAAGAAGTAGAAAAAGGGAGCTGGGATGAAGTGTGGTGTTCATGTTTTTCTGGAATTGAAGGTGATGAATCGTGAATAGAAAGGAAAGAGGCTGGAAGTTTTTCCAGCCTTTTGATCCTTATTGGGCCTTCTCTGTGGATCCACTGTCGGGTTGGGCGACCGTAACGGCTTTTGTCGAAGAATCTGGAATGGCCGCATGAATAGCAGTGTCGATCGGCATGTCCTTCTTTTTTTGGGCTTGCGAACCATCCGAACTAAACCAATCACAGGCGGTCAAGGAAACAATGCCTAACATCAAGGTGCTCATTTTTACTAGCGTTTTCATAGGGATAAAGGTTATAGTGTGATGTAAAATTTGCCTTCATGCACAAAAAAGAGAAAGGTCACCTTTGGCTCCCGATTTTTTTCCCGAAAGAAAAAGTGCGAGGCGACCGGGTGACCTTTTGGCTACCTTTGCATGAATGGCATAACAATTCTTCCCACGCAATGACGGACAGCGAACTTTTAGACGGGATTCAAAAGGGGGATGACAAGGCACTTTCCGTGCTTTACAAAACGCACTACAAGGTGGCCAGCCATTTTGTAGTACAGAATGGAGGCGCTGACGAAGACGCCAAAGAAGTATATCAAGAAGCCGTGATCTTATTGTATGAAAAAGCGGTGAGCGGGCATTTGGTATTGACCTGTAAAATAAGCACTTATCTCTATGCCGTCTGCAGGCGTTTATGGCTCCGAAAATTGGCCGCTCGCCAGCATTCTGTGGGACAGGTCGAAGAATGGGAGGAGGTTATTCTAGGAGACGACCTGTTTGAAGACCGCAAAGAAGAACATTTACAGGCGATGGACGCATCGCTCCGTTTATTGGGCGAGCCTTGCCGTCACGTGATCGAATCTTACTATTTCCATCACCAAAGCATGCGTCAGATCTGCGAAAAAATGGGCTACGCGAACGAAGAAACCGCCAAAAATCAAAAATACAAATGCTTGATCCGACTCAAGAAGCTATTTTTTGGCATTACTCAATCAAATGACACTACCTATGGAGCTCTCTGTTGAATTGATAGAACACTATTTGGAAGGCCGTCTCTCGGAAGCGGAATTAAAAGCATTTGAAGAACGGATGCAATCGGAACCTGCTTTCAAGGAAGAAGTGGAAGCTTTTCGAACATTAGGTATGCAGTTGGAAGCCTACGATGAACGACGGAAGCTGAAAGAGAAACTCGAACAGTTCCATCACGAACTGGATGCCGAGGAAAACGGACACACAAGAAAAACCTTGAAAATACAGCTTCCCTATCAGACCATCGCAGTGGCTGCTTCCATTGCCTTGGTGATCAGTACGGCAGCCTATTGGACGTTTGACAGTTGGAGCGGGAAAGAAAAAGAAGGGAGAGCATATTACATGGAACTTCGCCGCGATATGGAGCAAATAAAAAAATCTCAAAATAGCTTGATAAAAAAAGTCAACCAAGCCCAAAAACCGACCCGGACGGAACAATTTACAGGAACTGGATTTGCCCTCAGCGAACAGGGATGGATCATCACCAACTACCATGTGATAAAAGACGCAGATTCGGTGAGTATCGAAAACGACCTCTATCCGAAACGTCGCGCCGAAATCGTATATGTGAATCCACAATGGGACATTGCCTTGTTGAAAGTGCCCATCCATTTCAAAAAATTGCCTTATTCTTTTCCTTCCAAGACAAAATTACTCGGCGACCGTGTTTTCACATTAGGATATCCAAGAGAGGAGTTAGTATATGGCGAAGGATATATCGGAAGCAAAACGGGCTATGATGGGGATACCGCTTCTTATCAAATATCGATGCCTGTCAATCCTGGAAACAGCGGAGGCCCTTTATTGGATGAAAAAGGGAATATAGTAGGCGTAGTGAGTGGCAAACATGCCCAAGCGGAGGGAGCTGCTTTTGCCCTTAAAATCGGGTATGTAAAAACGATCTTGAATGCGCAAGATGCAGTCACCAAAGACCTCCACATTTCATGGACGCGTTATGGGGCTGCGGCTTCCCTTTCCCGATCCGAACAAATTCGAAAAGCCCAAGACTTCGTTTTCAAGATACGGGTATATGAATAGGGCCCTATTTCATAAGGGCCCCTGTACAGAAAATCGGATTTGCCTTTTAAATCGTCAAGGGAATCATGACTGCCGCTTTGACCCTTTTACCGTTTCTGAGCGTAGGCGATTTGAAATCGGTCACGTATTTTACTTTGTTCATCATCATGTGGTCGAGTTGGGGTTGGATAGAATTTTTGTTGCGCGTCCGTGTAATGCGCCCCTCCTCGTTCACCAAACAGGCCACATACAATTTTTGTCCCCTATAATGTTTCACCAAATGGAAGGGCAAATCGGAAATGATAATCGGCCGCATAGGCAGGTCCATCTTGTTTTCTAGGGCTGTATAAATAGTATCATGCGAAAGGGAGTCTAAGTAAAAGGTATGGCTTTTCAAAGAGTCCTTTACTGCATAATAGCTGATACAGTCCCAAGCAGAGTCATAGGATACCACAAGGCCATTGCCCTTTATGAGCAGGTCTTTGCCCGTAGAGTCGTACATATTGTAAATATAGATATTCGACTTTTCGTCTATCCTTCCTTTTGTTTTTAGTTTTCCTTCAGGATAATACTCGGCAAATTCGCCGACCTGTCTTCCCATGTCATAGAAAATTCCTTTTCGCACGTTGCCATTGGCATAAAACTCCTTGTATAAGCCATTCTTTTCAGGAAATCCCAAGGGAGTACAGGAAATCGGATAAGTACTATGAAGTTGACCCGAAATGCAATACACACTTTCATCCCAAGTCCATTGTTTTTTATGCCGTTTCATATTTTCCCTGATAACATAATAATGTGCTCGTTTTTTGGGCACAGAACTGAAGTAGTGGTCTACAAACAAGGTATCTCCTGCGGCATATGTCGAAGTAGTCGGAATTGTCCCGATGAAAAGCAAGGCAAGAATCCACCCTGCCCATTTAGCTGAATATAGTGGAAGCGTTTTCATAACGGTAGTTGAGTTGTGATGAAAACGGGTATAAAAAAGCATACCAAAGATATACGACCTTACCGTATGCTTTGGTATCCTCTTCTATTTCAGCAAGTTTATTACGAATCCTTATTTTGTGCCATTAGAGGGAGATGTGGCAGGCCCTGAGCCGGAAGGCCGTTGGCCAGACCCATTTCCTGAAGGAGCAGCGGCAGGGGCACCTCCTCCGGATCCGCCGCCACTTGGAGAAAACCCTCCTCCGGCAGGGCTATTGTCTCCTCCCTCTTTCAAATCGTCGTTGTTCACGGATTTCTTCCGTTTCTTTCTTTCTTCTCCTGTCGACATCTTTCCGATGCGGTAACTAAAGTTGACCTTGAAATTCATGTTGTGCAAGGTAGTCACGCTCGATTGGTCCACCACGGGAGAATGCAGTTCGTTGCGGATATGGAAAGAAGGGGTGAAAAAGTTCTCCGCTCCCACTCCGATGCTCCCTTTCTTATCCTTGAAATCTTTTTTTATACTCAGACTGTATAGGCCAAATCCCCCTTGGAATCCTTGCAATTGTACTTGCCTGGCCCTGTAAAATCCAAATAACTGAAGTCCCCAGCCTTTGATAAACTCATAGCTTCCATTTAATCGGTAGCTTGCCACCCATCCTTGGTTGCTGGCATTGTACAAAGGATCAGGCACATTGTTCTTCAATACAGCATAGTAGACATCGGTTCCTCCATTGAGGGTAAATTTATTGGAAAGACTCACGCTTGCGAAAAGGTTGAACCCATATGCATTTTCGTTCCCTATGTTTTGATAGCTTGTGACCACGGTATCCCCTGTCGTATGACGGACACTTTGGATGGACCCGGTCGTATTGCGCATGAACGTTGCCAAAGTAATCGAAGAGCCCTTCAGATAGAGGCTGTAGGACAGTTCGTAATTATTCGTGTACTCAGGGCTCAAGTTCGGATTCCCTATCGTGATATTCAGAGGATTGGATGCTTGGATGTTCGGGTTCAGGTATTGTAGGGAAGGGCGTTGGATCCTTCTGTTGTACGACACCTTTATCATGCCCGCGTTGAGTTTTTTCGAGATATTGATGCTTGGTACCAGCACTCCATAAGAAGGAATCGATGTTTTGGCCGTTTGTTGGCTTTCAAAATTGGCGTCGATCACCGTGTATTCGTAGCGTGCCCCGACTTTCGCGCTAAATGTCTTCAGAAAATTCAAGGTGTAGGACGTATAAGCGGCAGATACGTTTTGATTGTAATTGAACTTGTTGTTCAAACTGTTATTGGCCGATGGAAGAAAGGGGCCATCGGCACCGGTGGCAAAAAGGTATTGGTAATCACTGGACACTTTCCGCATGATATTCTTGACCCCCATTTCTACCATTTGATTTTTCCCTACAGGACTTTGGTAATCCGCTTGAAATGTGATTTCCTGATTATAGCTTTTATTTTGGTTTTTCAAGCGGTTGGTGATGACGCCAAGATCGGAGTTGTCGAGGATATTGCTGGTAAAATCGTTGGTGCGGTTATTGCGGCTGTACAAGGACATAAAACTGAATTCCCGTTGCGGCTTTTGAAAGGCATGCGTATAGGTCAAGCTTGCATCTACTGTATTGGACAGATCGGTCACCTTCACATTCCGTGTGTTGGTGCTGAGGAGCGTATCGTCATGAAAATTCTGGTTGAAAAGGTGGTTTTGGCTCGTCAACATGTCCCGCAAGGAATATTTTACCGATGCATTCAATGAGTTGTTTTTATTGATGTCATAATCCCAGCCCAAGGTATACTGCCCGAATCCCATAACGTTTTGGGTATGCGCGTGTTGGGTATTGGTCGTCGTACTGCCGTCACTATTTTTTGTTACTTGCCGGTTATCGAACTCCCCTGGAATGTTGTACCCTGTCCTGCCGAAACCTCCCAAGGTAAAGCCCATCTTTCCTTTGCGGTAGCTGCCGTTCAATCCCAAATTGCTTCCCCGTAATCCTGCACTGGCATCGATACCCAAGGAGAATCCTTCCAAATTCGTTTTTTTGGTGATAATGTTGATGATCCCTGCCGAGCCTTCCGCATCGTACTTGGCAGAAGGGGATGTGATCACTTCCACTGATTTTATCTGATCGGCCGGGATTTGTTTAAGGGCATCCGCAATGCTGTTGGCAGAAATCGTGGACGGCTTGTTGTTGATCAACACTTTTACATTTTGGCTTCCCCGAAGCGACACATTTCCGTCCATATCGACGGACAACATGGGGGCTTTGCGCAATACGTCGGTCGCATCCCCGCCTTTGTTCGTGGCATCACTTTCGGCATTGTATACGACACGGTCTACTTTCTCTTCAATGAGCTGCTTTTTTCCCTCCACCGTTACTTCCTGCAATTGCTGCACGCTGCTACTCAACGTGATGGTTCCCAAATCCACGTCACGTTTCTCCTCGGAAATTTCCACACGGGGAACCTCCTTCGTCTTGTATCCGAGAAATACGACCTGTAATTTATACTTCCCTTCCGCTACTCGAGTCAACTCAAATTTCCCTTGATCATCACAAATTCCTCCATCCACTGTTTTTCCGGTTTCCAAATTAATCAAAGAAACAGTGGCGAATTCTACAGGTTGCTTGTTCGAGGAGTCGATTACCTTCCCGATAATTTTCCCTCTTCCATGGGGAACGGGAGCGGCAGCGGGAGCAAGAGGGGTTTGGGCCTTGCTTTCTAATAAAAGAAAGAAAAAAGAAAGGACCAGGGTTATTTTTTTCATGACGTAGTTAAAGTGTAGGAATTACGAAGGAATGCAACATTTTGCAAATACAAAATTCAATTGGACGAAAGGGCCTTTTTTATGGAAGATCTGCCTAAGGCATCAAATCTACATTTCTGTGACAGGTGCAGTAGGTACAGGCGGCTGGTTACGTTTCTTGTTGGCCACCTGTAAATGGATGAGGTACATCATGCCCATGGTGATCAACGTGGCCACGATGACTACATAGCCCAGAATGTCATAATTTTCTAAATAACCGCTCTCTGTTTGTACCACGATCATCCCTGCCACGGCTGCCGCTACTCCTCCCGCAATTTGCTGGACCGAGGAATTGATGCTCATAAAGGCACCTCTGTCTTGAGCATCCGGAACAGCGGACATCAATGTAGAAGAGGTAATGATGCGGGAAGAAACGGCCACGAACAACACCACATTGACAGTTTGGATCATCCAATAAGGAGAAATGCCCATGTGGGTATAGATCGCTACCACCAATATGCTCAAGGAAGAACCCGCAAAAAACACGTTATAAGCCCCTATTTTATCGCTGTACTTCCCAATCAAGGGACCAAACACGACGGAAAACAACCCTGTGACAAAATACATAGGAGTAAGTTGTTCTTGCGTCATCCCCAAATTGTGGATACTGAAGGCACTCCCAAACGGCATCAACATAAATCCACCAGTAGCCAAGAGTGTCGTGGCAAAAAAGCCCTTGACATACTCACGTTTCGTAATAGTTTTGGCAAGGTGTTGGATCGGGTTCCGATCGGATTTTATTTTGAGATGTTCTGTGATGGGTTTCATGTAGAGCGCAATGGCCACCACCGATGCGATGCTGATTCCTACGATCATCAAAAAGGGAGAATGCCATCCAAAATGGTTGGCCAGCAATAATCCAATCGGGATACCCAACACTTGGCTTGCCGCAAACGACATTTGGGTGAGGCCCATGACACGGCCCCTCACTTCCATTTTAAACAAATCGGTAATGATGGCAAAGCCAATCGAACTGATCACCCCGCCAAAAATCCCTGTCACGATGCGGGCCATCATGAGAAACGGATAGTCGGGGGCGATCCCACACAAGAAGGTACCGCCCACAAACCCGACATAAAAGAAAAGGAGAAGTTTTTTCCGGTCGAACTTGTCCGCAAAACCTGCTGCCAACAAGCCCGAGATTCCGGCACTGAATGCATAGGCCGACACTACGGAACCAAATTGAGCCGTGGTGATATCTAACTTTTCCATGACCAGGGCCCCCAAGGGGGATAATACCATAAAATCCAATACCACGGTAAATTGGATCAAAGACAGAATGACGATCACAAACACTTGGTATTTGTCAAATAACGGTGCTTTGGGAGGGACTGGCGTGTTCATATGTTCAATTTTGGGTAAATGTAGAAAATGCTTTGCATCTGAAACGATAGAAATCTTGGATTTGACATTATGTATCGGTGAAAGAGCCTACTTTATCGGCGAGTCCCGGTAGAGGCTTCAAGGCTTGCAGGACGAGCGACAAGGTTTGAAACAGGATATCATCGCTCATACTGAAATTTTCGTTTAAGTGGCTTTTGCCTTGCAGGTGGTATTTGACCAACTGATACAAAGGCGCATAGGCGATAGACCAGTACACCTCAAAAGGCAAAGCTTTCAGTTCTTTGTCTGCGATGGCCTTTGAAATAAATTCCTTCATCTTCTTCCTGAAGTCTGTTTTTTCCAGGGGCAGTGCCTTTTCATAAAAAGGGGAATGTTTGATCTGTTCCAAAAACTGCACTTCCAAGGGGTGTTCCATAAAGTACCTGGCCCGGTTCAGCCATTGAACTTTCATCCCTTCTTCAAAGTTCATAGAGGAATCGAAATTTTCAAGCATAGAACGCGTCAACCGCTCATTCACCTCTAAGTAGATTTGCAAGATCAGGTCTTCCCGGTCTTTGAAATAAATGTAAATAGTAGCTGGCGAGACCTTGGCCGCCTTGGCCAAACGCTGCATGCTGAGTCCGTCAAAACCCGTCTTTACGACCATTTCCAAGGCTTTTTCCCTGATGGCCTGTTCCTTCTGTTCGTCTCTTGTCCGCATGAGGCATCAAATATAAATGAACGTTCGTTTAGTTATAACAAATGCGTGTTATTTTTTCATGAACATACAGGGGAAGCCTGAATTCCGTTTCCGAAAATCCAAAAATTCGTAGCTTCGGGCACATATGGATGTGTCCATTTGAACATTCTCAACTTACCGCCAATTCCTATGTTGCTCATTATCGTCCGACATGGACAATCCGTTTGGAACCTCGAAAACAAATTCACGGGAGAAGT
>FTBA01000086.1_pt1 | contig 26837 bp, 20 predicted proteins | sample 1639221 | NCBI WGS metagenome assembly FTBA01 (sample SAMEA3914864, study PRJEB12502) | metagenome | biome: forest; material: soil | place: USA | collected 2012-03-12 | depth 0.3 m | reverse complement strand
GTTGGAAAAAGGATTGCTGGAATCTCCCCAGTATGTAGCTTGTTTCGAGGCTATTCAGGATCACACGGCCGCAGTAAGCCGGTTGTTCCAGATTTCCGCGGGCTTGGAATCCCAGGTATTAGGCGACCTTCAAATCTCGGGCCAAGTAAAACATGCGTATCAGTTGTCGGCAGATGCCAACATGGCAGGTCCATTTTTGCACCGCCTGATGCATACGATCTTTTTTACCAATAAACGGATCGTACAGGAGACTTCTTTCAGGGATGGGGCGGCTTCTGTCTCCTATGCCGCAGTGGAGCTGACCGAAACGGTCACGGAACATTTGTTGGAACCCCGCATTTTAGTAGTGGGAGTGGGGAAAATAGGGGCCGATGTGTGCCGTACTTTAAAAGACAAAGGATTTAAGAATATCACGATTCTGAACCGTACCGTTTCCAAAGCCCAAGAATTGGCAGAAGAGATTGGGGCAGCGTGGGGCGGCCTAGCGCAATTGAAATCTTCGCTTGCAGAGGCCGATGTCATCATGGGCAGCGTGTCGGGCGACCATGCGCTGATCACGAAAGGATTGGTACAAGAAGTAGGAGTGCAAACACACAAGTACTTCATTGACCTTTCTATCCCTCGCAGCGTAGAGGCGGACGTAGAGGAAATCCCAGGCGTGATCCTTTACAATGTGGACCACATCCAGAACAAAACGTCCGAAGCATTGCAAATGCGCCGAAATGCAATCCCGAAAGTACAATGCCTCATCGGACAGTCCATGGCTGAATTCATGGATTGGTCAAAAGAAATGACCTTTTCTCCCACCGTACAGAAGCTAAAGAATTCTTTGGAACAGATCAGGCAGGAGGAAATGGCACGCTACCTGAAGCAGGTGTCGGAGAAGGAAGCAGAGTTGTTGGACACGGTGACAAAAAACATGATGCAAAAAATTCTCAAATTCCCTGTCCTCCAATTGAAAGCTGCCTGTAAGCGGGGGGAAGCAGAAACCTTGATCGACGTCTTGAACGATCTTTTCGATTTGGAGAAACAATCCAAGGCCGAGGCGAAATAATATATTCCTCTTTATCCTCTCCTTATTTTCAGAAGCAGTTTCTTCCAGGGCCAATGGGCAGATTGTAACAAGCAAAGCCGAATTCTATTATTTTTGAAGCTTGTAACAAAAAGCTTGTATTGGGAATTTTTCACAAGGTGTTAAATAAGGTTGCTTGGGTGGCGTTGGCATCGCTAATGCTCACGAATAGTTTTGCCCAAGGGAAAGTGCCCTGTCTTTCGGATACCCTTATTGCCAATCAAACCTATTTTGGGTATAAATCGGGTACGCAGTTTAGCATCGCCCCTATTTTTAAAGAGGCCCATCCTTTTGCAGAGGGGTTTGCCTTGGTACGTGAAAAGGAATATTATACCTACATCAATTTACGTGGGGAGTTTTTGTCCCAACCACGTTTTGTGGAAGCAAAAGACTTTTCAGAAGGACTCGCAGCCGTCAAAATGTCCACAGGATGGGGATTTGTCAATATCCATTTGAGTACTGTGATCCCTGGTCAATACCAACAGGTATTTTCGTTTTCGGAAGGTGCAGCAGCTGTGAAAAAAAGCAAATGGCATTTCGTCAATCGAAAAAATGAAGCCCTTTTTGAAGAAGAATCAGATACTGTAGTGGCCAATTTTAGCAATGGGGCGGCAATCGTAGGAAGAAAAAAAGACGGTTGGCGCTACGGATTGATGTCCTCGAAAGGAAAATGGCTGGTTCCTCCTTATTATATCTCTGTGAAGCTGCTGGCACCGGGCCTTTTTTCGGGGGAAACAGAAACAGGGTATTATGAATTGCTGAACAGTCTGGGGGCAATTCTATTGAATGGAATGGAAAGTGTGCAAATAGCAAGCGATACGACCTTTCTGTTTGAAAAAGAAGGGAGATGGAATATGTTCAATGCCAAAGGAAAAGTAAAATATGCATCGGGCGTCAAAAAAATACTTCCTTCCGGTGGTTCGGTGCCCTTTCCCAAATGGAAGATGATCGATACGGCATGGAAAGAAGTAGGACGAACAGAATCGGACAGTATCTCGGTGATAGGAAGCCTTTTGGTCGGACATTTCAACAATAAAAAGCAAATACTAGCTCCTTCCCTTCCTCCTATGTGGTACCAAGAAATTGCGGCACTCGACCTTGGATATTATAGCGCGAAATGGAGAGGGAAATGGGGGCTTTTGGACAGCAAGGGAGGCGTGAAAAAAGGATTCGATTTGGACACCGTCTATGGCTCGGGACCGTATCTGTATGTCATTCAAGAGAAAAAAGTAGGGCTTTTGGACAGCATGGGAAACAACCTATTGGACATAGCGTACCAGTGGATCCATCCCAGTCAAGAGACGGGACGGATCCTGTACAAACGGGGGGAGACAAGCGGGTATATGGTAGGAAAGAAATGGGCCTATAAGACGACGGAGTACGATTCCCTTGCAGAACTGGGAAGGGAATTTTTTTTGGGGTGGAAAGGGGCAGCATCCTTCCTGTTGAACGATTCGCTTATGCAGATCTCTGACAAAATCTTTAGAGGAGGACGCAGGCCTTTGGATACAGTAGTAGTACTTTTTGACCAAGACTCTATTTACCGGACCGATCTTTGTTCTGGACGCACTTCCACAAAAGGAATCAAGGTGCTGGGATGGGTGAACGATACGCTGGCGTGGGCCAAAACAGACAGCACCAAAGGAGTTTTTCACCTTTCGTCCGATTCGTTGTATGTGGTGGAAGCCGATACGGTCTGGCCGCATCCCGATTTCTCCACACGCTTGCTCACACGGAAAGGAGACACCTTGGGATTTGCATATTTTACAGGGAAATGGCAAACCAGCTACAATCGAAACTATCGGTACATTGGCCGATTGGACCACGACTTTTTACGCGTGATGGCCAGAAAACGCTTCGGCTTTATGGACACCAGCGGTTTTCTCCGCATCGCGACCCAATATGATTCGGTCGGGACACCCTCCGAACGGTTCTTTGCTGTCAAAATCAAGCAAAAATGGGGCGTAGTGGACAAAAAGGAACGGTTTGTGATTCATCCCAATTATACGAAGGCGGGGATTATGCACCGGGGCAAAATTGCCATGTGGTCAGGTCACTTGGCCATGTTGGTGGACGAAAATGGCCAAGAATTGTTCACTCCCCGTTTTCATGATATCCAGCCAAGCCGATGGACCGTTTGGAAAACACGGAAAGGGAACCTACATGGTTTTTTGAGCGGCGATGGCAGGGACCTGTTTACTCCCCGGTTCGATAAACTGGAAGAAGTGCCCTTGGGCTACTTTATCGTGCGGCAGTACGGAAAAACCGGGATCTTTGACAAGGACTTGAAGGAACAATGGCCTTTGAAAGAAAGGGAAATAAAATGGGTAAAAGGCAGCGCAGTTTTTTTGGTGGAAACAGAGTAAACTACATATCCTTTGTAAGATCTATAGCCCTTCCATTACTATTTGCTATTCACTATTTACTAAACGCGAAGAAAAGAAGAGGGATGGCTAGAATGTCCTAACTTGCGCCAAAATTAAGAAAATCGCGTTGAAGACATTTGAAGAACTGGGCGTAGCGTCAGACATTACAAAAGCACTCAAGGAAAATAACATTGTACATCCCTCCGAAATCCAAGAAAAGGCCATCCCATTCCTGATAGAAAAGGGGACAGATTTTATAGGACAAGCCCAGACGGGCACCGGGAAAACGGCGGCTTTTGGCTTGCCTTTACTGCATAAAATCAATACAAAATCACCCCATATACAGGCTTTGGTACTTTCTCCTACTCGGGAATTGTGCCAGCAGATTGCCAAACAATTGTTTCGGTTTACCAAATACAAAGAAGAGAAACTGTTTGTTGAAGCTGTATATGGAGGGGCACCTATCGGGATCCAAATCGCCCGATTGAGGCGACCTACCCACATTGTCGTGGCGACCCCAGGACGATTGGTGGAGCTCGTAGAAAAGAAGGAAGTAGATCTGAGCCGTGTGAAAACAGTGGTACTGGATGAAGCGGACGAGATGCTGAGCATGGGGTTCAAAGAAGACATGGACAAGATCTTGGGTATGCTTCACAAGAAAGAAGCCACGTGGCTGTTTTCGGCCACCATGCCCTCCGGGATCAAGGCCCTTATCCAGGAATACATGAGCCCCCATCCTTACAAGGTGGAAATCAACAAGCAACAGGTCGTCAATCGGGACATCGAACATCGGTTTGTGGTGTGCGAGAAGGACCAAAAGTTAGATGCGCTCATTGCCTTTTTACGGCGGGAAGAACGTCCTCGAGGGGTTATCTTTTGCCGGACCAAAATGAACGCACAAACCTTGATGGACCAATTGAAGGAGAAAAATTTCGATGTGGAAGCCCTTCATGGCGATTTGAAACAAGTGGAGCGGGACAAAGTGATGCGTGCCTTTAAGAATTCAAAAGTGCAACTCTTGGTGGCAACAGATATTGCAGCACGTGGCATCGACGTAAAAGACGTAGACTTTGTAATCCATTACGAACTGCCCGACCAGGACGACTATTACACCCACCGCAGCGGCCGTACGGCGAGAGCAGGCAACAGGGGGTTAGCTTTGGCCATCATAACACCTGCCGAAAAACAGCAGTTGCAAACCTTGGCAAAGAAGTTGAGGATCCCACTTTCGGAATGGAAATAGAGGCACATCTCTCCTATTCAACCGCAAAAAGATAGGAGGCGGATTTCAAATACCAGATGTATTCTCCTTCTTGTAAGGTGTCAAAAGTGAGCAAATAAAGGTTTTCGGCCACTTTACGGTAGTGGAAAGGAAGAAATCCTTGATTTGGGTTGGAAGGGGAGAGGTGGATTTTGATAATTCGGCTATCGTCTGTGGAGGTAAGCGGATAGAGGAATAGGAACAAATCCGGTTCAATTGTGTTGACCAATTTGATAAGGAATTGCACGCCTTCTTCTTTTTTGAACCGAGAAAAGGAACGGGGTTCTCTGTAGTAAAATGTTTGGTTATACCCCATTATTTGTTCTTTGTAGGGTTTTATTTGACGTTCTATCGCATGAAGCTTGTTTTCTTTCGTATCGTAGTACATTGGTTTTTCAACAAAATCCGGTTCAGGGTAGGATTGGGCAAAGGAGACGAAGCGAAAGAATAAAGGAGTGAGGAGGAGGAATCGTTTCATAGTTCGACAATAAAAATACTATACGGTCATCGAATCAAAAAGGACTGAATAAGGCTTTAAAAAGAATCATGGATCTATGCAACCACGTGGGCTTGGTGCAGCACGGGGAAATTGCAGGAATTGGCAATAAAACAAAGCGAATGTGCCTTTTCGTGAAGTGCATGGGCCATGTGGACCATGGAAACATCCTGCACTGTGACATGAGGGTGTAGGATAACTTCTGTAAAATGTCCGCCTCCATCCGCAGTTTCTTGCATCGTTCCCGTGGCATTGTCTTTATAATCGACCACCACCACGCCAGCTTCTGCACACAGATGTAAATACCATAGCATGTGACAGGCAGAAAGCGACGCAAGGAACAAATCTTCTGGGTTGTGTTTTGTTTTGTCCCCTCTGAAACTTGGGTCTGAAGTGCCTAAAATCTCTTTTTTCCCTTCGATTTGAATGGTATGGCTTCGGTCATAGGCGGTATACGAACTGGTTCCTGTTCCTTTATTGCCCGTCCATTCTACGGTAAGATGATAATGATGAAGTCCTTTCATTGATTGTGTTTAATGCATAGACAGGCAACTTACCGAAGATTTTGTGTCCATCTGGGTTAAGGCATCATTTTCTTTCGCAAATTGCGCCTGTTTTCCAAAATTGGGGAGCAAGTGTATACATGGTGCATTTGATTGTCGGCAATACTGGCCATTTAGCGGTCATTATTTCCTTTGTGGCCTCACTCGTGGCGGCTTGGGCCTTTTTCAAGGCCAGTCAAGAAGTAAAAATAGAACGGGGAAATTGGGAAAGCTTTGCTAAAATCTTTTTCGGCCTACACGCATTGGCTGTTGTGACGATCGTAGGGGCACTCTTCTTTATTATCCATCAGCACTATTATGAATATCATTACGCTTGGGAGCACTCTTCCAATCACTTGCCGGTACAATACATGATCTCCTGTTTCTGGGAGGGGCAGGAGGGCAGCTTCCTTTTATGGATCTTCTGGCACATGATATTGGGCTTTTTTGTTCTTCGTACTCCCAAAGAATGGGCGATGCCGGCCATGTCGGTGTTCATGTGCGTGCAAGCATTTTTGTGTTCTATGATTTTAGGCGTGGTCATCGGAGACTTAAAGGTAGGGAGCTCACCGTTTATTCTCCTGCGTGAATACATGCAGGATGCCCCTGTTTTCAAAATGAGGCCGGACTATGTGCCGGAAGATGGTACAGGCCTGAATCCCTTGCTTCAAAACTATTGGATGGTGATCCATCCTCCTACCTTGTTTCTAGGATTTGCGCTTTGTTTGGTGCCCTTTAGTTTTTGCATCGCAGGATTGTGGAAGGCAAAATACAAGGAATGGATCGAATATGCGTTGCCTTGGTCGCATGTGGCGGCTTTGGTGTTGGGAACAGGTATCATGATGGGTGCCTATTGGGCCTACGAAACGTTGAACTTCGGCGGGTATTGGAATTGGGACCCGGTGGAAAATGCGGTATATGTCCCTTGGCTAGTATTGGTAGCCGCCATCCATGCGATGCTTATTTACAAGCACAAACAAGCGTCATTGCACACGTCTATGCTGTTGGTGATCGGCACATTTGTACTGATTTTGTATTCCACCTTTTTGACCCGGAGCGGCATCTTGGGCAATGCCTCTGTCCATTCGTTTACCGATTTGGGATTGTCCGGACAATTGTTAATCTACCTCTTGGCTTTTGTGGTGCTTTCTATCGCCTTGCTTTGGTGGAGATGGAAAGCGGTGCCGGCCTCCCCGAAAGAAATGTCTACGTATTCCAAAGAATTTTGGGTCTTTATGGGCATCACGCTTTTGTGTCTGGCAAGTTTCCAAGTCTTGGCCATGACCTCGATCCCCGTGTACAATGCCTTGTTCAAGTGGCTAGGGATCCCATCGAAAATGGCTCCTCCTGCCGACCAAATCCAGTACTACAGCCAATGGCAGATGTGGTTCGGGATGGCGATATGTCTTTTCTCTGCAGTGGCCCAACAGTTTTTTTGGTACAAAATGGATTGGGCGAAGCTGCAACAAGCACTGTATTTTCCCCTCATCGGGACGTTGGTTTTTTCTGCTCTCGGGATCACATTTACAGATGTACTCAACTGGCAATATATCCTCCTTTGGATCGCCGCCTGTTTTGCCGTTTTGTCCAACCTAAAGGTGCTTTTCAAACTTTGGACGCCCGGTATAAAACTGGCAGGAGGAGCCGTGGCCCATATCGGGATCGCACTGGTCTTGCTTGGAATTTTATATTCCGCAGGATATTCCAAAGTCATTTCGCTCAACAACACGGGACTTGTCTATTCCAAGGAGTTCAGTACCGACATGAACAAAGAAAACGTGCTTCTTTTTTACAAACAACCCCTGAAAATGGGCGATTTTGAAGTGGAGTACAAAGGGGCGCGCTTAGAGGCGAAGGGATTTCCAGGATTTATCCCTCGAGATTTCCTGCAACCTACCTCCGATTTGTACAAAAGGGTGTTGACAGAACCTGTGTTTTACAAGGGGAAATCCTATTTCAAATCGGGCGATACCTTGGAAGTTTCTCCGGAGAATACGTATTATGAGGTAGAATTCAAGGGAAAGGAAGGGAAAACGTTCACGCTCTATCCTCGGGCGCAGGTAAATCCGCAAATGGGATTATTGGCCTCTCCCGATATCCTGAAGCAATGGAACGCCGATATTTATACCCACGTTTCGTCTATTCCGGATCCGGAAGAAAACAAAGAATGGAGCGAGCCTGTGGTACACGCCATCTCCATAGGCGATACCTTTTTCTTAAATGATTATGTGGCAAAATTTGAAAAAGTAACACGCCTGAACGAAGTACAAGGGGTAGCGCTCGGTCCACAAGATGTGGCCATCCAAGCCGAAATAGCGTTGATGACACGTGAAGACACCCTGTTATTGAAACCTAAATTGATCATAAAAGATGGCTTATTGGGAAGAATAGGGGATGAACAGGCAGAATTGGGAGTTCGCATTCTATTGAGCAATGTCATGCCGGACAAAAATAAATTTGAATTCTCAGTACGCACGGCCCAAAAGGAATGGGTCATTCTAAAAGCATTGCGGAAACCTCATGTCAATATCCTTTGGTTTGGTACGTTGTTGGTCATTCTCGGATTTGGGATGTCCACATTTCGGAGATTTGGAAATGCAGAAGGCAAATCGATGCACTGAACACCATTTTCCAACGAATGAGGAGGAAATTTCTATGACCAGCCTTTTCAATTTTCGTATGTTTAACGCATGAAGCCTACCGTCTTTGAACGAATTGCGGAATTTAATGCAAACAAAGAACCACGCGCCGTAGCAGTGAAATTGGAACATCTTTCCAAAGATCCGTTCAGTTTTTTCAGAGGTACCTGCCATCTCTTCTATGAGGATCTTTTTGAGCGGTCTCCTTCGGTCACGTCGCCAACCGTATGGATGTGCGGAGACCTGCATTTAGGTAACTTTGGAAGTTACAAAGGGAAGCAAGACTTGGTCTATTTCGATTTAAACGATTTTGACGAAAGTATTCTGGCACCTGCACATTTGGAAATCGTCCGGTTGGTCGTCAGTATTTTTGTGGCCACACGCGATTGCCCTCAAAAAGAACGTATGGAAATGGTGGCCCTCTTTCTGTCACGCTATGTCCGTACGTTGCGACTGGGAAAAGCATTGTATATCGAACGGGATACAGCCAAAGGCGAGATCAAGAAACTGATCAAACAAGTGATGAAGCGGAATTCCCTGCGTTTGTTAAAAGAACGCACAACAAGTCAAAAGAAAGGCATGAGGGAATTGAAGGTGGGCGAAAAGCTCCTTTCATTGGAGAATGATCTCGTTTTGAAAAAAGCGCTTATGGCCTCGTTTCAGAAATGGCTCGGCGAACAGAAAATAGAAGGAAAAGTCGTCGATGTAGGATTTCGGTTGGCGGGAGTGGGCAGCCTAGGGACACACCGTTATTTGTTTTTAGTGAAAGAGAACAAGCGTTCCTATTCCTTGCTGGATGCGAAAAGAGCCTTTCCTTCTTGTTTGCAGAAAGGAATACACATTTCCCAACCAAATTGGAAGGACGAGGCAGACCGGATTATACAGATAGAATCCAGAATGCAACAATCCACTCCTTCTATTCTTTTAGATTTTGGGTTTCAAGAGGAACAGTACGTAGTGAAAAAGTTACAGCCTACTACAGATAAAATAAACATCGAAGTACTGGTGCAAAAACCGAAGCAACTTCAGTCGTATGTGAAGCAACTCGGAATTTTGGTGGCTTCCGCACAGCTTCGCAGCAGCGGAAGGGAGGGATCGGCCATAACGGACGAATTGATCGGGTTTGCGAGCGACAGAAGCTGGCAAGAGGAGTTGACGAAATGGTGCCTGGCTTATTCAAAGCAGGTAGAAGAAGATTTTGAAGCGTATAATAAAGTGTATCGAAACGAAAAGAAAGAAGTACATGGAAGATGACATGGTATGGCGAGTCGGAATGGCCGTCCTCACTGGTGCCCTCGTGGGAGCGGAACGCGAATACCGAAGTAAATCGGCTGGATTTAGGACCATGGTTTTAATTTCCGTAGGAGCGGCCATTTTTACCTATTGCTCTCTCTGGATCGGGTCTCCTGGCAATCCAGACAGAATCGCCTCCAATATCGCCACAGGCATAGGGTTTATAGGGGCAGGCGTCATTTTCAAGGGAGACAATAAAGTGAACGGACTCACCACGGCCGCCACAATCTGGGCCGTTGCGGCCATGGGAATGTTGTGTGGATCTGGTCAATATGACCATGCCATGCTTGTATGCGGAGTAATTTTGATCATTCAATTGGGGTTCATTTTAATTGAAAACAAAATAGATTTGTACAATCAGGTGCGGACCTACAAGATCGTGTGCAACTACGAGCACAAAACCCTTCATGCGTATCAAAAAAGCCTGTTGGATCATCACCTGCGCGTGCAGTCTGAAAAGCAGACCAAGACAAAAGACCTAATCATCGGAGAGTGGAGAGTAGCAGGGCATGCCCGAAATCACGAAAAATTTGTGAAGGGTATTTTAGAGGACAACAAGGTCATCGACTTTGAATTTTGATAGGAAAGGAAAAAGGAACGGTGGTCGAGAATCAAATTCCCAGTATCTTCGAAGTATGAGGAAGTTTTTTGCAGCGAAAACAAATGGGATCCTTTGGGTCCTTGTGCTCTTTTTTCTGTATTCTCATGTAGGAGAGGCCCAGAAAAGTACGTTTAAGATCAACGCAACAGGAACTACTGCCGAACTGGATTCGGCCATGCGGTACGCGGTTTCCATTTGGGGTTCTTTACTGACTTCTCCTGTTCCCATCAAAATAAACGTCGTCTATACGTCTTTCATCGTGAACGTGCCCACCTTGGCGTCCACATTCCCAAATGGGCGGAAAAATTTCAATCATACCCCCTTGGCAGACACATGGTACCCCACTGCTCTAGCCAATGCCTTGAATCGAAGCGAATTGAATCCGGGAGAATATGACATGGACATCTATGTTAATGCCGACAAACCTTGGTACGCTGGGAAAGACAGTCATTGCCCTGCTGATAAATACGATTTGGTGTCCGTTTTTCTGCATGAAGTAGGACATGGACTGGGATTTGCTTCCCTTGCCAATGTGAAGGGAGACGCAGGGTCTTTCGGTTCCCTTACTTCTGCTGACTATTTCCCTCTCCGCACCAGTTTTCCTTTTCCGGATCTTGAAGGCTTGCCTTCTGCGTTCGATCGGGCAATGCAAAATGATAGCGGGGAAAAATTGACGGATACGGTCTTGTTTCAAAACAATTCACCGTCACTTAAGGAGCAATTCACAAGCACCGATGTTTTTTTGTCCAGTGGACAGGGACAACTTGGCAATGGAGGAAATATGCCGAAAGTCTATGCTCCCAATTCCTTCACATTAGGGGTAAGTATGACGCACTTGGATGAAGACAGTTATGGAAATATGTTGATGACCCCTTTTTTCGACAAGGGAAGCGCCAACCATCAACCTTCTGGTCTCGAGTTGGGGATATTGGCAGATCTTGGGTGGAATTCTGAAGCCCCTTTGTCTTTAACTGACGGACTCCGCGTTGTGGTTTCCTTGCAAATCAAAGAAGGAGCAGTTCCCTTGGAAGTTCAGTTTTTGTCGTCCGACAAGGAGGAAGCTAGCCTCCATATTTATGAACTATCTGGAAAAGAATTGGCTACCAAACAAATGGATGCATCAGAAACGAGTTGGAAAGCACCAAGCCCAGGGATCTATTATTACACATATACCTCGGGCCTTCGCAATGAAAGGGGGAAGTTCAGTGCGAAATAGCTATTTTCTCCCTTGGCAAAATAGGCTGCTGTTATTCGGCTTGTTCTGTTTCGCGCATATGATGCCACTGCTTTCCAGTGGGCAAGATACGCTGCTATGGGTCAAGAGCATTCCTGCTGCCGGATTGGACAAAGCTTCACAGGACACGTACGGTCATTTGTATATCAGCGATGTGAAGGGAAACATCAACAAATACGATTCTACAGGAAAGTTCCTTCTCAATTATTCTCCGCAGAAACTTGGGAATGTCACCTTATTGGAAGCAAGCAATACCATCCGTATTTTTGTTTTTTACCGTGATTTTCAAGAATATACCATGTTGGAGCGGTTCCTCGGGCCTATGCCTAATTCGGCATTGGATGAAGAGCAAGTAGGATTTGCCCGGCAAGCCACGTTGGGTTCTGACTACAACCTTTGGATCATTGATGAAACAGATTTTACCTTGAAAAAGTACGACCGGCAGTTTAACAAAGTACTTTTTAAGACCCCTTTGGAACTCTTGTTGGATCCCCGGGACTATGACATCAACTTTTTACGGGAATATCAAAATAACTTGTACGTCAACGATAAAAACTCGGGCCTATTGGTGTTCGACACGTTTGGGTCTTACAAAAAACGGATTGGTTTTAAAGGATTGGATTTTTTTTCCTTCCATGAAGATGAGTTGTATTACATGCAGAATGACACCTTGTTTTTTTTCGATTTATATCTTTTTACTACACGGGAAATACCGCTTCCTGCCGGGAAAAAGTACAAGCGGGTTTTTTGGCATAACAGGAAGATGTATGGCATTCGACAGGATGGAATAGACATTTACGAAAGCAAAAAGAAATGATTTCAATTAAAAGTTTTACGTTCAACGCGTTGCAAGAGAACACGTACGTTCTTTTTGACGAAACGAAAGCAGGGGTGGTGATAGATCCGGGTTGTTACGACCATGAAGAACAAAAGGAATTAGATGATTTTATTCAAAAAAATGACATCCATCTTGTCCATTTGCTCAATACACATTGTCATGTGGACCATGTATTGGGCAATGCCTTCGTGTCCCGCAAATATGGACTGACCCTGGAAACAAGCAGAATAGAAGAAGCCCAACTCCGTAGTGTAAAAACCTATGCTCCCATCTATGGATTTCATCGTTTTGAGGAAGTAGAAAAAGTAAATTACCTAAACGAAGGGGAAAAGATCACATTTGGAAATTCCAGCTTGGATATTTTGTCCGTTCCCGGCCATAGTCCCGGCCATTTGGCTTTTTGGTGCCCGGCGCAGCATTTCTGTGTGGCCGGAGACGTACTTTTTCAAGGCAGTATCGGCAGGACTGATTTGCCTGGCGGGGATTACAAACAATTGGAAAAGAGTATTAAAGAGAAATTATATACCTTGCCGGAAGAAACGGTGGTCTACCCTGGCCATGGCCCCAAAACAGTGATAAGTATCGAAAAAAGGTACAACCCTTTTGTGAAAGGATAAGGCGGAGTACTTGACGAGTAGTGTTTCCTATTTAAATTTGTGCCCTTACGTAAGCCTTAAGAATATGATGAGAACAAGATACCCCCTATTGTTCGTGCTTTCCATTTTTAGTTTTTCCCTTAAAGCTCAAATCGGAATTACTGGTTTTAATCCTACTACGAACAAGAACATCAAGAGTTCGCAAGTAATCACGACTTCTTTTTCGACTCAGATGAATTCGTTTGTCATCTCTGACAGTGCCGCACTTGGATACGGGCATTTGACAGGAAATTATGTCAGGGCGAACCAAGGGACGGTGACTTTGGAATCCAACGACCTCACCTTTGGCCCTTCGTCCAAGTTTTTGCCAAATGAAAGGGTCCGCCTTTCAGTCACAAAAAAAATAACGGATTCGGAAGGGATCACGCTAAGCAACCCGAAGGTAGTGAATTATAGGGTATTGCCAGATACAGGATTTGGGCAGTTTGGAGACTCTTCCTCCTATATTACTTCATCCGCGAATGCTGGCATGCTGTTTCAGTTGGCAGACATGAACGCGGATGGCACCGTAGACGTGGTGGTGTACGATTCTACATCCGGAAATTTCATGGTCCATCAAAATTATGGCGCGACGTTCCAGTCGTTCAATCCTTACGTACAGTATTCGGGTGCTACCGCCATGCATGCGGCAGATCTAAATTCGGACGGCTATCCTGAAATCCTGTTATTCCATCCTCAATATTCCTCTATCATCGTTTTCCCCAACGACGATGGCTCTATCAACTACTACTATTCCACGATCGACCTTCCTTCCGCACCGCAATTCAATAGCGCGGATAGCTATATTCCTTTGTCGGGTGACATCGATGCGGACGGGGATTTGGACTTGGTCGTTTCCTGTGGGAATGTGATCGCTATCGTGACCAACGGGAAATTTGGTACCCGGTATACTGTATCCAGTTTGACGGCAGCGGGAACAGGCTCCAATAAAAATGCGTCGTTGGTGGATATCGACAACGACGGGGATTTGGACATTGTCACCGAAGGATTGACTACCTATTTGAACAATGGAACAGGTGTGTTCACCTACAAGACCACTTCGGGCATTAATTCGGTTTTTAGTCAAGAAGACGTAGACATCGACAACGACGGGGATGTAGACATGGTGCAATTGGTGAACGCCACAAATGGGGCTACTGTTCGCATTTATACGAATGCGGCTGGGACGTATACCTTGGCGAGTTCCGTAACCGTTCCGTTGGGGAAAGCGGGTGCAGATGCCATTACGTCAGGCGATTTTGACGACGATGGGTGGATGGACATTGCCTTCTCGAGCGCGACAAACAATGCCTATGTCTATTTGTTGAATAAAAAGAATGGGACACTAGGCACTCCTCAAATCCACGTCTCTACTGTCAGAAAAGAAGGCGTGTTGGCTGCCGATATGGACAAAGATGGTGATGTAGACTTGGTCACGTTGACGAATCCTACGTTGTCGGCTGCGCAGCTTCCGGCCAGCTTCAAAATCCATGACAATCAGCTTCCCTGCAACCCGCTGGTGGTAACGCGGACAGACGATTATGGGGTGGACGACATCGGGAAGTTTTGCGGTACCTTGCGTTATGCCATCCAAACAGCCAACGACAGCCTAGGAAAGGACATCATTCGTTTTGCGCTTCCTCCCTCTACCACGATCACGCTTAAATCTTCCCTTCCCAATCTCACGGAGTCCGTCGTGATAAAGGGGCCGGGAAAAGACAATCTCATTATTGATGGACAAGGATCTTATACTCTATTCAACTACGTGGATTATAGCCAAAAAATTCCACCGACTGACACTGTTGAGATAACAGGTATGACCCTGAAAGGTGCAAGCGGCGAGAGTGGAGCCGCGATTTCGGTGGATGGTTCCAATTCCTCCTTGATCGTAAAGAATGTACAATTAGAGAACAATTTGGCAACCTATAGCGGGGCAGGCTTGTATTTCTATGGAGAAACATTGCTCCTTGACAGTTCTGTCATCCAGAATAACCGTGTCGCATCAAATGGCAATGGGGCAGGAGCCTATATTAATCCCCAAGACGGAATCGCCACAATAAAAAATACAACATTTGCCTATAACTATGGATATGATAGTTATTACAACATGGGTGGATATGGAAATGGATTGTATGTGACCGGTACTAATTCGACGATTGTGGTGCAAGGGTGTTCTTTCGTCGAGAACTCAGGTGGCAGTGGAGCGGGCATTTACTTCTCGGATGCGCAGAGCCCAGATTCTCTTGTAATACTCAACAGTACATTTACAGGGAATTATGTCAATGGAGAAGGGGCCGCCATGCTCTTGAGTACCTATTATTCTTCTACCTATCTGCAAAATGTGACCATAGTTGGAAATGGAACAGATTCTGTATATACCTACCAAGACGGAAGTTCCTATTATTCTTTCCCGAGCGCGGGAGGTATCTCGGTACAACATGGGAAAATGAAAATGGCGAATTCGATTTTGACAGGCAATTTTTCAAAATATACGGCAGACCTTGCCATCAATGAAGTAGGTAATTTCACTTCTATAGGGGGCAATCTTTTTGGTGAGGTACAAGATTACAGTGCCTCATTTGCGCTAACCAAAACAGACCTTTCGAAACTAGATCCCTTGTTGGCGCCCTTGTTCGATAATGGAGGACTTACCCAAACCATGGTTCCCTTGCCTGGTAGCCCGGTCATCAACAAAGGGATTGCCCTTTCCACGGTGACGAAAACAGACCAACGGGGAGGGACGAGGGTCATCGGAACGGCCATCGACATGGGGGCGGTAGAGGCCCAAACTACCACCTGTACAAATCCTTATTATGTGACAAGCACCGCCGATGATTATTCGTGCGGAACCTTGCGCCTTGCCGTGCAAATGGCAAATGTGACGGCTGGAAATCAAACCATTACCTTTGCCCCTGCGCTGAAAGGCGATTCTATCGTAGTGAAATCCGGGTTGTATATTACCGACGGTGTTTCTATAAAAGGCATTTCCGGGCTCGCCATTAGTGGAGGGTATGCCTCAGACCTGATGGGATCCTACACACGATACGATACGTCCCATGTTTCTATTTCGCATCTGATTTTCCGAAATGGGATGAGCTCATCCCCTGTCTACCATCAGGGGAGAGGCAATGTGTCCTATGTAGGATGTGATTTTGTAAACAATACCGCCCCTGGCGGAGGGAGCACGATGTACGTGTACAATGCAAACCTGACCTTGGATAGTTGCCGTTTTATCAACAACACGGCAAACCCTTCGGACGGAGGGTCTGGAGGAGGCCTTTATTATTCGGATTCGGTGAACAATACGCTACTCATTAACCATTCCTCTTTTATAGGAAATGTCTATACAGATGGTGGTAATGGAGGGGGGGCATACATCGACATTTCGGACCCCGGTTCTAAGGTAGATGTCATGAACAGTTCGTTCGAAGCAAACCAAGCGGGATCCGGAGGGGGAATTTACTTTAGTGCGAACGGAAAAACACCCAATACCAATATCAGAGTTGCCAATTCTACTTTCGGGAAAAATATCGCCGATAATGGAGCGGCTATTCAGAGTTATGGGACACTTACGCTTCTAAATACGACCATATTCCAAAACAGCACGGACGGAGGATCTTCCGGAGGAGGCATTCAAACATCTAACGGAACACTTTACCTTCAAAATGCCATTGTGGCAGAAAACCAAGGAGGGCTTTCCTATGGGAATGATGTTTCGCTGTATAGCGGGAAAATAGTTTCTTATGGAAATAACGTTATTTCTGATTCTACTATCATGGAATCAGGCAGTGCAGGAGTTTGGTTAAAATCTGATACGGCAGGATCTCCCAAAAATCCATTGGATCCGCAATTGGATAGCACCCTAGCTTTGCACGGCGGATTGACAAACAATTACATCCCCCTCGAAGGAAGTCTTGTCATTGACCGGGGAAGCAGCAAAGCAGCCACTACCTTTACGTTGGATCAACGGGGCCATGCACGGATTTATTCCAAAGCTGCTGATATCGGGGCAGTGGAATATGACGGTCCTTTCCCATTCCCCGTCGTATTTGCAGGCAAGGATTCCAGCACCTGCGATAGCACGGTGAGGCTCAAAGCTACGCCCGTCACCACACCATTCAAAGGATATTGGACACTGCTAGGACAAAAGGCAAGCAAATTTATTACGGACACTACCAAAGCCACTACTACTGCGAAACTCTTGGTGGGAGCCAACAAATTTGTATGGAACGTAACAGATGGAAATGGCTTGAAGAAAGATACACTGACCATCACGCGTAACGGCATTCCTGCTCCTATTATCCTGACATCAGGAAAAGAAGCGTGCTCCGATACGTTCACGCTCAAGATCTTGGGAGGCGATACCTATAAATGGCGCTTGGCCAATCAACAAAGCCCCGATACGTTGAAAACAGTCACGCAATCTTCTGTAAAAGTGGGTGCGACAACGGAGGTGTATAGCACAGTGACGAATTATAAACCCGGAACGTATAAAGTAGTGCTTTCTTCCCTTAATGCGGGAGGATGTAAACATACGGACACGACCTCGCTCAGTTACTTCCCTGGCAAACCATTCGCAGGAAATGATACCACCGTGTATGCAGATTCCGTAAAATTAAGGGCAACGGCATACTACCAAAACAAACAGCCTATTTTCGGTACTTGGCATGTATTGGCTGGAAAATCCGTGATCAAAGATTCGACACTTCTGCAACCTGAAGCCAGAAAATTGAGCATCGGCACCAATAAATTCCAATACACGGTAGCGACTACGTGTAAACAAAAAGACACGGTCCTTATCACCTATATTTATGTATCCGACACGGCCAAGGCTGGCCCAGATCAATCTCTTTGCCAAGATTCAACTCAATTGTTGGCTACGTTGCCTATCAAAGGTGCGACAGGAAAATGGACCATCTTGACCAAAGGGACGACGGCAGTACTCTCAAACGACACTCTTTTCAATGCCAAGCTGCGTAAGATCCCACAAGATACGGTGGTCTTAGTATGGAGCATTACCGTGTTGAAAACCCAAAAAGTGTCACGCGATACGATCCAGATCATCAACAATTTAAGTCCTGTAAAAGCGGTGGCTGGAACGTACGCCGTGGCGACTTACGATACCATTACGCTGAAAGGCAACGTGGACGGCACATCTCCCTCTCGGTGGAGAAGATTGACAGGAACAGGGATTTTTCAGGACAGTACCGCCCACACAACCAAAGTGACCAATTTAAGCCAAGGCCTGAACAAGTTTCTCTATGTGTTTGTAGGCACTTGCCCTCGCCTAGATACTGCCAAAGTGACCTTCCAATTGCCTGTAGTAAAGACATCGGCCGGCAAAGATTCTTCGGTATGTACCAGTTTCTATTCATTGTCCGCACAAAAAGCCACCACCGGATACACAGGAGTCTGGCGAAATGTGGACAGCACCAATCTCGTATTTGACGATTCTACGCTAAATACGGCCAAAGTAAGCGGATTGGTCCAAGGGAAGAACCGCATGGTATGGCTCATCAAGAAAGGGAAGTTTGTCGTGGGCTCGGATACCGTCGTGATTACGCAATTAAAAATACCGGTGGCCCACGTAATCGGTGCCTTTAAAGACAATAAGACCTATATACGTACCTGCAACAGTTCCACAACCATTCAAGCGACCCCTGTGGGAACTGGCGAAACCGGGAGATGGACCTCGCTGAATCAAGTAACCATTGCGAACCCTCTTCAACCCACTTCAACTGTAACAGGTTTGCATCCCTTAGATTCCACTACAGGAGCAGACAAGTTTGTTTGGACTGTCACCAATGGCATTTGCCCGGCAAGGGATACCTTGTATGTGTATTATGCGATCGTGGTGTATACGAGATCCGATACGTCAAGCAAAACGGTTGCGGGCCATCCTGATACAGTGTTTGTCACAAGCAACGATATTTATTCGTTAGGAGATAACCTAAAAGTGACGCCTATCAATTTTACATTGGGAACAAATCAACCAATAACGGGTTACAAATCATTGGGAGACAGCGCTGTCATATTTTACACCAATCCGAGGGTCTATGCGGAAAATAAGATTTTTACGTACCGTCTCTACGCGACCAATTGTTCGAATGCTGATACAACTGCGACAGGTAAAATCATCATTACTACAAATAATATTCCTCCAAAGGACACTACGTTACAACCTATCCAAGTCTTGTCAGGAAATACGGTCAATCAGACCTACTCAGTCGCGTTATTTGACAACAATCCCAATATCGACTCGGTCATTGTATTGCCCAATCCACGACAAAAAGGGAAAATAAAGGTGACGCTAAGTCCTGATCTTACCAGCATTATCCTTGTAGCCGACTATTCCTCCAACCCCAATTTCGAAGGACTGGACACAGTCAGGTTCCGGGTATTTGACAAGGGGATCAACGGAAAGATCGACTCGGCAGATGAAGCCGTGATTGTGGTAGTCAACAAGGTAGAATCCAATACCGATGTCGTCGTGTACAACGGCCTTTCACCTAATGGGGACGGAAAAAATGACGTGATCGAAATGAAGAACATCGAATTCCACTCCAAAAATACGTTCAAGGTCTTCAACCGCTGGGGCGACAAAGTATATGAAGCGAATGATTACGACGGCAAGGTCAAGGTGTTTGATGGGAAAGACTTGCCCGATGGGACCTACTATTATGTGCTGGAATTTGAAGATGGCGCAAAAAGGCAAGAGGGCTTTATCCTACTCAAGCGTTAGGAACCAAAGAATAATCGAACGGTATTTTTCACCCTTGTAACAAGACAACTGAATGAAAAAGATTTTATTCCCTTTTGTATTTTGTATCGCGCTAAGTCAGGCATGGGCCCAACAAGACGCCTTGTACAGCCAATACATGCAAAATCCCTTGACCATCAACCCTGCCTATACAGGAATTTACAACATGTTCAGTGCCACGGCTATTTCCCGTTGGCAATGGGTGGGGATGGACGGGGCGCCCCAAACCAATATCCTCACGGCACACAGTTCCATTGCCAATAACAAATTGGGGGTAGGAGCCATCATTTTAAATGACCGTTTTGGGATCAGCAACAATACGGAAGCACAGGCTACCTTGGCGTACAAGATCCGGCTTTCTGATAGCGAAGACAAAGTATTGTCCTTTGGGATGCAAGGAGGCCTGATCAATTATAATTTCAATTATGCGGACCTTCGGTTAAAAGACGGGGAAGACCCTAATTTTGCCAATGCACGCTTGAGCTCAACGCAACCGAATGTCGGAGCCGGTGTTTTTTACAAAGGAGAAAAATGGTTTGCGGGTCTCTCTGTCCCAAAGATGTTGAATTCTTCTTTTGACGACGGTAGGACTTCCGATACACAATACAAACGCCATTTTTTCTTGACAGCAGGGTACTTGGTAGATTTTACCACCGTACAATTCAAACCTTCATTTTTACTTCGGTATGTGAACGGGGCCCCCGTTTCGGTTGATTTGAACGCCAGTTTCCTCATCAAAGACATCCTTTGGTTGGGTGCCTCTTTCCGTTATTTGAACTCTACCGTGTTCATGGCTCAGATCCAGCTGACCGACATGCTCCGCTTGGGGTATGCCTTGGACTTGCCTGCTACCAGCGTCATCAAAACAAGTTATGGATCTCACGAGTTGATGCTCAACATCGACTTGAAGTTATTGAAGAGCCACGATATCGGGCTGCGGTATTTCTAAGCCCGTATACGACCGTCCTCTATTTCCCTTTTCATTTCTACGCCCTCCTTGTTGGAAAATGCAAGGAGGGCGTCATTTTTTCTTACAACGTAGCTTGGATTTTGTTCTGTGGAAAAATACAAAAAGAGCATTCGATATGTATTTTAAATAAAATGTAGGATGAACGCTTTTGAAAGTTTGGAAAGGGGAAATAAACCCAAAACCAATTGAAAGAGGTCGCGTACATGAGAGTACAGCAAAGTTTTGTATTGTTGAGTATATGTACTCAATACTTAGCTCCGCTGATGAATAAATAACAAAACATCTTAGAATGACAAAATTGATACCCACTTGGATGCCATTAGGTGTTCTTGACATAAATGACCGGGCTGAGAACCAAGAGGAAGTGTTTACAAAACTTCTTTTAAATACGAAACCTGAAATTGGAATGAGGCTCTTTTATTTTTTCAAAGAAGTATCTTCCAAAAATGGGTTCGTTCAAGGTTGGTCTACGCCACCTTTGCGGGATTTGTGGAAATCTTCCCATACCAAATGGGAACTTATCGCAAGCAAGAAGAATTTTGCTGCAAAATCGTAATCAGCTTTTTAGCACCTTCTTGTACGGGATCTTAACAAGCCGATAATTTCTTCTTCCGTTCGGTGGGAATCATTCAATTCCACAAACTTGGAAGCCAGATAACGGTAGTTATGTGTCATCAAGAGGAACCAGATAAAGAAATAGTCGATTTCTTTGAAAATAATAGCGTCATATTGCATATATGTCGCCTTATTGGCCAAGAAATTTTTTGGCATCTCCGTCCAGTGCATGCCTGGCCTTAAATGATGGCCAATGTGGTACCCGTCATTGAAGCATTTTCTGTTGTAGGAAGAGTTAATGCAGGTAATACTGTTCAAATAGCTGTTTCCCGGATCCGAAGCATCGATAAAGGCATGTTGTGCCCAATTGCCTGCCATCATGGCAAAGCGGACAAAAAAGAAAGGAATGATAAACACCACCAGTGTGGCCTGCCAATTATAAAAAGACAATAACACACACATTAGGAGAAAGCTGAATTCTCCCAGCACTATTTTCTGTAAGAATTTGGGTTGCTTTTTCCTCTTAAAATAGAAGGATAATTCGACTATTCCCGTTAAAAAGAACTTGCCGAAGTAGTGGATAAAATCCTTCAAATTATCCCGTTGATAGGCCATAGTCGAGCTAAGGTCATGTTCCAAGTTGTTTTCCGTATGATGCATTCCGATGTGGTGGTGGAAATACGTTTCAGGGGATTCGCCAAAGAAAGGACCAAGTACCCAAGGAATATAATGGTTCAAGAAAGCATATTCCTTCTTAAATAATTTGCGATGGCTCGTATTGTGCAACATGAGCACGAAGGGACCCATAAAAATGCCCAAGCCTACAGCAAGGTAAGGGGCGGCGATCCACCACCGGAAATTCCCTGGAATGAAAAGATAGGCAGCAACGGGGAGAATCAGGAAAGTGATTTTGAGGATGAGGTACAGAAAAGGAAGGTCTCGTTCATCACGGATGAAACGTAAGAGAAAGCGCTGTACGGAGGTATAATGACCTTTTTTTTCAAATACAGGATCGGTCAAATGGATTTCCGACATAGGAAGGTTTTAGTGATTAGAAATTGTAGACATTAAAAATAGGCATTAAGTGCAAAATTTTCAAATAGTACATGGAGAGATTGTCTGTAAAGTAACTTTCATATGATTTTGTCGTTCAAGAAGTTAGAAGAGAGGCGATGGGAAAGGGTACATGATATACTGTACAAAATTTTTGCGACCATTCGAAAAAACAGCGATGCCAAACACACCCAAAAGCACTTCTTTGTCAAGATTATTTTTTTCATTGTTCAGATGTGAGGCTGCTCTGTTAGTCTTCCTTCTAATCGGAAAACTCAGCCTTTTGGCACAACCTACTGCATTGCCCAAAGCATTTGCCCATAATGATTACCGTCACAAACATCCTTTTTATGATGCCTTCCAACAGGGATTTACGTATTTGGAATCGGACATTTATCTGCGGCAAGGTCGTCTGTTGGTTTCCCATTCCCTTCCATTCTTTAAAGGCAAAAGGACCTTGGAACGATTGTATCTCCAGCCCCTTCAAGCCTATTTTGACGGCAGGCAAAACACGACTCCTACGGCAATGGATACCTTAGTATTGATGATTGACGTAAAATCCGGAGGAGAAAGGACATTTGCGGCACTGAAAGCAGTGTTGGAAAAATATGCGCCTCTTCTTTCCAGTTGGGAAAATGGAACCATGATTAAGCGGCAGCTTACGATCGTGCTGAGCGGACATCGCCCACTCTCTGTGTTACGGAACGCACAAACACGCTTTTTCTTTGTCGACGAAAATTTGCCTCAAGTAAATGAAGATGAAGGCTTCAATTCCATGTATGCCATGGCAAGTTGCAAGTATTCCAAAGTCCTCAAATGGAAAGGAAAGGGATGTATGCCCGAAAAAGAACGGAAAGGCCTCTGTGCCTTGGTTTCCAAAGCTCATTTGTTCGGAAAGAAAGTCCGGCTATGGGCCTCTCCTGAAAACGAAGCAGTATGGAAAGAATTGCTCAATTGCGGTGTCGACCTGATCAATACAGATAGACTGGAGGCTTTTCGGCGTTTTTCTGCGCAACCTACCATACCAGTGCTTACGTTGGAAGAAGAGCAGCTCTGGATTCCTTGATTTCTGTTTCTCCGACCGTCCTTTGTTTTCTTGCTCGGTACATTTTTTTAGTACCTTGAAGAAAAAATAACACGATGCAGTGGTTTGGTAGACGAGAAAGCGAAAATGTAGAAGATCGTAGGGGAATGGGTGGCGGTGGATTGGCCTTGGGAGGTTTGGGTACCGTTGCCGTCGTCATCATCAGCCTCGTGCTCGGTGTCAATCCCCTCGAAGTACTGCAACAGGTCAATCCTGTCACGACAGAAGAAGCACAAAGCCCTGAAAGGGACAAGCAGGCGCAATTTGTGAAAGTAGTATTGGCCGACACGGAAGATGTCTGGAATAAAATACTGCCAGAACAGGCAGATAAAGCATACGTGGATCCCAAACTCGTCCTTTTTAGCGGTGCCACGCAGTCGGATTGCGGAAATGCAAGTGCCGCTACGGGCCCTTTTTATTGTCCATTGGACAGCAAAGTATACATCGACCTAAGCTTTTACGATGAATTGCAAAATCGCTTCCAAGCTCCTGGAGACTTTGCCATGGCCTATGTAGTGGCACATGAAGTAGGACACCATGTGCAGCATCTTCTGGGAATTACGGAACAAATGCAGCGTAAAAGAGCTGAGCTTAGCGAAAAAGAGTACAACAAGCTCTCCGTCAAACTTGAGTTACAGGCAGACTTTTTGGCGGGTGTCTGGGCCTATCATGACCAAAAGACAAAAAATATCTTGGAAGAAGGGGATATCGAAGAAGCGTTGAATGCTGCCAATGCCATCGGCGACGACCGCTTGCAAAAAAGTGCCGGAAGGGAAGTAATGCCCGATGCATTTACACATGGAACTTCCGCTCAACGGATGAAATGGTTTAAAAGGGGATTTGAAACTGGGGACATTTCGCAAGGCAATACATTCGCCGAATCGGATCTTTAATTTTACTGCCCATCAGGGAGCTTTCCGGTCCTTATTCAGTATAGTTTCCCCATAGATGCGATTGACGGCATACCCCTCCTCATTGTGGATGCGTACATCACTTTTGATTTTTTTGAGGGCCTGAAGAAAGGCAGGGGAGTTTTTAAATTGCTTTTTGAGCATCCTGTAGGTCAATCTGTGAATAGGGGAGCTTAGGTCCACGCTATAAAAGAGTTCATCTCCGGCAATATAAAAAGAAGACGAGTAGAGGATAAGGCCTTTTATGTCTTCTATCTTATAAAAATCTTCTTGGACGCTCAATTCCGCACCAGGATAAAAGCGAAAGACATCGTTGCATTGCCGGTACCCATAAATTTCCCCAGGTTTGAATTTGAAAATGCTGTCTTTGTCTACAATTTTTACTGTCAGTGTCAAATCGGCAGGGAAGGTGAAGGCGAGTTTTTCTCCTTTCACCGACTCATTGATCCGATGAGACAAACGATTGCGCAAGAAATCTTCTTTGGTAAGATAGACCCCAGAATAGCAAGAGTCCGTCTTTTGGGCAATTCCTCCCAAAGAAAAGAGAAGAAATGTGGAAAATAACAACTGCTTTTTCATGATGCCAGGTATACATATGCCTGGCCGTCAAAAATACCATACCTCAACTAGGAGAGGCTGTTTTTATTTCTTTCTTGATAGGCGAAGTTCCGGACTAGCCGAACATTTTGCCAAATAGTCCTCCTTCAGAACCTCCTAACATTCCGCCCAGCATGCCATCCAGTCCTCCTGCCCCAAACTCTTTTGCGATGGTTTGGAGGTCGAACTGGTGATTGTTTGGATCATTTATTTTGGCGATAAGCTGTGGCAGGACATTCGATATGATCGAAGAAGCCACTTGATTTGCCTGTTGAGGATCAATGCCGAATTTACTGGCAAACGTCCCGCTCAGAGAGGTGATGATTTGGCTGACGATTGGATTGGATAGAAGGGAACTGCCATTGCTATTCAGCAAACCCATTAGGCCACCGATGTTTCCTGCGCTCACTTGGCTTTTTAAACCATCTACAATGTGCTCGGCTGTTTCACCGATGGCTGCATCATTGAACTGATTGGGGATAGCAGGATTTTGTTCGATGGCTTCGCCTGCATTTTCTTTCACGAGTTGAAGCAGATTTTCCAATGTAGCAGACATAATCAAGGGGTTTTGAAAACACAAAACTACGAGATGCGTTGAGTTTACAAAGAGGTATAAAACAGGTCACAATAAGATAATAGAGGATGTTTGGTTTTTGGCAATTTTCGTACCTTTGCGGCTTCCTTTTTTAAAACCAGGCCACATGTCTTCCAAAAAGATTCAATCCGCTTTAATATCAGTCTATTACAAAGAAGGCTTAGACACGATTGTCAAGTTGCTGCATGCCCAAGGAGTAAAATTTTATTCTACGGGAGGCACGCAAAAATTTATTGAAGAGTTGGATATTCCTGTCACCTCTGTGGACGAAGTGACTGGCTTTCCGGAAATCTTAGGCGGAAGGGTAAAAACACTTCAACCCCAAATTTTTGGAGGGATTCTGTACCGGAGAGACAATCAGGAAGATCAGGCTCAGGTGCTCCATCACGCGATTCCCCCTATCGATCTTGTGATCGTGGATTTATACCCCTTCGAAGAAACAGTAGCCAATACAAATGCATCGGAACAGGACATCATTGAAAAAATCGACATCGGAGGCATCTCTTTGATCCGTGCAGGAGCGAAAAATTTCAAGGATGTCGTCATCGTATCGTCTAGGGAACAATACGGCCATTTGGCTACTTTGCTGGAAGAAAAAAAGGGGATCACGGACCTCAGCGACCGTAAATTCTTTGCCGCCAAGGCATTCAACGTGTCCAGCAATTATGATACGGCGATTTTCCAGTACTTTAATCAAGAATTGGATCTCCCTGTATTCAAGCAGAGCGTGCAAGCCGGACAAGTCCTTCGCTATGGGGAAAATCCCCATCAGATGGGCTGGTTCTACGGCAATTTGGATGCCCTCTTTGAAAAATTGAACGGAAAAGAATTGTCGTACAACAACTTGCTTGACGTAGAAGCGGCAGTGGGGCTGATGGATGAGTTTGATGATACCACGTTTGTGATCATCAAACATAACAATGCCTGTGGTCTGGCATCGGCGGCTACTGCAAAAGAGGCCTACTTGAAGGCTTTGTCGTGCGATCCTATTTCTGCCTTCGGCGGGGTCATCATCACCAATGCCAAGGTCGATCTGGCCACAGCAGAAGAACTACACAAGTTGTTTTTTGAAATCTTGATTGCTCCTTCTTATGACCAAGAAGCGCTGGATCTATTGAATACGAAGAAAAACCGCATCGTACTGAAACGGAAGCCTTGCGAATTGCCGGACCGCCAATTTAAATCGTTGTTAAATGGCGTATTGGTGCAGGACCGGGACAGCAAAATGGTGAGTCCTTCCGAATTAAAAACCGTGACCAAGGTAGCACCGACCACCCAAGAAGTGAAAGACATGTTGTATGCGAATAAGATCGTAAAACATTCCAAGTCCAATAC
>FTBA01000087.1_pt1 | contig 26883 bp, 18 predicted proteins | sample 1639221 | NCBI WGS metagenome assembly FTBA01 (sample SAMEA3914864, study PRJEB12502) | metagenome | biome: forest; material: soil | place: USA | collected 2012-03-12 | depth 0.3 m | reverse complement strand
ACCGGATACCGGTACTACTTCGTGGATATGGTCGTCTCCTTTGGGGTCTTTTCCGTTTTCTGAAGAGGGGTCTTTACTCATAGTGTGCCTTGCAACGAGGGCGAAAATAGTGAAAGGTCTCGGGATCTAAAAAAAGGGAGGTCAGAGAGAGGGATATTCCTTAAAAGTGCTGCGGGGAGAGGAGGAGGATAGTACTTGCATGGGATGGAAGAAATGGGCAAAATTGATAAGAAGTATAGAAACATAAAGAATCAGAGGAAGGAAAAAAGGAAGAATTGGGCGGCTATTCCAGCTCTCGCCTGTATCTTTTTGCTCCTTGCTCAAAACCCAAGCCGCAAAAAGGAGCTACGCTCGCAATCTTCTCACTCTCGTGCTCGATTGAGGCTCCATCTGGGCCGCAAAACCATTGCCTAAAATAGGGGCAAAATGACAAATAATAGAGAATACCGTTGCACGTATTCTTTTTCGAATTTCAGCCTACTTTCGCTAGCACTACATTGTCATTCCGACGACAGGAGGAATCTCTCGTGGCACATTCCCCCATTCTCCGCCTATCTTTCTTTGCTTGCCCAAAGAAAGAAACAAAGAAAAGGCACCACGAAAACTGCCTCGAAATAGCTTTCACACACTCCCACACACCTTCCGCTATTTCTCTGCTACGATGCCGCAGAATGGCCGCGCTTTTCGTGGACGTCCTCCCACCCCTCTCGATCTAGGCGTTTTGCGTCCCCTTCCCATGGCCTGTGCCATCACAGGCCATCATCAGACGCGACATGAAGCTACTCTGCTACAACGATCTTCTCAATATCTGTCAAGAGACAAACATTGAGAAGAAACGCCTTGGTTTAGCCTTTTACGTATGCAGCCACACACCTCACGGTCATAAAGTGTGCTTTCTGCATAAAACCTTTACAAAAGCGACACCCCTGTCATCTCCGCTGGTTTTTCTACCCCGATCAGTTCCAAAATAGTGGGGGCTAGGTCACCCAATTTCCCGTCCTTGATAGGTTTGGTATATTCTTTGTCCACTAAAATGCACGGCACCAAGTTGGTGGTATGGGCAGTATTGGGCGTTCCGTCTTCGTTGACCATGAAATCGGCATTGCCGTGATCGGCGATGATGATCGCGGAATATCCATTGTCCAAGGCCGTGGTGACGACCTCTTTTACGCACACATCCACGGTTTCGCAGGCTTTTACGGCGGCTTCAAACACACCAGTATGACCTACCATGTCCGGATTGGCGAAATTCAGGCACACAAAGTCTACTTCTTTTTTCTTCAACTCGGGGATGATGGCATCGCGGATATCGAACGCGCTCATTTCCGGCTTCAAATCATATGTGGCTACTTTGGGAGAAGGGCACAACAATCTCTTTTCCCCCGGAAATTCCGCCTCGCGGCCACCTGAAAAGAAAAAGGTCACATGGGGATATTTCTCCGTCTCCGCGATACGGATCTGCTTTTTGCCTGCTTTCGACAGCACCTCTCCCAGTGTGTTATTCAAGTTGTCTTTGTCAAAAATGACGTGTACTCCTTGAAAAGAATCGTCATAATTGGTCATGGTGACATAGTACAAGTTGAGCTTGCGCATGTCTTGTTCCGGAAAATCTTTTTGCGTCAACGCGATGGTGATTTCGCGTCCGCGGTCGGTACGGAAATTAAAGCACAGCACGACATCTCCTTCTTCAATCGTGGCCAAGGGTTTATCGTTGGCATCTACGAGCACGACAGGTTGGATGAACTCATCGGTCACGTTTTCCTTATAAGAAGCTTCGATGGCCTCCACGGCACTTTTCGCGTGTTTTCCAACGCCTTTTACCATGACATCGTACGCCAATTTCACGCGCTCCCAACGGTTGTCGCGGTCCATAGAATAGTAACGTCCCACAACGGTGGCTATTTTACCGCCTGCTTTTGTCAAATGGTTTTCCAGGTCCTTCACATAGGCTGCGCCACCTTTCGGATCGGTATCGCGGCCATCCGTAAACGCATGGATAAATACGTCTTTCACGCCCGCTTCCGAAGCAGCTGTGCAAAGTCCTTTTAAATGTTCGATATGGGAATGGACGCCCCCATCGGAAACCAATCCTATGAAGTGTACTTTTTTTCCGTTCTTCTTGGCATAGTCAAACGCCTCTACTAAAACAGGTTCTTTGTCCAAAGTCTTTTCTTCCACTGCAAGGTTGATCTTCACCAGGTCCTGGTACACAATGCGACCGGCTCCGATATTCATATGCCCTACCTCCGAATTGCCCATTTGACCGGCAGGCAGGCCTACCGCCAAACCAGATGCTTCCAATTTGCTGTTCGGATAGTTGGCGTAAAGCGAGTCTACAAAGGGAGTATTGGCGGCATCGACAGCAGATACTTTTTTGTTGGTGGCAAGGCCCCAGCCGTCCATGATGATGAGGATAACTTTCTTATTCATTTGGATAGAGAAAACAAAGGTAAGGTGTAAAACGAATGAAGGACAAAACTACAAAAAGGCGGCATGTTTGCAACCCGCTTCTCCCCGTATCCAAGCGAATTCTTTTGATTCCTCCTCAGATTAAAAAGAGATTCCAACGACAACGAAGATTCATTTCCATTCAGATAATTTAACCTGCTTCCTTTATCTTCGTTATAAAAACAAAACACAACCGTATGCGGGGTCTTGCCATTTTTTTAGGAATGTATCTGCACCTCGTCCTGGCCTGGGGACAAAACTTCCCCTATCAGATCCGGAACGACATTCCCGTGAGCAATGCAAAGGGCCCCTTGGCGAGTGCCTGGGCAGGAGGCCTGAATGCCGCGACTTTTTCCACCCTTGATTTTGACTTGGACGGACAAAAGGATCTCTTGGTCCTTGACCGGCAGCAAAATCGTCCCTTGGTATTCCTCTCGAAGCAAAAAACCTATCAATATGCGCCTGAATTAGCCTCTCTCCTGCCTCTTTTAAATCATTATGCCCTGTTCTACGATTACGACAAAGACAACAAGCCAGATCTTTTCACGGCTACTCCCATCGGCATGCAGGCCTATCGCAACGTTTCTACCTCCAGCCAAGTGAGATTCCAACTTTTCCAAGATCCTGTCCTCACGCGTTACTACGACACCGAACCTTCCAATATGAGCCTTACGGTATTGGATGTCCCTTTCTTGACTGACATCGACAAAGACGGGGACATGGATGTGATCCACTTCAATTCCCAAACGGGCGAAAATGCCATGCTGGAGACCAATTTCAGCATGGAAAAATACAAACGGCCCGACAGCCTTTATTTTGGGACGACCAATGAAAAGTGGGGCGGATTTTCGGAAAATTCCTGTACCAATTACTATTTTGGAAGTGATGGCAGAGTCTCTTACAACTATAATACCCGGTTGGACCACATCGGTTCGGGCGCATTGACGGTTTTTGATGCGGACAACAATGGTTTTCCAGACCTTTTGGTAGGAAAAATAGATTGCCAAAACCTCAATTTCCTGAAAAACAATGGAAGTGGCACGGTCACTTTTTACGATAAATTGACTTCCTCCTACCCTAGCAGCTTCCCTGCCAATAGCTTGTATTACCCTGTTTCCTGCCTAGAAGATGTCGATTTCGACGGACTGAACGACCTTTTGGTGACGACAGGATTGACGGTTCCGAATGCCGAGACCGATTTGCAGCACACGGCTTGGTGGTACAAAAACACAGGCAGCAATGCGGTTCCCAATTTCCAATTCCAGATGCCCGACTTCATCCAAAACACGATGATCGACCATGGGCAGAACACGGTACCTGCCTTGGCGGATGCAGACGGTGATGGAGACATCGATTTGTTCATAAGCAATTCCAGCAACCTTTCTTCGATTCCTTCCAGTATCTTTTATTATCAAAACACGGGCACCGCCAGCAATCCGGCATTCATGCTGGCAGACACCAATTATTATGGGTTGGCCAGCGAGGGGTACCAATTCTTGTCGATCACCTTTGCCGACCTTAACCACGATGGCAAGCAGGATTTGACTTATGTCGGAATCAAAGATGGACAATACGACACCCAAATCGCTTACAACCAATCTTCAATAGGGCTCGATTTAGGTCCATCCGTTTCTCTGGGCCTTTCGCTTGTCGAGCCTGCCTCCCTTTGCTTTTATCCCATCGATTCGGACAGTTTACCGGATTTATTGCTTGGAGATGCCAGCGGAAACCTTTCTTATTATATGAATACAGGAACAGGCAACAGTCCGTCGTTTGCCCATGTCCAGTCCAATTACGGAGGTTTGAATAGTGACTATCAGAATGCAAGTGCCGCTGTATGCGATATTGACAAAGACTTCCTCCCCGATCTTGTATTTTTGAACGACAGTGGCTATGCCAAAATTTGCCTGGATTTTCTCCATCAGTCAAGTGCACAGTTTGCCTATACTTCTTTTCAATCTGATGAAAATACAGCTCCCTTCGGGCAACAATTGATCCTGGCCGCTGCCGACTTAAGCCAAGACGGATACCCAGAATTATTTATAGGCAGTGCCAGCGGAGGCATTTCGCTTTTAAAATTCAGCACAGTCACCCCTGGACTTAGCGATAACTTAATTGGCCGAAATACGGCAGAGTTAAAAATTTGGCCGAATCCATCCGATGGGCTGGTGGAAATCGCGATTCCGGAATTTGGCATGCTCAAAATCAACGACGGACTGGGAAGGCAGATCCTGTCTTCTCAAGAAGACCTTCTGCCTTCATCCAAACAAGTGAAACTGTCATCGGGACTGTATGTGGCTACTTTCTGGGGACAATCGGGACGAAAATACACCCAAAAGTTGGTTATTCGGTGATTCCATTTTTTCTGGGATTCGCGCGAATTTCTATTTGCATTTAGAGGATAATCGCCTAGCTTTGCAGTCCGAAAAATCAGTTTTTACAATTCTTTACTATTTATGGCAAACATTGGCAAAGTTACCCAGGTGATTGGTCCTGTAGTGGATGTGGCCTTCTCTACTGGGGTAGCCCTCCCTAAAATCTACAACGCACTCGAAGTGACAAAGCCGAACGGGCAAAAAGTAGTCTTGGAAGTGCAACAACACCTTGGAGAAGACAGAGTGCGCACGATCGCCATGGACAGTACCGAAGGGTTGCAACGTGGCTCTAACGTAACAGATACCGGAAATGCCATTTCCATTCCCATTGGAGACGATATTAAGGGACGGCTTTTCAACGTGGTAGGAGAAGCGATCGACGGTATTTCGCAACCTGCTGCCGTCAACACCCTTCCCATCCACCGCAAAGCCCCAAGATTCGAAGATCTTTCTACTTCTTCGGAAGTATTGTATACAGGGATCAAAGTAATCGACCTGTTGGAACCGTATGTAAAAGGAGGTAAGATCGGATTGTTCGGCGGTGCCGGAGTAGGAAAAACGGTATTGATCCAAGAATTGATCAACAACATTGCCAAAGCATACGAAGGTATGTCTGTTTTTGCCGGCGTGGGAGAAAGAACCCGCGAAGGAAACGACCTTCTACGTGAGATGATTGAGTCCGGTATCGTGAAATACGGAGAAGGATTCAAACACTCGATGGAAGAAGGAGGCTGGGATTTGACGAAGGTGGATATGGAAGCTTTGAAATCTTCTCAAGCGACCTTCATTTTCGGACAAATGAACGAACCTCCAGGAGCCCGTGCCCGCGTGGCCTTAACGGGTCTTACCGTGGCCGAATATTTCCGTGATGGAGACGGTACCGGAAAAGGCCGTGATATCCTTTTCTTTATCGACAACATCTTCCGCTTTACCCAAGCAGGTTCCGAAGTATCGGCCCTTCTTGGCCGTATGCCTTCTGCAGTAGGGTACCAACCCACTCTGGCTACGGAAATGGGAAATATGCAAGAGCGCATCGCTTCTACAAAAAGAGGTTCTATCACTTCCGTGCAAGCGGTATATGTACCTGCTGACGATTTGACGGACCCTGCTCCTGCGACTACATTTGCCCACTTGGACGCCACTACCGTATTGTCGCGTAAAATCGCAGAATTGGGAATTTATCCTGCCGTGGATCCTTTGGATTCTACTTCCCGGATTTTGAACCGTGAAATCTTGGGAGACGCGCATTATAATACAGCACAACGCGTAAAAGAAACGTTGCAACGCTACAAAGAATTGCAAGATATCATCGCGATCCTTGGGATGGACGAACTTTCCGAAGAGGATAAACTTGTGGTACACCGTGCAAGGCGCGTACAACGCTTCTTGTCCCAACCTTTCCATGTGGCGGAACAATTCACTGGATTAAAAGGAGAGTTGGTGGACATCAAAGATACCATCAAAGGATTCAATGCCATCATGGACGGCGAGTATGACCATCTTCCAGAAGCTGCCTTCAACTTGGTCGGTACCATCGAACAAGCGATCGCAAAAGGAGAGAGATTAATGGCCGAAGCAAAATAAGGAATTACATACTGCACGCTATGTATTTAGAAGTCATCACCCCAGATAAAAAAGTCTTTGAAGGAAACGTGGTATCTGCCACATTCCCTGGCACAGATGGAAGTTTTCAAGTCCTGAACAATCATGCCCCTTTGATCAGCACCTGCACTACGGGGTTGGTAAAAGTAAAAACGGAGACGGAAGAAAAACGCTTTACTATCGACAGTGGAGTGGTGGAAGTCTTGAAAAACAAAGTAATCTTATTGGCAGAAAAAATATTGGCCTAAGGTCGTTTTCAACCTATTTTCAAAAGGCAAGTCAATGGACTTGCCTTTTTTAATTCTGCATCTTCATCTTTTCTTCAGAATTTTCGTTATTTAGAAAAAGCGTTAGGATGAATTTTTTGGCCCACTTGTACCTTGCCGGCAATGACGACGGGTTATTGATCGGCAATTTTATTGCGGATGGAATCCGGGGAAAAGAAATGGAAAAATATGCGGAACCCATCAAAAGAGGCATTGTCCTGCACCGGAAAATAGATACGTTTACAGACACACATCCCATTGTCCGTCAAACAGTAGGACGATTGAGAAAAAGCTCGGGCAAATACGCTCCAGTAGTCTCGGATGTCATTTATGACCACTTCTTGGCAAGCCAGTGGTCGGATTATTCCGATGTCCCCCTTTCTTCTTTTGCCACCGAAAAATATGCCTTCCTTGTCAAAAATAAACAGGTCATGCCGGAGAATATGCAGCAACTGTTGGGATACATGGTACGGCAAAATTGGTTGGTCCACTATGCAGAACTACAGGGGATCGCTAAAACATTGAAATCCATGTCCAAAAGGGTTCATTTCGCCAACAATATGGCAACTGCGATCGTAGATTTGGAAGCGGAATATGGATTGTTCTTGAACGATTTTAACTTGTTCTTTCCTGACATTCAAGAATTCGTGGAAAAGGAAAAGAACGCTATTCTTTCTTGATAAACAAGAAATCGCTTCCTGGTTGGTTGTCCCCGAATTCTCCTTTTCGAGGCTCCGGCACCACTTTGTCGGTAAAATTGACTATTTCGGAAAAAGTCAAAATTTTGTCGTCCCCTCCTTGGTTCCGCAAGGCGTCCAAAAATTTACGGGTGAAGGGAGAATGATGCCCAGGACGGCCGTCTGGTACATATTCTTTTCCTCCTGAAGTCAAATACAATCGGGTCTTGTACTTCAATTTACGCAAAATAAACTCTTCTTTGCCAATCCCTGCATACACGCCATCCCCTCCCCGCGAAGAAGCACTTTGATCGAAAGTTCCGCCGAAGCACGCATCCAAGACTAATAAAATATGCTGGCAGGGAATGTTGTTCAACAAAGTCCGCAAGTTGGAATGGGACAAATAACTCTGTTTGCCTTCGTCTTCCTTTTTGGAATCTTTTGCTACTAAATAGCCTTCTTTGAATACCTCATCGTATTCCCCATGCCCTGCAATCATGATAAAAAGCTGGTCGTCATTGGCAAAAACGGTTTTACTGTAGCGCCGGATGGCCGAATAGATCTCGTTGAGGGTCGGATTGATTACCTTCTCTACCTTTACGCTATAGTTCGTTTCCAATTCTTGCGCCACAGTATTGATATCGTTGACCGGATTGGAAAGCCTGGGCATGGCCTGGTATTCGTCCGTGCCGATCAAAAGGGCATAATCCCTCCCTTTCCGGTACATCCCTGCTGTCTCATTGGCATTGTTCTTATCGAAAATGCGGTACATGCGGATGGTGTCTTCCGTGAAGCGCTTGTCCATATCGATCCCTTTCACGATGATCTCATTGTCCAAAAACCCTAGTTTCACCTCCCTGCTAAAGTTCCCTTCTGCATCAACAGGCGTCTCCACCCCATCTACCAACAGCATAAAAAGGCCTGCTTCTGCCTTCACGCGTCCTTTCACTTCCACCGACTTGGCATCGGTTTTGATTACTTCTCCTTTGGTGACGACCGGATTGGCGATTTCGACGTGCGGTTTTGCCGCCAAAAGGCCGTTGTTTCCTTTTCTATTCTTCATCCTTTCCCATAGGGGATCCGGCTTGATTTTCAAGACATTCAAATCGTACACACGTGTTTTGCTATGCAAATCCGCCACGGCCAAGAATTTTCCGTCCCGGCTAAACGATAGGGAAAGGAATTTGTAAAAACCAGTGAGCGTATGGACATTTTCTGCCATTTCCAATGACCAAATACGGACTTCATTCCCGATACATCCACTGGCCAAGTATTGTCCATCGGGGCTAAACTCCAAATCGTACACATCACCGCTATGGCCCTTGAAAGTCTTTTTCAAAGATCCGGTTGTCAAATCCCATACTTTGATGGTCTCGTCGTCTGTACCTGTGGCCAACAACCGCTCATCGGGGCTGAAAGCGAGGCTCCTCACCCTTCCCGAATTAGGGTTGAATTGTTTGAATAATTCGTTGGTCTGAAGATCAAAAATTTTCACGCTCCCATCATAACTTCCCGTAGCGAGCAAGTAGCTGGTACGGGCAAAGCTGAGCGTGGAGATTTCCTTTTTATGGTAGTCGAGATTTTTGAACACCGTGCCGGTGGTCATGTCCCATACGATCACCTTATTATCCGCTGCACCTGAGGCCAAGTACTTCCCGTCGTAGCTAAAGGAAAGCGACGTTACCGTATTGGTGTGGCTTTTGAGCCTGTATTTGACTACTCCATTGGCGACAGACCAGATCAATACCTCCTTGTCCTTGCCGGCAGTGGCCAATAGGGAACCATCCGGACTAAAGGCAAGTGCCAACACAATCTCCTTATGATCTTCCAAGATATTGTCCGTAGCTTTTGTCTCTACATTCCAAAAATAGATTTTTCCGTCATGGCTGGCCGTAGCCAAACGACCATCGGGAGAAAACGCCACACAACTGGCCATTTTCCGATCGGTGTCCAATAAATTATAGGGAAGGTCTTGAGACTGGCCCGCATGAAACAGGATGGTTTGGATGCCAAACAAACAACCCGTAATCAATTTCCACCCTATCTTTCTTCCCCCTCGTGCCATATGAACACTCATGTTAATAGAGACTCTTGCTTTTTCCAAAAGAAAATCGGAGACCCGTCTGGATCATAAAAAAGTCGAATTTAGAGGTATTGTCTTTAAAATCCATGACAATGGCGGAGGTGCTTTGCGCATTGGTGAACATGTAGTTCGCAGAAATAAAGACGCCGTATTTGAGCTTTAAGGTAAAATCTACCCCTGCTCCCAAGATGGCTCCCACATACGTCGCGGTGGTGTTTACTTTGGGATAGTTATGCAATTGTGCTACATATGTCACTTGTTGGTCATTGCTGGCTTCCGGATATTCCCATGTACTGTTTGCTTTTTGGCCCAATACCATGAATCCTACATCTCCCTCTGCGGCAACGAAAGGGGAAATTTTCTTGTCCATCGGCACGATGTTATACTTCACCCCGATCCCCAAATTGGAATTGGATAAACTATAATTCGCCTTCTTCGTGACGAACTCCTTCACGTTCGCGCCGATCGAGAAATGGGTGTTTAAGTTATAATTCAGCCCAAAACCCAAATAGGGAATCGAAGCATAGCCATTGAAAATATTTTCGCCTTGTATTCCCCCCGCTTTTTTGAAAAAAGGCACTCCGGTAAACACGGTAGCGGTTACTTTATGCTCGAATTGCCCGAAAGTGGAAGCGACCGAGCAAAAACAAAAAATGCCGATGAGGGGTAGGATTCTTTTCATCTTATTTACAGTCTGCGCCCGAAAGCTTGATAATCTTGCAATTGTGGTCAAGCGTGAAACTTCCGCTCCAATTACAGCCCCCATGTTTGGCAAAGGCCGAATAGGAATACGTGCCTGCTCCCCGAGAGAAGAAAACGGTGTTCTCATGATCCGAGCAATCCGATGGATCGGTGAGTCTCGGTTTCGACAAAACAAGGTAATTGTTGTTGTCGTTCAATGTGATGGAGATCGGAAGGTTCAGGATCGTACTGGAATCCGCATAAAAGATGACGGATCCCGCCTCGCATTTCGATAATGCAACAGGCGTGAAACTCGCCGAGCCGCTTACTTCGATTTCCCCTTGCCAAAAACACCCGATCTCTGAGGAAATGGCACTGTAAATATGTTTCCCTTGGCGTAGGCGATAGCTCAATGCCCCTGTAGTACTCGTAGCGGTCGGTACATTTTTCACCGCTTCCGTCACGCTTCCCAATACCGCTGTATCCAATTTTATGACGATGGGTACTGGATTTTTCGATGTATCCAAGGTATAAAAACTCACCAAACTCTGTGCCGGGGTTAAACGGATCTCTACATACGACTCTGTCCCATTTGAAAGAAATTCATCAAATTCAAAATTTTGGCCTGAATTGTCCAAGTCTTCGAAATGGACACGGTCTTGATAGGTGACGAGAAAGAAATAATCGAAACGGGAGTCTAGGTCGTCAAATTTCGCTTTCCCGTCCCCGTCTGTAATCACTTTGGAAATAAACCCGTCTTCCGATCCTTGTTGTTTGTCCAATAAATAGGCGTTTTTGTTATTGTACAGGCGCACGATAGCTCCTTGCAAGATATTTCCACTTTCGTCCTTTACATAGACAGTGACGGAAGAAGGCACGACTTCCTCTCGGGGTACTTTTTTACACCCTAGTACAAGCACCAGTAGTAGGGTGCCGATGATGCAGATCGATCTCATTTTAGCTTCCCAGCCCATTGCCTTCAAACGTTTCATTATTTTACGACGATGAGTTTTCCTTTCACGTTCTTTTTGTCATTCCCAAGACTTACCATGTACACACCCGATTTCCATTCGCTTAGATCGAATGAATAAGCAAAGAGCTCGTTTTCTTTGTCAACAGCAATGCGCGCTATTTCAGATCCCATTTCATTGAGGACGGTAATGGTCAAGGCTCCTCTTTCTGGCGACATCCAAGAAAGGGTGACTAAATTGGACGCTGGGTTCGGCATGAAGTCAATACGGTCAGGATGGTAGGAATCGAGCTGCACTTGACCGTTTTCGTTGACCATATCGGGCCTCAGGTTCCCTAAATGGGAATCGTTGACTGTATAGGGGACACTGAACTTCTCGCATCCTTTATTATCCGTTATTCTTACCTGATAGGTCCCGTTGAAATAACAAGGCAGTTCTTGTTTGTTTCCTCCTACAATAAAATATCCTTCCACAAACCACTGATACGATTGGGCAATGGCCGTCGTGAGGTACCCTTGGCTTTTCACAATGGTGATCTGAGGCAACGTGTCCGGTTCTACGTCCACGTAAAGCAAATCCGAATTGGCAGAACAATTGTTCGCATCATAGCCTGCCACTGAATATACACCCGTAAAACGGGGAACATAAATCGAATCGGTAGCTCCCTGAATGTTCTTGGCATTAAAGAGCCATTGATAACCCACTAGGTTATTTCCTACAGTAAATAACGTATCGTCCCGATCGCACGAGTTCTGCTGCAAGGAATACAGGGATATTTTTGGAGGGCTCTTGTATACATATATTTTGAACGAAAAATGCAGGGTGTCTTTGCTTCCTTTTACGGTCAAAAAATACCTTCCAGCGTCCGTCGTATCCAAATTGTATCGACTTGGACTTTGGAGACTGCTCGTAAAATTATGAGGGCCTGTCCATTCATAGATGGCATTGTTTGAATAGGCCACGACAAATTGTAAACCTTCCCCAGTACAAAGGGTAGAATCATAGTGAATCGAAAAATGCTCTACTGTATCGGATCGGGATGTGATCTGGAACGACTGGCTGATACTTGCCGCTGCGTAAAAATTGGCGCTGCCTGGTTGGGTCGCCGTTACAGTCACCTTGCCATAACCGTTCGGGAGAAGAGTGTCTCCTTGTACATCCACAGGACCTGTTATCTTGTACACGACGGGCAACTTGCTGCTCGCAGTTGCTTGTAAAACGATGTAGGGCACTTCTCCATACACGATGTCCAAAAGCTTGGGGAAGGTGATGGTTTGTGCCGAGCAGGACTTGATCAAAACCGTAATGCTGTCCCGGGTCGGGCTTTCGCAAAGATCGCCTTTGCTCACGGTGCTGACATAATATTTCCGGGAAAGGATAATAGAATCCGTCACGAAGGTATCTCCTTCTGCAAGCCATTTTTTGTCATGCAATGCATTGTACCAACGGTAGGTCCCACCTTCCGGCGCTCCTGAGACTGTAAGAGGGATCCTGCCTCCTCCGCAATGGTTTACGATCCCCGGAATAATGGGAGATTCCAATTTGTCCACGACTTGCACTGTTACTTTGGTACGAGGCCCTGTACATTGCGTTCCTATTTGAGCGACCCAATAATACGTGTCTTGGGTAAGTGTGGGCGTGGTATACGCTGAATCGCCGTTGTAATTGAGTGGTGTGCCTCCCCATGAGTTATTGAACCAACTGTATTTGGTCAGGCTATCCACACCTTGGGCTACCAAACGGACGCTGCCACTTCCCCCGCATAACACGGTACCTTGGGCAGTAGGAGCTGGCGGGAATGCCAAGCAAATATCAAATGTAAACGTGTTGTTGAAGGTCCACGTCCCGTCTTGCCGCATGAGGCGGAAGGTAACAGCATACGTCCCTGCTCCTAAGCCGGCTGTAGGGATTTCAGGAGTAAAATCCCAAGAAGAATCCGCTGTCGGTAGGTTAGAGAGTACATCGGCATTTCCATATCCTGGGTCTATGTCTCCAATAAAATATTCCCCCGTTACAAAAGGAAGCTTGATTTCTTCGTTGCCACTGGAAGCATTGTCCAATATCCTAAAAATTGTACTACTGTAGGCACTCCAACGCCCATACACATCTTTTACACGCACATTCAAAACATGTTGCCCTTCTTGCAGCGTATCTGTATTTACTTCCAAACTCTGCAATGAAACAGAATCTTGGGGAGTTGAAACGGCAAAAGGAATTCCTTTGCCGAGCCCGGGATCTGCATCCACAAAATATTCGACAGCCACGATCTTCCCTCCCTTATTCAACAAGGAATCTCCTTTTGTCATCGATGGTTGGATGGTAAAGAAACTGGAACGATAGGCACTCCAGCGGCCAAATTCATCCTTGACACGCACATGCAGGGTATGCTGACCCATCGCTAAATTGTTCGTCGAAAGAGAAGAGTCCATCACAGAAATGGAATCTCCGACCCCTATCGGAATGGCAATCCCCTTTCCAAGTCCCGGATCGGTATCTACAAAATATTCGGCCCGCACCACATTTCCACCTACGTTCATGAGCGAGTCGGCCTGCGTTTTGGCGGGTTGTATCGAAAAGAAGCTAGAATGGTAGGCACTCCATCTGTTAAATTCATCCCTTACCCTTACGTGCAGCGTATGCAGACCCAAGGAAAGTTGGTCTGTAGAAACAGAAATATTGCTAATTGATATCGAATCTCCCGTAACAAACGGCATACTCGTTCCCTTCCCTAGTCCAGGATCCGAGTCCACGAAATACTCGGCATAGAGTATTCTACCTGGGGCGTTTATGAGGGAATCGCTTGATCTTGAGGTCGAAGTCACGCTAAACAAACCGGTACGGTAGGAACTCCAACGATGAAGCGCATCCCTTACCCGAACATGGAGACTATGCTGTCCTAATGATAAATTATCGGTAGAAACGGCAATATTGGTGACCGAAATGGAATCCCCTTGTGTAATGGGAATGGAAATACCTTTTCCAACGCCCGGATCCGTATCCACAAAATATTCTCCCATCATCACGGGAGATGCCTTGTTTGTCAAGGTATCAGCAAGACTTCTGATGTTAAAAATCGAGCTTTTGTAGGCACTCCAGTTCCCTAATTCATCCTGTACGCGGACATGGAGGGTATGTAGACCCAATGCAAGGCTTGTCGTACTAAATTGGACACCGGTAACGCTGACAGAATCGGACAAAGATCCGATAGATATCGCGGTCCCTTTTCCTATCCCGGGGTCTTGGTCTATAAAATATTCAGCATTTCTAATTTGTTGCGCTCTTACATCGAGAAAGAGCGCAACACCTAGAATGCCTAAAAATGACGTTAAAAGTCGCTTCATATTTTCTTTTTTTTAGCAAAAGAAACGAGCTTTTAATACCCAAAAGATTTTGCTTTCACATTGAATTTTACTTTGTCACCTGGTTTTACTACTGCATTTTGAACATCCAAAGATACTATGTAGGGCAGTCCTGGATTTCCTGAGAACATGGCATCCGTCCAAGGGTAAAGTCCTCCATAAATGCCGATGTCTTTTCCATCAGTTCCATAATTATGGCCAAGGCTCGTGCTGGCCAATTTCCAGGAATAGCTGTTCCAATAGCCATACCCATTAAAGTTGGTCGAAATGGTTTCCACAAAACCGGGCAACGTATTGTTCAGGTTGTTTGTACCGGAATTGCCTGCGCCAGGCAACGTAATCGTGGTACTCGCTTCCGAGTTCATATTGCTCGTAAAGACCAAATTTGTAGTGGTATAATTGATGGTGATCGCCGTTCCGCTGTTTGGACCGGAATAAAATATATTGTTCAATAACGTGCCTGTGTTGAGGTATTGCAAAAACTGGTAATAATTACTCAAAAATAGATTGTTTTGAATGATGATATTTCGCGGGGTATTTTGATTGTCCGAATAAATATATCCTATAATATTATTGGAGAATATAGCTCCTTTTGAACCACCGTATATACGCGGGTTGCTTAGGACGCAGTTTCGAAAGTTCCAATTATTTCCATACATGTAAACGTATGATTCGACTCTGCATCTTTCGATGATCACATTATTGGCAAAAGGCCCAGAAGTATTATGGCAATTAATACTGGAGTTAATGTACAATCCGATGACACGTGTCCCCGAAACGACAGGTGGCGGAGCAGTCAAGCTCGAATCAATATACAAATTATCCAATTGACTTGAGTACCCTGTACCTCTTACATTGGTATGTCCCTCCCCAATTAAAACCAACCGTTTAATGAGGCTCAATGTTCCATAGGAAGAGGGACTTGCTTGGATAAGCAATGTATCCCCTACCGAGGCAGCGTCATGCGCAGATTGTATGGAAGTGTACATCCCGGCACTATTCGGGTTATTATTGACCGTAATGATCTTCGCTTGTGCATAGACTACGCACAGCGTGAGCGGCAATAGGGCAAAGAACTTTCTCATAAATGAGTAGGGTGTTTATGTGATGGAATAAAAAGTAAGCGTCTAAATAGAATTAAAGAAGCAAACAAGAGTAAATATTGCCTAAAATGCAAGTAGTGTGCACCACTTTTATATTCAGGAAAAAATACTCCATGTAAGATCATATTCCCTAGACCAATGACCCACTCGTGCTCCTTACTACTTTTATCCCTTTTATTTGACTTATTTAACTAATAAATTGAATAAATCCCATAATTCCTTCTTTTATGCCACGTAACTTTACGTAATAAAACACGCATTAAAAGGCAGAAAAACATCGGATTTTCCGTGATCCATCTCCTTATTATTTTGGGAGCCTCTTTATTCCACCCTCATTGAGGCTTGCTTCGTAAAACCTTCTTCTTATATTACCTTTGAGCTCTGAATCAGTCCATTTTACTTTGACACATCGCCAGCTATTTTATCAACACCTTGCTCAAACATCCGATTTTCCATTGGCATTGGAAATTGAAAAAGCGGAAGGAAGGTATCTGTACGGATACCAAGGAGAGAAATACCTCGACTTGATTTCCGGAATTGGGGTGAGCAATGTCGGACATCGGCATCCCAAGGTGGTAGAAGCTATCAAAAACCAAGTAGACAAGTACCTACACCTGATGGTGTATGGAGAATATGTTCAAAGTCCGCAAGTGGTGTTAGCGCAAAAATTGGCTTCCCTTCTCCCACCTCCTCTGTCTTCCGTATATTTTGTCAATTCGGGGAGCGAAGCCATTGAAGCTGCCATGAAACTGGCCAAGCGGTATACAGGTCGCCGGAAAATAGGCTCTTGTTTTCAGGCCTACCACGGAAGCTCACAAGGGGCTTTGTCCATCGGGGGCGAAGAATCGCTCAAGCGCAATTTCCGGCCCCTGCTTCCCAACACGTTCCGCATCACGTTTGGAAAACTGGAAGAGTTGGAACTGATAGATCGGGATACTGCCGCGGTGTTTATAGAAACTGTTCAAGGAGAGGCAGGTGTGCGCATCGCCTCTCCGTCCTATTTTCAGGCATTGCGCGCACGTTGCCACGAAACAGGAACACTTCTTGTATTGGACGAAATCCAATGCGGCTTTGGGAGAACCGGCACCTTTTGGGCTTTTGAGCAGTACGGCATCGTGCCTGACATCTTGGTGTGTGCCAAAGGAATGGGAGGAGGCATGCCGTTGGGAGCCCTCATTTCTTCCGACGAGATCGTGAGTGTGTTGAAAAACAACCCTATTTTAGGACATATCACCACCTTTGGCGGTCATCCGGTGTGCTGCGCCGCTTCTTTGGCTACCCTTCACGTCATCGAAGAAGAAAATCTCCTGGAGCATGTTTTTCCCAAAGAAGCACTCTTTTTGGAACTGCTCCATCATCCGAAGATCAAGGCGGTCCGTTCAAAAGGGTTGATGATGGCGGTCGAGTTTTCTTCTTTTGCAGAGATGAAACCTATCATCGACGCAGCGATCCAAAAAGGGGTGATTACGGATTGGTTCCTGTTTTGCGATTCTTCCATGCGCATCGCCCCTCCCCTTACTATTTCAGAGGAAGAAATCAGGTATGCATGCCGTGTATTGCTGGAAGCGATCGAAACTAATTGAGATGATTGTTGCCTGTAGCCGATAAAGGGCTTACTGTAGTGATAGGTTTTTTGAACGCGTGCTGATCCAATTTCTCGAACACTGAATTCTTGCTCTTATATTCAGGAACCATTTTCTTCATTTCGATCACCATTTTCTCTTCTTCCCCGCGTTCATAGTATTTGATGAGGTCTGTGATCTGCTCTTGTACTTTGGAGAATTCATGGGTCCGCACTTTTGCGATCATGATCTTGGGGTGATGGGTGGGCATGGTATTCTCTTCATTGGCCAAGAGCTCCTCGTATAATTTTTCGCCCGGACGTAATCCGGTATATACCAGTTGAATGTCTTTTCCCAGCGTGAGGCCGGACAATTTGATCATCTTTTTCGCCAGATCTACGATCTTGATGGATTCTCCCATGTCGAATAAGAAGATTTCCCCTCCTTTTCCCATGGCGGCGGCCTCCAACACCAATTGGCTGGCTTCCGGAATCGTCATAAAATAACGTGTAATCTCCGGATGTGTCACAGTAATAGGACCTCCTTCGGCAAGTTGTTTTTTAAACCTTGGAATCACAGAACCGTTCGAACCCAATACATTTCCAAATCGGGTCGTGATAAACTTGGTGCTGTTTTCAAGCTCGTCGATGGCGATCCGGTTCAGGGATTGCGTATAAATCTCGGCTACCCGTTTGGACGCACCCATCACGCTGGTCGGATTTACCGCTTTGTCGGTAGATACCATCACAAATTTCTTCACCCTGTACTTCACCGAAAGGTCGGCCAAGTTCTTGGTACCAAAAATATTTGTATTGACAGCCTCCATGGGATTTTCTTCCATGACAGGAACATGTTTGTAGGCTGCGGCATGGAACACGATATCAGGACTATATTGTTCGAAAAGCTTGCGCATCCGTACCACGTTTCGAATGTCGGCCAACATCAAATCGTAATTGCATTTCACGTTTTGATCGTTGAACTCCATTTCCAAGTCGTACAAGGCCGACTCCGATTGGTCCACCATCACCAAAAACCGAGGGGAAAAATGCGCTATCTGCCGACAGAGCTCGCTCCCGATCGATCCGGCTGCCCCGGTCACCAAAACTGTCCGCCCTTGGATTTCTTGTCGGATACTGGTACTGTCCAAGGTAATCGACTCCCTTCCCAGCACATCTTCGATCCGAACATCCTTGATTTGTTTAAAGCTCAATTCCCCGTTGATCCATTTTTCCACAGGAGGGACATTCCGTACTTGCACGCCATACGACAAGCAGGTATCGATGATCCTCTTTTTCCTTTCGGCAGAAATTTTTTGGATGGCGATGATGACGAGTTCCACATTTTTGGAACGGATCAGGGCTTCCAGTTTTTTTCTGGCATGGTAAATCATGATGCCATCCACCATTCCTCCCGATTTGCCTCGATTATCGTCCACAAATGCCACAACATTGTAGTTCATCCCGGTATCTTGGTCCAATGTCTTTTTGGTAATGATACCTGCTTCGCCTGCCCCATAAATGATGACATTTATCTCTTCCGAGGCCTGAGTTTTCCACTCATAGTACAGGATTTTGGTGATGACCCTAAAACCGGCCATGAACAGAGAGGAAATGAAATAATCAATGATCAGAATAGACAAGGGAACCAAAAACTCGCCGGTCAGATAATACTTGACCATATTGGCCAAGAGGATCGTTCCCAATGTGAACGTGAGGGCGAAGAAAATACGCTTTGCATCTTCGACACTGGTGTACCGGATAATCCCGGTATAACTTTTAAAATAGATGAATGCGATGAATTTGATGGTACAGATAATCGACAAGGAAACATAGAAGACTTTCCATACTTCATCAGGAAGCACTTCTAAGTTGTACCGAAGAAAGTACGACAGCAACACACTGACAAGGCAGATCAACATATCAGCCTGTAACACCAAGTATTTCGGTAGGCGATAAACAAGCCTTTGAATCATATCTCCCTTTTTTGCCATTTATTTCAAAACTGTTAGGACGGTAAGCCGATCAAATGCTCATGACTTCGCTTTCCGCTGTAATTTTTTTGACCAATCCCTGCAATACTTTGCCTGGCCCACATTCGATAAAGGTGGTTGCCCCGTCTGTCGCCATCGCACGCACACTTTCTGTCCACCTCACCGGGGCCGTCAATTGTTTTATCAAATTTGTTTTTATTTCCGCTGGATCCAACTGCGCAGAAGCCGTAACATTTTGGTAAACAGGACAAATAGGCTTTTTAAAAGTCGTAGCTTCGATGGCGGCCCTCAATTCTTCCTCCGCAGGTTTCATGAGCGGGGAATGAAAAGCACCCCCTACTTGTAATATTAAAGCTCGTTTTGCACCCGCTTCCTTCATTTTTTCACACGCTTTTTCTACTCCGGTCACCGAACCAGAGATCACCAACTGGCCTGGGCAGTTGTAATTTGCAGCTACTACAACCCCTTCGGAGACCGTTTTGCAAATTTCGTCCACCAATTTGTCTTCCAGGCCCAAAATAGCGGCCATGGTACCCGGATTGGACTCACATGCCTTTTGCATGGCCAAAGCCCTTTTGAACACTAGGCTCAATCCACTTTCAAAATCGAGGGCCTTGCTTGCCACCAAGGCCGAAAACTCTCCCAACGAGTGCCCTGCCACCATATCGGGAACAAAACTTTCGGAAGTGGCTGCCATGGCCACAGAATGCAAAAAAATCGCGGGCTGGGTAACTTTTGTCTGCCTCAAATCCTCCTCCGTACCCTCAAACATTATTTTCGTGATATCAAAACCGAGAATGGAATTGGCTTTCGAGAAAATTTCTTTTGCTTTTACATTACTTTCGACTAACTCTTTGCCCATTCCTGGGAACTGTGAACCTTGACCTGGAAACAAATACGCTTTCTTCATTTAATACCAATCTTGGAAAAGTAAAATGTCTATGACATACAAGTATAAAAAAAGTTCAATTAAAAAGCAAAAAATTCGTGCCAAGGACGGGGAAAACCCGCCCTTTTTTATGCTTGTTCCAACGCTTATCGTAGGATTTGAACCCAGCCCTTCAGTTCCTTCACATTCTGGTCTTCCACAGTGACGAAGTAGACTTTTGCGGAATAAAAATAGACCCCGTCCGGCAACCCGGCTCCATCCCAGTTGAGGTGAATGTCGTCATTTTTTTCAAACACCTTCTGGCCCCATCTGTTGAACACCTTGAATTCTACGGATTCGACAGATAACGGAGAGGGGGCCAATGGCCTAAATATCTCGTTATCGCCTGAATTATTGGGAGTAAATACATTGGGAAGCTCGTACAATTTACAAGGTTCCACGCACATGAGATTGCTTTTTCCACTTTCATTCCCTGTGGCATCCAAGGCCGTCACCACATAACATCCTGACACTGTGGACAAATTCATATGTTTGTACGTCGTATCGGGAAGTTCCAGCAACAAGGCGGGGGTTTGGCTCCGCTTCGCCGCGTAATATAGTTTATAGGCCACAATATCCGAATCGCAACTGGCAGAATAGGGTGGATTGAACCAGCTCAAATTATTGTAATAAGGATATGTTTGCGTGAATTTGAAACAATCGTAGACAATGGCATCCAAAGTAGGAGGACATGGCGGGGTAACATCCAAAACGACACTTCTAGAAATAAAGGAATTGTTATATATCGTGTCGGGAGTGATTTTTTCATTCCGGTAACTTCCTGCCGTTGTCACATAGTAGGCGATCTCTTCTTTTTCTTTTAAAGGATCTTGCGGAGTGCCCAAATCCGTATAGGTATACGTCGTGGTATTCTGGTCAAACGATACCTTCGCAATCAGTACAAATCCCGTATCCGTTGCTCTTTTGCGCCAAACGAGGTGGTGGTAAGAAGTGTCGATGCTGTTGACCCAAGGCGTTTCTGCTTGCCACGTAAGGCTGACACCGTGTGCCACGCCGACCGTTTGGAGAAACACACGCGAAGCAGGTTCGGAAGAATCAGTCTGGGTTGTCAAGGATTGCTTTGCATAGTATTTTAAACTTACTACATACGTGTAGCCGATGGAGGTATCCACATGGGCATCTACATAACTTCCGTCGCTGAGGACAGGAGATTGGACGGTATCCAGCAACACATAGTTGTTCTCTCCTTGCCTCGTCCTTAGTACAAAGTAGGTATACGGGCCCTGGATTTTCGAAGTATCCAATTCGATGGGTCTGTCCCAATCCACTTCGATCGAATCTTTGAGAGGTCCCACGTAGGATACCTTGGTGATGATGGGGACGATCAAAGGCAAGGAAATACACGAATGGTTGTCGGAAGGAACTGAATAAGAAAGCAAGCCTACTTCATCGATAAAAGAAGCCATGATACGGTAGGAATAGACATTGCCCCTCTTTGCTGTCTTGTCTGTGAAGGTAGTGTCGGAAATAGGCACTTCACCCAGAAAGGTATAATCTTTCAACGCATCGGTTTGGCACCCTCCAATGACGGAAGTGTCACATCCTACCCTTCGGTATACCTGCATCCGGTAGGCACCCGGTCTTCCATCTTTACAGGCATACGAATTCCAACGGAGCAAAATGCTATCGTTCACTACGTTGCTGACCAAACCGGTAGGTTTTGGTCCTACGACATAAATGAAGAAGGACTCAATATCGGTGAGGGAAGGGCTGGTACTGTTCACTGCCACCAGATCGGTCGCCTTGAAAAATGCTTGATAAGGCCGTTTCCGTACATCGCTGCACTCGGTGATCCAACTAAAGTTTTTGATTCCCGGAGTCGAGATGGGGTTACTTGTGGGAGTAAAGGTGGCTTTGTTTCCATGTGGCCGATCTTCGCTCAATTCCCCATAAAAATCGAAGCGTACCTTGTCTCCATCGGGATCTTTCACGAATATGTCTTTGGAAAGCCTACCTCCTGCCACGACACACTGGGTACTTGGAACCGTAATCTGAGGTTGGTGATTGATTCCACCTCTTACATGGATCTGCATGTCGCGCACGGTATAGCTCAACCGCTGTTTCGATTTCCCGAAGGTCCTCCACTCTTCGATGACAAAGGCAATGTTGAACAATCCTGTATCGGCCGGTGCATTCCAGATGACATCCCCGTTGAGCGAATTGACAGAATAAGTGGCCGCTGCCGTCCCGTCTTGCGTAGACCCTTGGGAACGGACATTGGGATCTTGGTACCCCGGGGCTTCAAAGCCAGGGGCGATATAGGGTTCATAAGGGAAATAACTAATACTGTCCCCATTTACATCAGAGGCACCAGGATTGTGTTTAAAAAGGCGGTAGATCTCTGCATTGTCAATAGGGAAGATGCTCATTTTAGGGGTTTGGTTTTGCCCCAATCCACTTTCGATCGTAATCCCCATCTCGACGTAAAAAGGGAGTGCTTCGGTAGGGCCTTTCAGGTTCAAAATATTGTTGTTCCGATTCTCGTCCTGGTAATAGACGATAAAGGTCTTATCCGTCGTGTAAATATGGTCTACTTCATAAATAAATTGATAGGTATCCCCATCGGGCAACGCGATTTTACTCTTGTATTTGACTTGGTCCGAATTGCTCCCATCCCCAAAATCCAACACGATGCAATTTCCCAACAACTGCCCACAGTCCGAACTATTGGGACCACTTATGTCCACACTGGCAATCCTGCAATAGACAGTCAATGTAAAGCGGACCTTTCGGTAGGCATACTTGCTTGTATCGCCATCCGGGTTGATGGTGGCGTATAAATCGGCGGCTTTGATATGCGTAGCAGATGATTCTTTGCTCTCTATCAGGAATATCAGAAGCAACAAAACACAGATTCGGAAGAATACCAAACGAGTCATATGGGTGCCAAAGTTACATGTAAAGCCCACTTAAGCGAAAGTTGCGCCAGCTATTTCAAAAATTTAATACGCTGCCTGTGGCTTTGGTAAGCCCTTTTTCCTCGATTCCGATGCCAAAAAGGGCAAAATCGTATTTTACAGGATCCAAAGGATCGAACTTTCTCAAGTTTTCTGTCAACTCCAAGGCCGTTTCCCAATCGGTCTGGGGCCGCCGGATCAGGCCAAATCGTCTCCCAATCCTGTCTACATGCAGATCGCAGGGACAGATCAACTGTGCAGGAGTAATCTTCTTCCAAATGCCGAAGTCTACTCCCCTCCCATCGTCCCTTACCATCCAGCGCAAAAACATGTTAAGACGCTTGCAGGCCGATTTGCTACTGGGAGAAGAGATGTGCTTTCTCGTCCGCCGGGGTGCTTCTGGCAATTCAAAAAAATTCTGTTGAAAACGGATCAGCAAGGAGGACATCTCTTCGTGCCCCATCGTGTCTTCTCCTACAAATGCGTTTTCCAACGTCTCGTTTTCCCGGTAAAAGTGCTGCAAAAAAGACAAGAAATACAAGGTGTCCAGTTCATTGAATGTACGGTGCTTGAACTTCAAAAATGGTTTCAGGTCGGCCTCTTGATGATGTAGGATAAAATCATGGGGAGTACCTCCCATGTACTGGATCAATTCTTTGCATTTGGAAATAATGGTTTTCCGTTGGCCCCATGCCAAGATGGCCGCCCAAAAACCCATGATCTCAATATCTTGTTTTTTGGAAAAGAGGTGGGGAATACAAATCGGATCGTCTGAAATGAAACGGGGATGGTTAAACTGCAGGTACTTCTCTTCTAGGAATTCTTTTAATTGCGCAGATGGGATAAATGTCACAGTTCGTTGTTTTGCAACTGCAAGATAACCTGCTCTATCGTGCCACACAAATGGTGCACCTGATTACCCAGTCCTGCGTTTCCTTTCTTGCTTTTTGCTTGCGACATGATTTCGTGGAGCACCTGTTTCATGGTATAGATCCCCATTGAGTCCAGCGTAGGTTTGAGCTTATGCAAATGTGCATAGAGAGAGGTCCAATCTTCTTCTCTGAAACTCGCCCGGATATCTTCCAATATGGGCGGGGTAGATTGTATGAAAAGTTCGATCAGGTATTTGCGGAATTTTTCGTTCCCATCTACTAGGGTATTCAGTGGTTCGAGATCGTAGAGTTTTTCTGTCATGTTCACTATCCTAGCGGAGCTAAATTTAGCTAGTAAACGGAATATCTACTATAGAGTTATAGAAATTTGATAATTTTCTATTGTGTGTTTTGTGCAATATTTACTTAAAATATTACTATATTTTCTCTTCTGCTATCCTACTTAAAAAACTTTCATTTATCCAATTCAACCACTTTTGGAAAAACGATTTACACAACAAGAAGTGTGTTATACTCTGATAGTCTTTCTTTTAGTTCTTTTCGCGCGATGTGGATCCTGTTTTTCACCGTGCCGATAGGAATGGCAAGCCGATCCGCTATCTCATGGTATTTATATCCATGAAAATAAAGTAAGAAAGGGACCTTAAATAAATCATCTACCTTCTCCAAGGCCTTTTGAATTTCTTCTTGAGCGAAAGTAGGATAGGCATCACTCTGCACCATGCAGGAAGAAGAATTCAAATAATACATGCTGTCCGTCGTGTCGATAAATGTATTCCGCTTCATCGCTCTTTGGTATTTGGTAAGGAACGTGTTCCGCATGATCGTGTACAACCATGCCTTCAAATTCGTTCCTTCGGTAAACTTCTCTTGGTTCAGAAAAGCTTTCATCAAGGTGTCTTGCAACAAATCTTTGGCATCATCCAAATCTTTTGTCAATCGCATGGCAAACGGCCTCAAAGCAGTGGAAGCTTGGTGCAAGGTGTAGGTAAATTCCAGCGCAGTCATTATTTTTGTTTAATTATTTATCACAAATATTAAACAAAAAAGTCTTAAATGCTTTATTTTGTTTAATTAAAATTGAAATATTTTAAACAAAACGATCTTTTACTTTTTCCTAAGGCCATAAAAAAAGCCGTGAGTCCGTCACGGCTTTTCATTCAGGCTACAACACTTGTAGTTACTTTACATAATCAGGATGTTCCGCATCTTTCTCGGAAAGGACAGGAGAAAAAGTGGGCCATTGGATTTGGAACAATGGATCGTTCCACCGGATGCCGCGTTCTTTTCCAGGCGTGTAGAACTGGGATACTTGATAGGAAACTTCCACATCGTCTACCAAGGTGATGAAACCGTGCGCGAATCCTTCCGGTACATAGAGCTGACGGTAATTTTCTTGTGTCAGTTCTACCGAAATATACTCACAGTACGTAGGGGAATCTTTCCGGATGTCGATGATGACGTCCAAAATGGCCCCTTTGGTGCAGCGGATCAATTTTGCTTCCTCCGCCCCATCGATCTGGAAATGCATTCCCCTTAGGGTATATTTTTTCTTGGAAAGGGACATATTGCTTTGCGGCATGTTCGTGCTCAATCCATATTGGGCAAATTCATGGGCACAATAGGTCCGGGCAAAGAAGCCCCTCTCGTCTTCCCGCTTTTGTAAATCAAGGATATAGGCTCCTTTTAACTTTGTTTCTGTGAAAATCATGTGTGAAAAATGCTACGTTTAAGGCTCAAAGTTCAAAGATTTAGGCATAGCAGCAAAATCCGCTTTTTCTTCCCTCGAAGTCGGAATGCACAAAACATTGTTTTGAGATGTTGGCATTATTTCGAAATATTCTATCAAAACAAGGTTCTCAGTACACTCAAAACAAAATTTAACATACCTTTGCACCCTTTATCTTGAATAAAAAAATGAACGAATCCGAGCATTTCGAGACGTTGGCTGTCCGCACGCAAACAGCACGTTCCCAAAACAGGGAACACACGTCGCCTCTCTATGTCACTTCCAGTTTTACGTTTGAGGACGCAGAGCAGGCACGTGCCCTTTTTGCCGACGAAATCCCCGGGAATATTTATACCCGGTTCTCCAACCCCAATACCTCCGAATTTGTAGAGAAGGTGTGTTTGATGGAAGGGGCAGAAGACGGGTTTGCCGTGGCCTCCGGAATGTCGGCGATGTTCACCAGCATGGCGGCTTTTTTGAAAGCGGGAGATCATTTGCTCATTTGCCGTTCCGTATTTGGTTCCACACACCAGATTGTCACCCAATTGTTCCCTCGTTGGGGCATCCAACATACTTATGTGGACATCGACCAGCCTCAGACGTGGGAAAATGCCATCCAAGCCAACACCAAAATGGTATTTGTGGAAACGCCTTCCAATCCCAGCCTAGACCTGATCGACTTGGAATGGTTGGGCAAACTGGCCGCCAAACACACGTTGATTTTAAATGTGGACAATTGCTTTGCTTCCCCTTACATCCAGACTCCGATCAAGTGGGGGGCGCATTTGGTGACGCATTCGGCCACAAAATTCATGGACGGCCAAGGCCGTGTCATCGGCGGCGTCATTGTGGGAAGCAAGGAGCTGATCAAAGAAATCCGGTTTTTCTCCCGTCATACGGGACCTAGCATGTCCCCGTTCAATGCCTGGATCCTTTCCAAGAGTTTGGAGACCTTGGCTGTACGTATGGACCGCCACTGTCAAAATGCATTGCGCTTGGCACAATGGTTGGAAAAACATCCCGAAGTGGAACGGGTGAAATACCCTTACCTTCCCTCCCACCCACAATTTGAATTGGCCAAAAAGCAAATGACCCAAGGAGGAGCGTTGGTGACCTTTTATGTAAAAGGAGGCGTGGACAAAGGAAGGAGTTTCTTGAATAAACTGAAGATGCTGAGCCACTCGGCAAATTTGGGCGATACCCGCACCATTGCCACGCACCCCGCCAGCACCACCCACTCCAAATTGACGGACGAAGAACGGGCCAAAGTAGGCATCCTCCCCGGCCTGATCCGGATT
>FTBA01000218.1_pt1 | contig 27127 bp, 17 predicted proteins | sample 1639221 | NCBI WGS metagenome assembly FTBA01 (sample SAMEA3914864, study PRJEB12502) | metagenome | biome: forest; material: soil | place: USA | collected 2012-03-12 | depth 0.3 m | reverse complement strand
GGCAAGATAAACGTGCCGTGGAAGGTGCCAAAATCATTGGTAGCAAACGATTGTTTGCTTACTTCTTGGTTGTTGACATCGTAGAGAATCACCTCTACTTTTTTTTGCGGCAAAATTTTTGATTTTTTATCCAGTGTCTCCACGCACAGTCCTTTGAAATAGAGGGTTTGTCCTGGGCGGTAAATGGCCCGGTCCAAGAAAAAGAAGGTTTGGGCAAGTGGGGATATTTCGGGCTCTTTGTATTGATATACCTTTTCGTATCCATACAGGTCGTCCATGCGCTGGGAGCAAAGCATGTCTCCTTGGTTCCGTATTTCGAGGAGAAAACCATTCCTGTTTTTAAATTGGGCTTCTTGGTAGGGAAGAAGGGCTACGCCTTCCTTGGATGTAGGATAGATGCCTCCCTTGGTTTCGTTGTAAGTACCACTATTATAATCGAACTCCCTGAATACCACCTGTACTTGCGCATTGGAAACGGGAATTCCATTTTCCCTGTCTGCGACATGTATTTCAGTACCTCCGTCTGGAAGATTCCGATGAAAATAACTGAGCTGGCTGATGGTGCAAAAAGCGTAGGAAAGTCCGTTGGATGCCAGACCAAAGTCGCCTTTGTGACTAAAAACCACGATGTATTCCCCAAGGGGGAGCGCATCCAGTTTTATTTCTGTTTGGTGGGATTGGAAATCTTCTTCTACAGGCAATGTCACTGTTCCGGATTTGAGGGCAGATTTGCCAAGAAAATAGGCTAGGAACTTCTCTTCTTGGTCCACATTGTAATTCCGGTAGTATTTTTTCCGTTGTTTCGCGATCTCTTCCCTGCTTGTTTTCAAAATGCGCCAATGTACCTCTTGCACATTTTTATACTTGACAAAAGCAAGAAAAGGGCGATTGGGCAAGCTGAAGTCTTCCAGTTGGATAGAGAGTGATTTTTCTTTGATTTGGGATTGGAGGTTTTCGCATTCGGCAGTCCCATTTGCACTTGGAAAACGCTTTTTGGCAGAAGCACATAAGTCAAAGGCAGTTTTTAAGTCCCATCGATGTGTTTGGTCTTGAAGAGGTTCGTATTGTTGCCCTTGCTGAAAATAGGTGCTGGCCAATTCGTAGGTAATGGCAGTGGAAATAGGAAAGGAGTGGTATTTCTTTTCCAATTCTTTCAACGCAGCAATGAATGCCGTTGTTTTGGTCGGAAATGTAGCATGTTGGGCCACGAATCGGAGCCGTTCCACTTCGAGTTCAACCAAAGCGTCTGGTTCTTTGTCGTTCAAATGGAAGCCCGTGAGGATTTGTAAGAGGACGAGCGCATAATACTTGGTAGAAAGCGTGTCTTGCGTCTTGATTTCCAATTTTGCAAAAGTGGCAGCATCCCCAAGGAACGCTTCTTTGTCTAATGCGAAAGCATAGGCAGGTTGGGTCAAGTCAGGCTCCTCGCTTTTAAAAAAGTCCAAAGCGCGGTGTGCGAGCAAGTCGTACAACGTTGGGCGCAGCTTTTTGCCTAAATCGTTTCCTCGGTTCATTATCGGATTAAAAAGCGCATAATCGGCATGGGTAAGTAGGGTACTCGGTTGCGTTTTGCCTGCCTGCCATTGGCAACTGGCAAGATAATGTTGGATGGTCATTTCCCTTATTTTGTCTAAGTTCCAAGTCTCTATGTCTTCGCTTGCAACGTCGACCGTAGCGCTTCGATTGGCAAACTTCCATCGGTTGTTTTGGTAATACCTCCAGTACATTTCCCCTGCCAAAGAATGCAAGAGGCATTTTTTTACCACATGGGAACTTGTGGCAAGTGCTGTTTCTACTTTTCGTATGTTTTCGGGAAGGGTGTTGTCTTCTTTCTCAGCGTTTAGTTTGAGCTGATAAATAAGCGCTTTGATAGATTGTGGCTCATTGGCCTGTTCCGTTGCTTTGGCATAAATTTCAAGCACAGTGGACAACGCTGTTTCGGGAAGGCCCTTGCTCTGTGCTTCTTCCACCTTTTTCCAAGCAGTAGTATAATAATCCGGACCAGATTGAGAGAAAGCAGAAGGAGAGAAATGCACCATGGTCAAAATAGAGAGAAGGAGGTAAAGATAATTTTTCATATCAAGGTCGAGTAGGGTAAAGATGGGGGAAAAGAGCCCATTGGAACAAGCAGAATGCAAGACTTTGTGAGAAGAAAAAATCGAAAGCAGTCAGAAAAAAGTATTCGGTTAAAACAAGTAAGTGGGTATTATAGCCACGTCTTTTTGTTTTTAAGGCGTTTGGCGAATTCCCGTTCTTTTGCTGTTTGGACAGCGGCGATCAATGTATTCGTGCTATCCAATCATGCCAAGATCTCCGGGATACTCCTCTTTTGATGCTCCGCAATTTGTTCGTCTGTGACCGTATAGTGGAAACTGATGTGTTCATTCTCTTTTTTAGTTTCCATGTTTCTTTTTTTTACTCAAGAGACAAAAATCAAATTACATCTAGGACTAAAGTTAGATAAAATAGATGAAACTTTAGAGTCTTGGGACTATGTTTGGTAGGGAGAAAAACAGGAATGCATTGCCTAGCATAATTATTTTAAGGAAAAAATAAGAAGGACAGGAGTTATGGCGTACAGGCCGAAATATTCCATGGCTTGGCTTCGTTAATCCTTATAAATAAGACAATTTTCGTATCGATTGTAAATGAGTGTCCATTTTCATGTAAAAGAAGGAGTTAAAAATCCCGTAGAAGAAATTTCATCGTGAGGTCATCGGTCTTTTTTGCCCTTTTTTGGTTTATTTGCGTGCCAGCATTTTCCCAGAAAACCTTCACTATCAGCGGGTACATAAAGGACAATGCGACGGGAGAGGTATTGGTGGGAGCCACCCTTTTCATTCCTTCCATTCAAAAGGGCACACCCTCCAATGAGTATGGATTTTATTCTTTGAGTATCCCGCCTGGGCAGTACGAGGCCAAAGTCTCTTTTATTGGCTACGACCCTTTTTCGCTCGCCCTTCAATTAGACAGCAACGTGAATCTTGACATCCGCTTGCTTCCTTCTTCTGTCCAAGTAGAAGAAGTGGTGGTGACGGAAGAAAAAAAGGACCAAAATGTGACCAGCACTCAGATGGGAAAGGCAGAACTTACCGGCGAAAGGATCAAAACATTGCCTGTCATCTTTGGGGAATCGGATGTGTTGAAAGCCATTACACTGCTTCCTGGGATTAAGTCGGGAGGGGAGGGCAATACGGGCTTTTATGTACGCGGGGGCGGGCCCGATCAAAATTTGATCCTTATGGACGAAGCGGTGGTATACAATCCTGCCCATTTGTTGGGTTTTCTCTCGGTTTTCAATACCGATGCCATCCGCAATACGGAAATCATCAAAGGGGCCATGCCGGCCCGTTATGGGGGGAGGCTCTCTTCCATTTTGAATGTGAATATGCGGGAAGGGAACAACGAAAAATATGTCGTGACGGGCGGCATCGGGATCATTTCTTCGCGGATAGGCGTGGAGGGCCCTCTTAAAAAGGGAATCGGTTCTTTTATGGTAAGCGGCCGCGTGACGTATCTGGACAAAATTATCCAACCTTTTTTGGCGGAAAATCAAAAAGGGAACGGATTTTACTTTTACGATTTCAACTGCAAATTCAATTATACCCTTTCCAAAAAGGACAAATTGTTTTTCTCCAGTTATATAGGGCGGGATGTTTTCCATTTCAAAAACCCTCGAAACCCGGATATTTCCTTTAACGCCAGCTGGGGAAATAGTATTGCTACCTTGCGTTGGAACCATATATTCAATCCGAAGCTCTTTGTGAATACCAGCCTCATCTACAACCGGTACGATCTCGTGAGTTCTTTTCATTTCATTAACAACGAGTTCAAGGCCTCTTCCGGCATCCGGGATTGGAATCTAAAAAGCGACTTTGAATATTTTCCCAATGCCCGGCACAAAATAAGGGCAGGATACAATTACACCTGGCATACGTTTGTGCCAGGCATTGCATCGGGAAGCGTAACCAATTTTGCATTTTCAGACAGAATCAACAAGCAATATGCACACGAGGTAGGGATTTATGCGCAAGACGATTTTGCGCTCACGGACAACCTGTCGTTCAACTTGGGTTTGCGTTACGTACTTTTTGACCAAGTAGGCCCCTATACAAAACAAGAAGTCAATGAATATGGGGAAAAAGTCGGGGAGGCGAAGCAATGGGGCCCGCAAGAATCCATCGCATTTTACCAAGGCTTGGAACCAAGGCTTGCGGCAACCTATTTGCTTACCAGTTCTTCTTCCATAAAAGCCTCTTATACCAAAACCCATCAGTTTCTGCATCTGGCCACCACATCCGGTGCTACTTTCCCGACCGACTTGTGGATCCCTAGCTCCCAGTTGGTAAAACCGCAAATCGCCCATCAATTTGCGATAGGCTATTTCCGCAATTTTAAGGAAAACATGTACGAGACGTCGGTCGAAGTATATTATAAGCCGATGCGGAACTTGATCGAATTTAAGCCCGGGGCCGTCCTATTTTTAAATCAAAACCTTGAAAATGAAATTATCTTGGGCAAAGGAGAAGCTTACGGCGCTGAATTTTTCATTAAAAAGAAATATGGAAGACTGAATGGTTGGATAGGATATACCTTGAGTAAGACCACCCGCCAATTCGACCAGTTGAATGGAGGTAGGCCCTATCCTTACCGCTATGACCGCAGGCATGACGTGTCGCTGGTCGTCACCTATGAATTGAATAAAAAATGGTCTGCCAATTTTGTGTTCGTGTATGGTACTGGAATAGCACTTACCCTGCCTACGGGCCGCTTTGCCTATCAAGTAGGAGTGGATCAAAAAACTTTCCAACCTCAATTTACAGTGGTGAACAAATACGATCAGATCAACAATTACCGATTGCCGGCTTACCATCGTGCCGATATTTCTGTCGTCTATTCCCGACAGAAAAATGAAAACTTCCACTCAACGTGGGTATTCTCCATCTATAACCTCTATAATCGGAAAAACCCCTATTTCATTTACTTTGACGCAGACCAGGCGACCCAGACCGTCAAGGCTTATATGGTGTATTTGTTTCCCATCTTACCTAGTTTGACATGGAACTTTCGCTTTTGAATATACGAAATCGGTGGTATTGGCTGGTATTGGCACTGCCGCTTCTCATTTCCTGCGAGAAGGAGATCCACGTGAAGTTGCCTGCGTCCGAACCGTCGCTCGTCGTGGAAGGATGTATCAATAACACCATTCAAAGCTTGAATTATGTGTACGTAAGCCAAACAGTGGACTATTTCAATCCCAATTTATCCTTGCTGGGCATCAGTGACGCCAACGTATATGTGACAGAAGGGGTCATTTCAGGTACGGATACGACGTTCGATCCGTCAAACCGTGTGGAATTTTTCAGCTTGACACTTCCCGATTATCCTTCTGGTGTCTATCTGAATCCCACCTTTATTGCCACAGCGGAAAAGGTATACAAGCTGGAAGTGATTTACCAAGGAAAAACCGTGACCGGCATCACTCAGATCCCCGATTCCACCGCCATTACCGAAGAAAGCATACAGATTTCCGGCGAGAGAGACGGAAAGCCTCAAGGATATCTGTCTTTTACATTTTTTGATCCCCCAGGTCCCAGTTATTACCGGATTGCAACTACGGTCAACAAGTTCAGCAATATGCTCGGTTTTGGGGAAGCCTACCAGATCAGAAGAATAGATGATAGCAATTTGGACAACCAGGTACGGGAATACAGCTTTACCCAACCGTATACAGAGGGCGATACGGTAAACCTTTATTTGTGCCGCCTTGGGGTGAGAGAATATAAATTTTGGGAATCCTTTGCTTCGGCCGAAAACAATGCAGGCCCTTTTGCCACCCCAGTACAATTAAAAAGCACATTGAACGGGGCCATTGGATGTTTTTCAGGATATAACATCGACTACAAACGTGTCATTATCCAATAGTTTTGCCCTAATTTGCAGCTAGAATGAAATCTGATCCTCTATATGAAGGAGACCTGTATCTGCCTTCCTCTGCTTCTCCTCTCCGTGTCCAAGTGTTGTTGTATCCACACCGGCTGGTCATCCATGGCAAAAAGGAAGATGGAAGCGCCCATACGGAAGCGTGGGCAATGGCAACGCTAAAAAGAGAGGCGACAAGCTCAAAAGACACCGCTATCTTGCATGATGGGGAGAACGGAGGGAAAAAACTGGTGATCAAATCGGAAGAATTTGCGAAAAGATGCAGCCCTCCTGTTTCTGCGGGAGCAAAAATGATGCATCGGTTCAAGGTAGGCGGGGGGATGATCGTAGCTAGCATTCTTTTGTTCCTGGCGATTATTTTACTCGGCATTTCCTTTGTCCTTTTTCCGTGGTTGGTGCAGAAAGCAGCACAATTCGTGCCTCAAGAATATGAAGTAAAGATGGGGGAAGAGATGTACAAATCATTTATCCGAAGTCAGCAAATAGACACGGCGAAGACACGCTTGGCAGAAGAATTCTTGCGTCAGATAGATTTTAAAACGAGCTATCCCTTGCATGTGACGGTCGTAGCATCTCCTGTCAAAAATGCGTTTGCGATGCCGGGTGGACATATCGTAGTCTTCACGCAATTGCTGAAAGAGATCTCAAGCAAAGAAGAATTGGCGGCATTATTGGGGCACGAAGGAGCGCATGTCACACTTCGCCATTCTACCAAACATATCTTCAAAAGTCTGTCCACATATCTTCTTGTTTCCGCCATGTTCGGCGACATGTCAGGGCTTTCGGCCATCCTTGTACAACAGGCAGGACAGTTGAATCAGCTTTCTTATTCGCGGGAATTGGAAAAAGAGGCAGATGAAACAGGATTGGAGACGCTGGTATCCAACCATATCGATCCTCAAGGGATGTTGAATTTATTTAACACGCTTCAGAAAGGACGCGAAAAAGGAGATGAAATCCCAGAGTTTTTAAGCACGCACCCTATGACAGAAAATAGGGTGGAAGCCATCAAAGAAAAGATAAGCGAAATAAAATCCGAGCCGAAAGAAAATCCTCAGTTGACCCGATTATTTCTGGAAATCAAGAAATAATTATTGCGTAATATCCGTCCACGTGCGGTTTTTGGTAATCTTTAAGTCTTGCAGTGCGGAAGCTTTTACGTTGATCCTAAAATTATACGATCCTGTATTGGCCGCATTCGGGATCGGAGGTACCCAGTTCAATGCCATCACCCAACAGTGTAGGTCGCGTGTGACACCAATTTGTGTATAGGTAATGTTTTTTTGGTTCAGGCTATACCCTGTGGTGATCTGTACCTTCCATTTTTCTGAGAAACTCATATCACCGCTCAGTGAAATAGAGTGAAGATAGGTATCAGGTGCGGCACCTGGGACATAATTTTGGGTATAAGTCAGGTTATAGGCGACGTTCATGTTCCAAGGGATGGTAAAATCAAGGTATTCGTTGGGATTGTTTTTGATCTTTTGCAATTCCTGTTCGTCCGTACCTTTGCCGGTCATTTTGTCTGCCCGGGTTTTTAGGTCTTCCTTTTTCGTTTTTTTGAATTTTTGCGAGCTCAGGCTGAAACTAAATGCTAAAAATGAGCTGATGATGTTTCCAGGGCCTTTCCCATGTTCCCATTGCAATTGGTTGATGCGTTTGGAAGTGACAGCATTGGTGACACGGTTGGTATCATTTCTCCTGTCATAGGGATCAAGTCTTGAACTATAGGCGACATCGAACAGATTGAACAATTTCGTACGGGCAGCAATATTGACAATGGAGAGATTGAATGAGTCCACGGCAAAATTATAGCCTCCGTTTGCCTGTAAGTTGTCCAAAAGTTTTACCTTTTGGTATTTGTTTTTGCCCGTTGCCGTGTCACTTTTGTTGCGTACCTTCAATTCAAATGTGTTTTTTAAGTCAAGTAACAACGACGAGCTTTTGCCTAGGTTAGGTGAGCCGACGATCCCTCCCTGGTAGGTGTTATAGGCATTGTAGACATTCGGTTGGTCCAATGCGGCGACGCGCTGATAGTTTCCCAATTTCGGATCTGTAAAATCGGGGTTGTACGAATAAGTGACGGTAGGGATCAACGTATGCCGTAAGGCCTCCAAACGCCCTATTTTCAAGAAAAAGGTACCGTATATCCGGGTAGTGAGCCCTGTGCTAAAATTGTATTGGTCCGTTCTTCTGAACCCTGCTACCGTATCTTTACGGAGCATTAACGTATCTTTTTGATTGACACGATGGACGGTATCTATGCCATAATTGTAGGCGCGGTTGTACCAATACTCCGTGAAGGTGAAGCGTGGGTTAAGGCTGAAATATTTCAATACTTTGAACGTAGTAGAAATAGGGATAGAATGCGAAGCTCCGTTGTTTAGGTTTTTGGAACTGAACAGGTAGTCGATATCATCCGAATAGTTGTACATGCGCCGTAAAGGGAAGCCTGAAGAATCTACCGTTTTGTACCCGATCACATTCGAGTCGTTGGTGATCCGGTTTTGTAGGTTGAGGGTATAACTAATGTTAAACTTTCGGAGGGCCTCTGTGCTTTTGCCCCCTTTGATATTCTGGAAAGGCATGACGCGGTTCATGTTCACGCTCATGTCGGGGAGCGTAAAGTTCTTTACTCCCCTTGTCGTTTGGTCTTCACGAAGGTTCATGGTGAGGTTGAATGGGGTTTTGGGGAAGCTGCGGCTATAGGAAATACTCGACTGGAAGGAAGGGGCCAATGCCTGGCTGGCAGGCTGTATTTGTGGATTCTGTTGGTTAAAAGCATTCGATCCGGCCGAAATGCTGATCGTCAACCTTCCTGGCTTTTTGCTCAAGGTAGTATGGTTCCATTTGATCCAAAAGTTATGGGTATTCAAGGTTTTGGTCAGGTCCGCAGGACTGTACGTTTTGAGCCAAGTATATTGAAAGTTGAATAATCCATTGTATTGGTATCTTTTTCGATAATCTGTCGTTTGCTGCGCCCCGGCGCCGCCCAAGGAATAGATGTCTGCTGTAAACTTCATTCCTATGTAATTGCTCACCGCCCAATAAAAACCGCCTCCGCTCAAATAAAATCCTCTGTTCTGTTGCTCGCCATACGTAGGAATGATGAAACCGGAAGCCCTGGTTTTGGGGGCCGGGAAGAAACCAAAAAGAAACCCTAGGGGAGTGGGTACTTTGTTGAGGACGAGATTGAAGGGCCCTGAAATGATTTTCTTTTGTGGGATCACTTTGATTTTTGTGGACGAAATGCTGAAATGGGGTTCCGCGAGATTACAAGTGGTGTATTGTGAATGCTGTGCAAAAAGCTCGTTTTCTTCATTCTTTTTTACCCTTTCGCCATGGATGAACCCATCCCCTTGCTTGGTAATGACCTCACTGATGATGCCTTTCTTGGTTTTGAAATTATACCGGATCTTTTTGGTTTGGTATTGATCCTGTTTTTCTTGGAACAACGGATTGCCTTTCAGTTTTCCCGTGCTGTCAGGGACCCCTCTCGCTTCCACATTATTGGTACGCCAATTGATGTCGATTTGCTCAGCCTTGAGGTTCATGTCGCCATATGCGATCTTGGAGTCTCCGAAGAGTTTCATGGTTTGTGTCTCCGTATCGAACAGAATGGAATCCTCGCTCGTATAGTTGACAGTCGTCTTGATCCCATCTTTCTCCTTTTGTCGTTTCACTTGCAGAGAATCCTGTTTCTTTTTGCGCAATGAGTCGGAAGGGACCTTGGTGGTATCGGAATAGGTACGGGCACTGAAAGAAAGTGAACGTGTTTCCGTAAGATTATCTTTTGGCAATAATGAAAAGGCCTCTGTGCTTGACAACCACAGTATTAACCAAAATAAAATAGGGAATTTTTTAGGTAAAAGCAACGTAAAACAGTTTCTGGATCCAGAAAAATTGTGTAATTTTGGACAAAAATAAGGCCAATTTGCTAAAGTAAACGACTACCCGGGTGAGAAATATTGTGTCCATAGGATTTATTTCGGTTTTCTTGGTCCTGAGCTCCTTTTCCACGCTCGAAAAAAGAACTTACAAGGTTAAAAAAGTGGTCATTGATGCAGGACATGGCGGGAAAGATCCAGGATGTCACGGAAAATCATCCAAAGAAGCAGAGGTAGCCTTAAAGGTAGCATTGGCATTGGGAACGCGCATCCATGAGGAGATGTCGGACGTCAAGGTGATTTATACGCGCGATAAGAATGAGTTCGTCGAGCTCCATGACCGGGCTGGGATTGCCAATAAAAACAACGCTGATTTGTTCATCTCCATCCATTGCAATTCCGGCAACCCGAAAGCCAACGGCCATGAAACATATACCATGGGCCTGCATACCTCCCAAGGGAATTTGGAAGTGGCTAAAAGAGAAAATTCCGTGATTTTACAAGAGGACAATTATTTGGAGAAATATGACGGATTTGACCCAAATTCCCCGATTGCACATATTCTCTTTTCCAATTTTCAAAATGCCTTCATCGACAATAGCTTGCATTTCGCCTCTAAAGTCGAAGACCATTTGGAAGAAAAAGCAGGACACAAAAGCAGAGGGGTGAAGCAGGCTGGTTTTTTGGTGTTGTGGAAGACGACCATGCCCTCCGCCCTGATCGAGATCGGCTACCTGACGAATGCCGAGGAAGAAAAATTTTTGATTGACAAAGAAAACCAAAACAACATTGCGGAAGGCATTTTCACCGCGTTCAAAGAATACAAGACCCTCATGGAAAAGACCAATTAAGCGGCCACAATTTTTAAGAAAGTTGGTTTCTTAATGGAATATCACCGTAATTCGTAATCTGAAAAAAAAGAAAATTGAAATTCGGCTTTAGCAAAGAAGTAAAGGTCGCCCTCCTCACCATCGTTTCGGGGGCGATGTTGTACGTAGGTTTTAATTTCCTCAAAGGAAGGGATACCTTTTCCGATATCGATTATTATAATATTTATTATTCGGACGTAGATGGCTTGACACCCGGGAATCCTGTATACGTAAACGGGCTCTCCGTAGGACAGGTGAAAGAAATGTCGTTGGATGCCGAGCATGCCAATGAGATAAAAGTGGTCATCCAAATGGAAGGCCATGTGGCGCTTACGGATAGCACACGTGCCAAATTGATAGACGGTTCCTTGTTAGGAGGAAAAGCCATCGTGTTGGATCTAAAACCTGGAAACAAAAGGTTGGAAGAAGGGGCCACAATTCCCTCGTACAGAGAACCTGGATTGACGGAAGCCCTGTCCTTGAAAGCAAAACCTGTCATTGAAGGATTGGACAAGACCATTACCAACGTCAACAAAATCCTCAATGAGGAAAACCAGAAAAAGATCGGTCAAATATTGGGCAATTTAGAAGTGGCCTCTTTGGAGGTAAAAGAAATCATGCGGGTGAACAAGGTTTCCTTGGCGACTTCTACTGCCAACCTTGCCAAGCTTACCACTTCATTGGTGGAAACAGAGAAGCAGCTGAAACCGCTCATGGCAAATCTGAACTCCTTTTCGGATTCGCTAAAAAACGCGAAAATAAAATCGACAGTGGACGAGGTCAACAAAACGATGACAGAGCTTCATAGCGTAGTAGACAAGGTGAATTCTAAAAATGGATCGTTGGGGAAGTTGATCAACGAAGATTCGCTCTATGTGCATTTGGATAAAACAGTCAAAGACTTGGACAACGTATTTATCGATCTGAAAGACAGGCCGGGCCGATACATCCATTTTTCGGTTTTCGGAAAGAAGACGAATAAATAAAAATACAGAAATAAGTCAATTAAATAGCAATTGAGTGCTATATTCATGTCGAATTAACAGAAACTGACATGAAAAAACGAATACTCTTAGCGGCAGCCCTCTCGCTGCAATTTTCTCTTTTTAGCCAAACCGTCCATATTCAAATCGATGCCGCTGCCAATCGCTGGGCAACGTCTCCCTACATATTCGGAAGAAACAATAACCTTTCCGATGATCCTTCTTCGCCTGTAAGCACGGCAGAATGGCGGTTTTACCAAGATGTAGGCCTGAAAATGGTAAGAGAGAGCGGAGGGAACAATTGTACCAAATACAATTGGAAGCAAAAGCTCTCGAGCCACCCCGATTGGTACAACAATGTCTATGCCCACGACTGGGATTATGCGGCCCAGAGCCTGCAAACATACTTGCCGGGTGTGCAGGGGATGTGGGCCTTTCAATTGCTTGGAAAAGTGGCTTCCAATACGGACCATAATTTTAATGATTATGCCTACAATAAATCCCAGTGGTGGTCGGGCACCGCTCAAAATTTGGCAGGTGGTGGCGTGCCAAACGACACGGCAGGAAAAACGAAAGCATTGGTAGAAGGAGATACTTCCTTGTATCTAACCTATTGGCCAGCAGATTCCAGCGTCGCGATTTTGGATCAGTGGTTTGGCAATTTAGGCTTGGACAGTTCCCAATTTATCTATTGGAACATGGACAATGAGCCGGAAGCCTGGAATGGGACACATGACGATGTCGTCAAAACGGATATGGACGTGGAGACCTATATTCAGGATTATGTGGCCATTGCGACGAAGGCAAGGCAGAAATTCCCCCATATCAAATTAGTAGGTCCTGTATTTACGAACGAATGGCAATGGTACAACTGGAACAATGCCAAAGTGGTCGATAAAACGACAAAAAAGGCATATTCCTGGGTCGAATATTTCATTAAAAGGATCTCGGAAGAACAGACCAAAGCAGGCTTGAGGCTTCTCGATGTCCTGGATTTCCACTTTTATCCAAATTCGGATGCGCGTACTACACGTCAATTGCACCGCATCTGGTTCGACAGCACATACGTGTATCCAGGTGCAAATGGAGTAAAAGTGACCGGAACAACAAGTTGGAATGAAAGCATCACCAGGGAATATATCTTTAAAAGGAGTGCAAAATGGCTGGACAAATACATGGGGACCGGACATGGGGTGAATTTTGCCGTTTCAGAGTGTGGAAGCGTATTCAACAAAAACCCGAATGTGGTAGCCGTTTGGTATGCTTCGCAACTGGGCACTTTTTCCTCGCATAATGTAGAGGTGTTTACCCCTTGGGATTGGTATCCTGGCATGTGGGAAACTTTACACCTTTTCAGCCGCTATGGATTGCCTTTCAGTGTGAAATCTATTTCGGATCAGGATTCTTTGGTGTCAGCGTATACTTCGACAAATGCCAATAGCGATTCGATGACGGTTATCTTGGTCAACCGGGATTCACTTCAAAGCAGGCCTACCCAGCTTTCCCTCCAAAATTTTGCGATACCGGATGGAGATTACTCTCTATTGACGCTGAGCAACTTGCCTCAGAAGGAGACATTCGTTTCCCACACGCAAAATGCCTTGGTGAAAGGACAAGCTTCTGTTGGAAGCGGTCAAGCTACCCTCACGCTTCCTCCTTTGAGCGTCACAGCACTTCAAATGAGCCTTGTAAAGCCAACGGGACTTGAAGATGTGTTTCTGTCCGATAATTTCCTTTTCGAAGTGCTACCAAATCCGGTGGAAGATTTTGCCACAGTGAATCTCCGTATTCCCACCTCTGCCGAAGTGAATCTACAATTGGTAGACATGCTGGGAAGAAATGTGAGCACCCTTCATGCCGGTTCTTGGGGAAGTACAGGAAAAACGTTCCAATTGGATTTGTCCACTCTTTCGAACGGCATATACCACTGTATCCTGCAAACAGACACGAAACAAATCGCGAAGAAAGTGGTAGTACGGCATTCTTCCCACTGATTTTGGTCGGAAATAGTGGAAAAACGTCGTAACAGATGCCTTTAAACTCGGCATCTGTTTTCTTCTCTAAGTACCCTAACTTTCTGAAAATGGGATGTTTATGATTGGAATAGGAATAAAGCAGGAAATAAGTATGAAATTATTCTAGTTTTATTACATGGAATCGGCTCCCTTTTTGCATAAAAAAGGGCCGATTTATTGGAATTACTACTGTTTTTTGCTGCAAACATTACATTAAAGTGAGGAAACATTTGCCATTCTTACACGTACCTTACAATCTGATGGATTCCTAAATTGAGTATGAAGCTACCAAAGTTATGCTGACACGTTTATTCCTTCTATGTTCATTTTTCGCCCTTGCTTTTAATGCATTTGGACAAGCGGATGCCGATGCCGTAAAGCTTGCCGATGAGATGTACGGTTTCGGGGATAAACGAGATGCATTGGACGTATACTTACAGGCAGCTACATTGAATCCGAAGAATGTGAGGGCCAATTACATGGCAGGAAAGTGTTATCAAGAAACCATCGAGAAGGAAAAATCGGTCAAATACCTTATCAAGGCCTATGAACTAGATAAAGATGTGTCGCAAGACATTTCGTATTTAATAGGGAAAGGCTATCAATTTGGGGCCAATTTTGACAAAGCCATCGAATATTTTGAGGAATATAAAAAGGACCTTGACCGTACGAATCCCAAAAACAAAGAAGACCTCGTAAAAAGAGCGGACAAACACATCGAAGAGTGTAATAATGCGAAAATTGCGTATTCGCAAGGATCTTCCAAAGAGTTGGTCAATTTAGGACCTGTCATCAATACGGAATATGCGGAATATTGCCCCGTGATTTCAGCAGACGAATCCCTGTTGATTTTTACTTCCCGCAGACAAGGGACCACGGGAAACAAAAAGGACGTAGACAATGAATTTTTTGAAGACATCTATGTGAGTAAAAAGGGGGCAAATGGAGAATGGGGAACCCCCGAAAATATCGGCCCGACCATCAATACCGAATTCCACGAAGCAAGCAACGGATTGTCGCACGATGGGACGGAGCTCTATATTTTTAAAGAAGACAACGGCGGCGATATCTACAAATGTGTCCAGACAGTGGATGGAAATTGGTCCAAACCCATGCGACTGGACCATGTGAACACAAAATACGATGAAACGTCCATCACGTTTTCCGAAGACGGCAAAACCATGATATTTGCCAGCGATCGTCCCGGGGGGCTGGGGAGATTGGATTTGTATATCTCCAAACAAGACAAGAAAGGAAGATGGGGAAAGCCTGAAAACATTGGGTCAATATTGAACACGCAGTATGACGAAGACAGTCCCTTTCTGACACCTGATGGAAAAACGTTGTTCTTTAGTTCAGATGGGCACAACAGCATGGGCGGATACGACATCTACAAAACCACGTTGGATAACGGGAAGTGGTCAAAACCGGAAAACTTAGGCTATCCGGTCAACACGACGGACGACGATATTTATTATGTGGAATCCGGGGACGGGTTGCACGGGTATTATTCTTCGGTAAGAAGCAACGGGTCGGGTGAGAAGGATTTGTACATGATCACCAACAAAAAACCTGCAGAAGAGCCAAAACCTGTAGAAGTAGCCAAAGTGGAAGAGAAGAAGGACACAGCGGTAGCGCAAGTGGCGGAAAAGGTGGAAGAAGTAAAAGAGGAGGTCAAGAAAGAAGAATTAAAGGCAGAAGAACCCGTGAAAGTGGAAGCGCCCGTCAAGGAAGAGCCTGTGGCAGTGGCCAAACCTACATTCAAGTCGGTAACGGTAAAAGGCAGGGTATTTGACGTGGAAAGCGGGGCACCTATCCCCGCTACTGTCGACGTAATCGATGAAAAAGGAAAAATCCTCCAACAAATTACGACCACGGAAGATGGCTATTACACCTTGGTGCTGAATGAAAAGAAGAACCGCAATTTTACTTTTTTGGTGAAACCGGCAGGATATTTGAAAAAATCGTTGAAAGTAGCCATTAAGCCTGCTTTTGAAGAAACCGAAACGGTGCAGGATTTGGCCCTGTCGAAATATGTGGCAGGACAAAAATACATCTTGCGAAACATTTATTTTGATTTTAACAGGGCCAGTTTGAAGCCTGAATCTGCCGAAGAACTCCAAAAGCTGGTGGACATGCTGAAAAACAATCCTGAGGCCAAAATTGAAATAGGAGGCCATACAGATTATGTAGGTTCTATGGAGTACAACAAAGCGCTTTCTCAGAAGAGGGCCCAGGAAGTTGTCAATTACCTGATCAGCAAAGGAATTTCCCCTAATCGCCTCACTGCCATCGGCTATGGGAAAGAACACCCCTTGGCTTCCAACGACGACGAAGAAGAAGGCAGGGAGTTGAACCGGAGAACGGAATTCAAGATTCTGTGATATTTTTAGTCATTGTTTTTGTAAATTTTTCATAGAATGAAAAGGTGTTTGTTTTTATGGTTGGGGTGTTTTTTTCTCAATAATTTATTGTATGCACAGCATTTGGATCCCACATTTGGGGTAAATGGCATTGCGTATGTTCCAATTAAAAGTGTCAATAGCAAATGTTATGCATTCGTGCTGGATCCGGCAGGCAATAGCTATTTGGCAGGTAACATAGTAAGTAAATCAGGTAAACAGAACGCAGTTGTATCAAAATTGGATGCACAAGGGAAATTAGATCCTACTTTTGGCACAAATGGGACCTTGTATTTGGATTCATCCGTTTACTCTCTGTATTGTGCAGATATAGCATGGGATAAGATGGGTCACCTTTTGCTCTCTGTCGTATATGGCAACAACGTGAATGAACGATTTTTAACTGTAGAAAAGATCACGACATCCGGGGCGTATGTAACGGATTTTGGTACTTCCGGAATGGTAGACGCAAGCTATGGATTTTCCGATTACAGAATCGTACAATCGGAGTCTGGTACTATTTTTACCGGAAATGGCCAAAAAATAGACGTTTCTGGCAAGACCGTTAAAGGTATAAATGCCTATCATGCCGGAATCAACGTCTATAAAAACAGCCGATTGTTTACAGGATATAATAACCGAATAAGCAATACAGATACAAATGGTACGAGTATTTCCAATTTTGCCGACAATGGCTCTTTGACATTGGCAAATGGAAGTATCAGCACGATGCTCGTGAACAATTCAGGGAGTTTGTTTGTAGCAGAAAATACTTCCAGTTCAACGAACGATACGTGCAATCTATACAAGATAACATCCGCGGGTAAGTTGGTTCTATCGTTTGGAAATAATGGGCAAAAAGCAATCCTATTTCCGCAGGGAAAGGCAACTGTTTTGAGTTCACTTCTACTGAACGACAAGGAAATGGTATTGGCAGGGTATAGTTCGCTGACCAATACAGGAAGTTTTATCTTGGCCAAACTGGATACAAATGGGATGTATGTGCCTAGTTTTGGTTCTAATGGTCAGATAGTAATAAATGTAGGAGATGGGAATGCCGCCGTGCCATACGATATGGAAGTGGATACCAAGGGAAATCTTTTTATAGCGGGAATAGCTTACCAAGGAGGGAATTCTATTATGACCCTTGCCAAATTGACGCAAGACTTTACAACGGAGTTAACTCAATTACTAGATAATGAAACAAGCATCAGCATTTTTCCTAATCCCGCAAAAGATGCACATTTTTTGGTAAGGGCAAATGAAGGAGATGTCTTAAACGTAAAGTTAGTGACATTGGATGGGAGGGAAGAATCCTATTCTACAAGTGATGTATATACACAATTAAAAGGCATATTGCTTGTAAAGGTGATCACGACCAAAGGCACTTTCGTTCGGAAAATCGACGTACAATAAGCCTTGATGTATAAAGGGATTCCTCATCATTTTGCATAAATTCCTTTCAACCAAGCATCGTGTAATACCTGTGATTTTGTGGAAAGCGGAACGGCTTTTAACACATGCCGCTGATTGGCAAAACTTTCCACGGGTGTACCGGTACTTGTCACAATAGTGCCGTTTCGCCTAATTTTTATGGCAATGGGCTGGGGAGACCGATTGAAACGAAAATACTCTTGTTCTATTTCGGAGTAGTTTTGTGCGGTGACTTTCTTCCCGTTTACTTCCAATATGACGTCTTTAGGGCGCAAATCGATCCATGTTTCCCCGACTTGAAGGATTTCCAATTCTTCTTCTGTGCTCAATTGGTAAGAAAAGAAGGCAATGAAATAAGCTTTAAACGTTTCTTCTTTGGCATAAGTGTATCCAAAATCGGCCAAATAATCGGCCAAAGGCAATACATATCCCTTCTTGATCTGGCGCTCGATGAGTTCTTCCACTCTTGGAGAGGTCCAATTCGAGATATCCAAGAACAAGCTGTCGTCGTCGAAGGCTCGTTCGCTCCCGTATTTTTTCATCAATTGTTGGACAAGGTGCTTCAATCCTGTTTTTCCTTCGGAATCTTTTAATAAGACCAAATCAAGGCACATGGCCAAAAGCGCGCCTTTAGAATAGACATCGTTGTATTTTTCCTTGTAGGGCGATTTGAGCACGTTTTTGCTCATCTCGGTGAAGGAGAAGAGGCCATATGGTTCAGATCGTTCCAATTTGCTTCGCATTTCTTGGATAAATTCCTGTTCTGTCGCCAATTGGGTTTGTACCCGTACCAACCAAGAAAGATATTCCGTCACGCCCTCATAGAGCCAAAGGTGTTGGGACATGCGGGGGTCTTTGAAATCGAAGTCCGAAATTTCCTTGCTATGCAAGTTCAAAGGGCTGAGGATATGTAAGAATTCATGGGCGGCAATATCCTGCACCATTCCTTTGACAGAATTGGAAGCTTTACTTTCAGGTAGGAAATAAAAAGAACAATGGTGGTGTTCTAGGGCGCCATATCCACTTAATGTGCCGTCTTCTTTGATTTTTTTTACCTGTTCGGGGGAAGCAAAGTAAAAAAGGAAATAATACTCCTTGACAGGGAGCTTCCCGATGAATTGCCGAAGTGCATAGGCCAAGGGCTGTAAGTAGTGCCGGAGGCTGTCGGCCATCACCGCTTTGTTCGTGGAATAAGAAGAAATGTGGATCCGGGTAGAATCCACTAAAAAGGAAGCTGTATCGGCCGTGCAATACATGACGGGATTGTCCACGAGTTCGAAATAATTCTTTGCAAGGAGCAGGTCTTTTTCCTTGTCAATTGTCTTCTTGGTAGACCAAGTGGAGCCATACATGAAGGCGGGATGTAAGATCTCTACCTCAAAAGGCAGGTTCTTGTACCCTTCAAAATACCCTTCAAAGGCATGGTGGTTGATGACAAAGTTTTTATCCTGTTCGATATTGCTTCCTCCTGGCTGGAACACAAAGTCCCTTTTCCGGGAATCGTCCCAGGTGTCTTGGACGAAATATTCCAGTCTGGCCAATTTATCGGCTCTCTGTGCGATGTAAAAAAGATTCTTTTTCCGTTTTATTGGAATAGGAGCTCCCTGTGCGTCAAAGCCTTTTACATCTTGTAGAAATCTTCCATATTCTTTCCAGGCATAAGAACCTGGAATCACGTAGGGCATAATAAACGTAGCAGATGTTTCGGCGATTTTGGGACAATGCAACACTACTTTCACTTGATCGTTCTGGCAATTTTTCAGATCGAGCGTATAACGGTACGTTTGTTGGCCATAGAGGCCGAGTGTGCAGAGCAGCAGAACAAAGAGAGAGTTGAAGTACATAGCTTCGAAGTGGCTGTTTGCATCCACATCCAATCTGCAAAATAAAGAGAAAGGGGAAGATAAATCAAGGAATAGACCTTATGGTGATGCACACAAAGTCTTGTTTCGTAGAAGTTTGGGAGTTGCTTTGTTGCCGCCATGTGGAGTACAAATCAAAATCTTTTCTATTTTTAGGGCTTTTATTTTTCCTATGAGCAGCAGACGTCTTACCACTCTTGTCATTTTGTGCCTCACCATCCTTTCTGCCGACTTGTTGTCCGAAGTCATTGTGCATGAGGTGTCTAAATTTCTGAAGCACCCTAATCCCTATCGGATGGCAGCCCTCTCGATGGCGTCGAAAGTGCTTGTCTTTTATCCTGCCTTTCAATTCATGGAAGAGATAGTCAAAAAAATGACCGGAACCTATGTGGGCAAGGCAAAAGGCGCAGCCGGAGGAGGCTATACGGGTTTGTTGGTAGCCTTTGTATTGGGATTAGGACTTTTATACGGCCTTTATCTCAAAGTGCTTTTTCACATTAACATACTTAAAACCTTGTTCTAACGTGGAAGCGCTGCTAAAGAATGTGTTGTTTTTGGATATCGAAACGGTATCGTTGACAAAGGATTGGAAGGAATTGGACCCGCGGCTTCAAGTGGCCTGGGGTAAAAAGGCGCTCCAATTGCATCCCGAGTGTAGTTCTGTCGAGGAATATTATTTTGAGAAAGCAGCCATCTATGCCGAGTTTGGCAGGGTCATCGTGATCGGCATCGGATATTTTCATGAAAATGCGACAGGAGAATTGTGTTTTCGGGTCAAATCGCTGGCCAACTCGGATGAGAAACAATTGTTGACTGATTTTTGCGAGGTCATCCAAAAGAGCTTTCCTTCCCCGGAACTGACGCTTTGTGCGCACAACGGGAAAGAGTTCGATTTTCCCTATTTGTGCCGCAGGATGATGGTAAACGGCTTGATATTGCCTCATTGTTTGCAGATTTCCGGCAAAAAGCCCTGGGAAGTACGGCATTTCGACACGTTGGAATTTTGGAAATTCGGCGACCGGAAGCATTTCACCTCCCTCGAACTGCTGGCAGCCATTTTTGAGATCCCCACTAGCAAAGAAACTATTGATGGCTCGATGGTCAACAAGACCTACTATCTGGACGGAAAATTGGAATTGATCGCCGACTATTGCCGTCGTGATGTTGTCGTGTTAGGGCAGCTTTTCCTCAAGATGCATGCCATTCCGTTGCCAAAAGCAGAAAATGTCGTGATGTTAGGTTAATTCGTGCAGGCAGCTTGTAAATCGATGCTCCTTTTCTATTTTTGATTTCCATGGAAAAACGGGATCCCAGTGCAGGTCTTTTATTGGACGTACGTCATTTGACGGTAGAGTTTGCCCACGAAGAAGGATTTTCTACGGCTGTTCGGGATGTCAATTTTTCTCTCAAAAAGAAAGATATCCTCGGAATCGTAGGAGAATCCGGTTCCGGGAAGTCGGTCACTTCGTTTTCCATCCTCCAGCTTTTGAATATTCCTCCTGCGAAGATCTCATCCGGGGAAATCTGGTTTGATTCTCCCTCAAGAGGCTGGATCGACTTACTTTCCCTCTCCTCCGAAGAGATGCAGGAAATCCGCGGCAATGAGATCGCCATGATCTTTCAGGAGCCGATGACGTCCCTCAATCCTGTATATACTTGCGGCAGGCAAGTGGCAGAAGCCCTCCTTTTGCATGAAAAGTTAACTAAAGAACAGGCAAAGGCCAAGACTTTGGAGCTTTTTGCCAAGGTAAAGTTGCCCAACCCTGAGCGGATTTTCAGTGCCTATCCTCATGAGTTGTCGGGGGGACAAAAACAACGGGTCATGATCGCCATGGCCATCAGTTGCCGGCCGGTCTTACTCATTGCCGATGAACCCACCACCGCCTTGGACGTAACGGTGCAAGCCACTATCTTGGAGTTATTGGAAGAAATTCGGCGCGATTTTGGTACTTCGGTGCTTTTTATCACCCACGATTTGGGCGTGATAGCGGAAATCTCCGACCAAGTGATGGTGATGTATAAAGGCGCCATCGTCGAAAAGGGGAAAACCATCGATATTTTTGGAAATCCACAGCATCCGTATACCAAAGGTTTGCTCGCTTGCCGCCCCAAATTGGACCTGAAATTGAAACTACTTCCCATTGTTTCAGACTTCATGGAAGTAGATCCGATGGGCAACATCCGGGAAAGGAGGGATGGGCCGTTCCACTCTGTAGGAGAAGCTATTTTCATGAATTTGATCACAGAAAGCGAAATCGCTGCGCACAACCTGCAATTAAAAACAAACCCTCCGATCCTGCAGATCAAACAATTGAAGACCTATTTTCCTATCCACAAAGGGATGTTCCGAAAAGCCAGCGAATTCGTGAAAGCGGTAGACGATGTCACGTTTAGCATTTATCCGGGAGAGACGATTGGGTTGGTAGGGGAATCGGGATGTGGAAAGACGACTTTGGGCCGTTCTATCATTCGGCTGGTGCAACCAAGCGCCGGGGAAATCATCTATCACAATCGGGATATTTTGTCGTATTCATCAAAGGAAATGCGGGATTTGCGAAGGGAAATGCAAATCATTTTCCAAGATCCCTATTCCTCGCTCAATCCACGCATGACGATCGGAGAAGCGATCATAGAACCCATGCAAGTCCATGGGATCGGCTCCAATGCAAGGGAACGGAAAGAAAGGGTCATCGAATTGTTGGAAACGGTCAGCCTACCGGCCGATCATTTCGACCGGTATGCCCATGAATTCTCCGGGGGGCAACGGCAGCGGATCTGCATTGCCCGCGCACTGGCCCTCAATCCTAAATTCCTTATCTGCGACGAATCAGTCTCGGCCTTGGACGTATCGGTGCAAGCCCAGGTCCTGAATTTGATCAATCATCTCAAAGAAAAGTTCCAGTTTACCTGCATCTTCATTTCCCATGACCTGTCGGTGGTGAAATTTATGGCCGATCGTTTGGTGGTCATGAACAAAGGGAAGATTGAGGAAATCGGCGATGCAGAAGAAATTTACAAGCACCCACAATCGGTGTACACCCAAAAATTGATCCAAGCCATTCCGAAAGGCACAGTCGAAGATATAAGGAAAGCCCAGAAAAAGAGGGTCAAGGCTTCCCATCCACATGCCCCGCTAGGATAAGTTCAGTTTTCTACAATTCTCCCGTCCTTCATTTCGATTCTCCGGTGGGCCATGTCGGCAAATTCCAAGTTGTGGGTCACAACGACAAACGTGATCCCGAGCTCCCGATTGATTTCCAAAAACAATTCGTGCATGTGCTGGGCGTTTTTGGCGTCCAAGTTACCCGTGGGTTCGTCGGCAAAGATGATTTTGGGCTGATTGATCAATGCCCTGGCGACCGATACGCGTTGCTGTTCTCCTCCTGAAAGTTCGGAGGGCTTGTGCTCCAGGCGTTCTCCCAAACCCAGCCGTTCCAACCATTTCGTTGCTTTTGCCACTACTTCTTTTTCGTTCTGGTTGCCGATGAACCCTGGCATACACACGTTTTCCAAGGCGGTGAATTCCGGCAATAGGTTATGGAATTGGAACACGAATCCAAATTGGGAATTGCGGAAGGCAGAAAGCTTTTTGCCCCCTAGTTTAGAAAGGTCTTGTTGATCAATCATCACTTTCCCGGAATCACAGGAATCCAGTGTGCCCAAGATGTGGAGCAGCGTAGATTTGCCCGCCCCGGAAGCTCCTATGATCGATACGAATTCGCCAGTTTCGACCTTCAAACTTACCCCTTTCACCACTTCAAGCTGTCCGTATTTTTTCTTTAGGTCAAAAGCTTCGATCATGCTTTTACTTTTGTCAAAAATTCATAAAAAAAACGAAGTATAAAAATCTAATTTCAAAATAGCACACGTTTGAAAATCATGCAGAATTGTGTTACTTTGACCGCGCTAAGCCAAAAACTTTTACCATGAATATACACGAGTATCAAGCGAAGGAAATCTTAAAAAAATACGGGGTCAAGATAGGAGAAGGCGTGTATGCGGAAACTCCTGAACAGGCGATGGAAGGAGCCAAGAAATTGGCCGAAATAACTGGTTGCAAAGTGTGGGCCGTAAAGGCGCAAATCCATGCAGGCGGCCGAGGCAAAGGCAAGATCGTAGGAACGGATTACCGTGGCGTAATGATCGCCAAAACGCTTGAAGACGTGAAATTAAAGGCCTCCCAAATCTTAGGCGGCACATTGGTGACGATCCAAACAGGTCCTGAGGGTAAATTAGTGAACAAAGTATTGGTAGGTGCGGATGTCTATTATCCTGGCCCAAGCCAACCGAAAGAATTGTACTTAAGCATCTTGTTGGATCGTGGAACGGGACAAAACGTCATCATTGCCAGCACAGAAGGAGGGATGGACATCGAAGAAGTCGCCCACAATACGCCCGACAAAATATTCAAAGAATGGATCAATCCTTTGGTTGGCCTTCAGGCTTTCCAAGCAAGGAAGATCGCGTTTAAGCTCGGTCTTTCCGGGGCGGCCCACAAAGATATGGTGGCGTTCATCACCAAATTATACAAAGCATACGAAGGAAGCGATGCTTCCATGATGGAAATCAACCCTGTATTAAAAACATCGGACGACCAAATCTTGGCAGTGGACGCCAAAGTGAGCATCGACGACAATGCCCTATATCGTCATCCAGACCTATATGCCTACCGTGACATCACAGAAGAAGACCCATTAGAAGTAGAAGCAGGGGAGAATAACCTGAACTACGTGAAATTGGATGGCAATGTAGGATGTATGGTGAATGGAGCCGGACTGGCCATGGCCACGATGGATGTCATCAAATTATCTGGGGGCGAACCTGCCAACTTCTTGGATGTAGGAGGAGGAGCCAACGCGAAGACAGTAGAAGCTGGTTTCCGGATCATTTTGAAAGACCCAGGAGTAAAGGCCATTTTGATCAATGTGTTCGGAGGCATCGTACGCTGCGACCGTGTTGCCAATGGCGTAGTAGAAGCCTACAAGGCAATCGGAAACATTCCTGTGCCGATCATTGTACGTCTACAAGGTACCAATGCCGAAGAGGGGGCCAAAATCATCAATGAATCCGGCCTGAAAGTAAAATCGGCCGTCGTATTGAAAGATGCGGCGAAATTGGTGCAAGAAGCGATTAGTTAGTTAAAAGTTAACAATTAATAGTCGACAGTTAAAAAAAGCGAGGGTGCAGTCTTTGACTGCACCCTCGCTTTTTTTAACTCCTTGAAGATTTTTATTCCTCCATCTTTTAAGTTAGGGATGAATGTCTATCACTATTCACTTTTAACTATTGACTCTTCACTATTTACACATACATCGTTTCCTCTGAATAGGCGGGATAATCGATATAGCCTTCCTCTCCGGAAGAATAAAGGTGTACATAGTCGATTTTTTGATCGAGAGGCCAGTTGTTTTCGATGCGCTCCACCAAGTCGGGATGTGAAATAAAGGCTTTCCCGAACGCGATGAGGTCGGCCTTGTCCATGATGATGTCGGATTCTCCCGTTTCTTTGGAATATCCTCCACAAAGGATGAAACTACCGTCGAACGACCGACGCATGTTTTCTAACAAAAAGGGATTTGGCTGGGGACTGTTGGCCTGTACCTGATCGGCATGCAGGTATAGGATCTCCAGGTGTTCCATCTGTTTGGTCAGATACACGTATGTGCTATCCATTTCATCGTAAAGAGGAAGGTCGTTCAACTGGCTGTAAGGAGAAAAACGTATGCCTACTTTTTCTTTTCCAATGGCTTTGCATACCTCGCTGGCGAGTTCCAGTACGAATCGGCATCTGTTCTCCATGCTTCCACCATATTCGTCGGTACGTTGGTTGGTGGCGGGATGCAAAAATTGTTCGATCAGGTATCCGTGACCTGCGTGGAGCTCCACCCCATCAAATCCGGCGCGGACAGCATTTTCTGCTGCTGCTACAAATTCTTGGATCGTGCTTTTTATATCTTCTGTTGTCATTTCTTCTGGGATCGGATAGTTCTTGAGCCCTTTGGAAGTATGGATTTGGCCTTTCGCTGCCACCGCGGAAGCTGAAAGTACTCGTCCTTCCGGTGGTAAATTGCCCGGATGCGCGATCCTGCCAGTATGCAAGAGTTGTACAAAGATTTTAGAACCTTTGTTGTGTACGGCATAGGTAACGCGTTTCCAAGCCTGTACCTGTGTTTCGTTGAAAAGGCCTGGCATATTTTCATATCCCAATCCATGGGGGGAAGGGGAAGTGCCTTCTGCTATCAACAAACCTGCGCTGGCACGTTGCTGGTAATACATGGCCATCGCTTCAGTGGGAATAGCGCCGATTGCCCTAGACCGGGTCATGGGAGCCATTACAATGCGGTTTTTCAGATTCATCTTACCGAGTCGGTAAGGATCCATCAAAAGTAGATTTTCCATCGCAGAGGGGTTTGCGAAAGAGATAAAAAAATAGTGCCAGAAACGGGATGTCTACATATCTGCTGGCAGGAATACAAACAAAGCAATGGCCGTAGATCCTGTCACTTTTTATTGCAACAGGCACTTTGAAAATTGATCAAATGCGAGGGAGGCACGTCATTGGCTGGGTTTTCGTCAAAAAAACCATTCGGTTTCAGCATGAAACCTTCATAAGCAGTAGGCATGACAGGGTAATCTTCTGGCCTTGCTATATGGGTGTGTCCAATGGTATACCATACGACCAAATCGGTGTTTTTCAAAGGGCGATTTTGTTCCTGCCACTTGGTGATGCCGTCCAAGGTGCCGCGATGGTTGGGATAGTCCCCAGAAGCAAACATTTCCCCCTCATGAAAGACGGTTCCATAGACATGATAGTCCACAAATCCGCATCGTTTTCGCCAAGGTGTCTCTTTTCCGGCCAATGGACTGGAATTGGTGCCAGCTATTAGTTTATAACTGACGGACTGCCCTACTTTGTTCTTTTTGGCGTCATTGGAAATTTTCCAAGCCCTGTTGCTGGCTGGATGTACATGTGCGCGTGCCTGCAACTCTGTTTCATACAAGGTGGCCTTTGAGTAGAAAGCATTTTTGAATGCACCGCTTTTGTCGTCTTCTTCCGCAACCACGTCCAATTGGTAGAAACTATTGGGGCCTCCGTCCAAATCAAAATCAAGTCGGGCATTCAAAAAATGCTGGTGGTTGGGGGCATACAATTGGATGTCTACCAAGTTGCCGTATTTGGGGACTTCTCCTGGATGCACGGCACCCATGGAAAGGATGCCCGTAAGCTTTACTTCAAACTCGATGGTTCCGTCCAAATAAAAGTACCAAAAATAGCCATAATCATAATTTTCAACCGTATAGATAGAGGAAATGACCAATCTTCGGGAACGTCTCACCTCTGTTTTACCCGGTTGGCGCCGGTCGGTATGTTTCCAACCGATCCCATAATCCTCCTCGTGCATGCAAATGGCATTTTCGATGGTCCAGATCTCTCCCTTGCTTGTCAACAAATGGGCATCGAAATAGTGGATGAGCCCTAGGCAGTCACAACCGAGGGAGAGGCTATTGGCACAAGTGCCAATGCCATATTCGCCGATGTCGAACGCGTTTTTTCTGTTTTGCGTAGGACTTGGGTCTCCGTAAGGGACCACCATTTCCGAAATGGAAGCACGGTAGAGGATAGGTCTTTTTTTGCCGTGGTCATAATACCCAATTTGGTGTAGGGTAAGCCCTTCCCGCGCGTTGAACCCCACGATAAGGTCCCATTTTTCCCATATCACCCGGTGGCCTT
>FTBA01000168.1_pt1 | contig 27749 bp, 20 predicted proteins | sample 1639221 | NCBI WGS metagenome assembly FTBA01 (sample SAMEA3914864, study PRJEB12502) | metagenome | biome: forest; material: soil | place: USA | collected 2012-03-12 | depth 0.3 m | reverse complement strand
CCTAAAGACAACGCCATTAACAAGAGGGTACACATCGCCAAAAAGGGCTTGCTCACTTGCTTCAAATTGACGAGACGTTTGTTTTGGGTATCTTTTTCATAGCCGGCCCAAGCATTGTAAGAAAAAATGGCCAACGCATTTACAAAGCTATACATTGCTATTTTGGAAAAGATAACAAGCGTGGAAAAGTCAATGCTGGAAACTGCGAATACCCCACCTACCAATACAAACCCTATCTTCCCGCTTACTTCTGCTACTCTTAATGATTGAAATACCTTTACAATCTTTCGCATATTTGAATTTTTCCTCCCATTCACTCTCTATAAACCTAGGTCACTCTTTCGCTTCCCGCAGAATGAATAGTACATTTTGCTATTTTATTCCAAATTTGGGCAATACTATTTGTTCCTTTACTTGCAGCTTTATTATATACAACTAATTGGAGACTCAAGATAAAATAGCGGAGATTTGCCTACCTTTTGAGGCCCAACTCCGAGGTTCTTTTGTTCACAACCCTTTCTATCATTTGATAGTGGATGATTTCCTTCCTTCTGCTATGGCAGAACAAGTTTTATCCAATTTCCCAAAAGTAGAAAAAAAGAAATGGACGAACTATCTTCATTTCAATCAGTCAAAATATGGGAATACTACTTTCGATAGTTTTCCCAATCCGATTAAAGAGTTGGTAAATCATTTGCATTCCCCTTCTTTTTGCAGGCACTTATCTAGTTTATCAGGCATACCTGATTTGTTTTCCGATCCTGATTTAGCGGGCGGAGGGATGCATCAGACCTTGCGAGGCGGTTTTTTGAATCTACATTCTGATTTTTCCCACCATCCTCATCATGCCCATTGGAAGAGGCGTCTCAACCTCATTCTCTATTTTAACAAACACTGGCAGAATGAATTTAAAGGCCACCTCCAACTTTGGGACATACAAAAAGGAATAACAGCATATTCCATCCAACCCGATTTTAACCGATTGGTACTTTTTGAAGTAACGCCTGATGCTGTCCATGGCTATCCAGAAAAACTTTGCTGTCCCAAAAACCTATCGAGAAAATCCATTGCCCTTTACTACTATACTTGGGATGAACAGCCTACTCCTACCCCAACACGTTTTTTCAGCTCCCCGAAAGATTCATTCTTTACAAGGATAGCGATAAAATGTGACAATGGCCTATTGTACGCATATTCAAAGATCCGAAGGAGATTTCAGGTCAAAGATCAAGTTATTAGTGCTTTCTTCCGTCGTTTTGTACTACCTTCGCCTTTCAAATAAGGTTTATTTGTCTGCCAGAAACACGCACAAAGTCATCAACGATCCTGTCTATGGATTTATCTCGGTTCCGTCGGGATTGATCCAACAAGTGGTCCAGCATCCCTTCTTTCAACGTTTGCGGCGTATCAACCAATTGGGGCTGACCAGTTTTGTATATCCCGGAGCCGTGCATACCCGGTTTCATCATGCCTTGGGCGCCATGCATTTAATGTCATTGGCACTTGATTCCCTCCGGTCCAAGGGACATACGATTACGGAAGAAGAGTTCGAAGCCACACTTATTGCCATTTTATTACACGATGTAGGCCATGGCCCTTTTTCCCATTTGCTGGAACATACGCTTTTGCACGAAACGTCCCATGAAAGCATCTCGCTCCTGCTCATCCGCCAAATGAACCGGGAGATGGGAGGAAATTTGACGTTGGCAGAGCAGATTTTCGAGGGGACGTATCCAAAAAAATTTTTACATGAACTGGTGTCCAGCCAATTGGACATCGATCGATTGGATTACTTGAACAGAGACGCTTATTTCACAGGGGTCAAAGAAGGCACAGTGGGGGCAGACCGCATCATCAAGATGCTTGATGTAGTCGACGGCAAAATTGTAGTGGAAGAAAAGGGGATCTACAGTGTCGAGAATTTTTTGAATACCCGACGTCTGATGTACTGGCAAGTATACTTTCACAAAGCCACCATCAGCGCCGAAGTAATGCTGGTGCAATTGATCAAGCGGGCCAGTGCTCTGGCACAAGCAGGCGGGGATGTTCCTTCCAGTAAGCAACTCGCCTATTTCCTTCAAAAAAGGCCCCACCTTACAGACTTGACAAATGAACCGCAGAGTCTCCATTATTTTGCCAAATTGGACGACTATGACATCTGGACGGCAGTAAAACTTTGGGCCGATTCCGAAGACTGGGTATTGGCCGAATTAAGTAATCGTTTGCTCACACGCCAATTATTCCGGGTGGAGATTTCCAATCAACCGATTTCCGAAGAGCGCATTGCGGACTTCCAAAACAAATTGAAGGCAAAAATGGGGTTGAAAAGTGATCAAATTCCTTATTTTTTAGTTGCCGGAGAAGCGACAAATGCCGCTTATTTAGCTAACAATCAAAATATTGTAATATTTAAAAAGGACAAATCCCTCGTAGACATCGCAGAAGCATCCGAATTGCCCAACATCAAGGCGATAAGCAAAATTGTAAAAAAGTTTTACTTATGCTTCCCGAAAAATGTATCTTTGTAAATTAACATTAAGGTAAAATTTCTTTAAATGGAATTCACCTCGCTTCAAATTGCCCAATTGTTGGGCGGACGCATAGAAGGAGACGAAAACAGCAAGATTAATCGCCTTGCCAAGATTGAAGAAGCCACGGAAGGTGCCATTTCATTTCTTTCCAATCCCAAATATGAGCAGTACTTGTACAGTACCCGAGCAAGTGCTGTACTAGTAAACAATTCATTTAAGCCGAAAGAAAAGGTCAATGCTACCCTTATCTTCGTAGAAGACGCATATGCCAGCATTTCTACCCTATTGGAGGAATACAACAGGATCAAAAGCTTTGCCAAGAAAGGGTACGAATCGCCCCATTTTCTCTCAGAAAATAGTTCTGTAGGAACTGACTGTTATTTAGGTGCTTTTTCATACATCGGCAGCAATTGCAAAATCGGGAACAATGTGAAGATTTATCCACATGTGTACATTGGAGACAACGTACACATTGGCAACAATACTATCCTCCACGCCGGAGTGAAGATCTACACCGATTGCCAAATAGGGAACTTTTGCACCATCCATTCTGGAGCCGTAATAGGCAGCGACGGTTTTGGCTTCGCACCTTTGGCGGACGGGACCTACAAGACAATTCCACAAATAGGCAATGTGGTCATCGAAGACCATGTGGACATCGGAGCCAACACCACGATCGATTGTGCCACGATGGGTAGCACCGTTATCCGTAAAGGTGTAAAATTGGACAACTTGATCCAAATAGGCCACAATGTGGAAATCGGCCAAAATACGGTAGTAGCGGCCCAATCCGGGATATCCGGCTCTACTAAATTGGGAGAAAACTGCATGATTGGTGGCCAGGTGGGCATCGTGGGTCACATTACATTGGCAGATCGCACCAGCATCGGAGCCCAATCGGGCGTAGGCGGGAGCGTCAAGAAAGAAGGAACCGCATTGAGCGGCTCCCCCGCTTTTGATTACAAAACAAATTTGAAATCTTTTGCCGTCTACAAGAAGCTTCCCCAACTTCTTAAGAAGGTAGAAGAACTAGAGGAAAAAATAATAACTTTGAGCCCCGTTGAATTGAATAGATGAATACAAAACAACACACCATTAACGAACCTGTAACGGTATCTGGAGTAGGGTTGCATACAGGCGTTGATGTGAATATGACCTTCGTTCCTGCTGACATACACCACGGAATCAAATTTCAAAGAGTAGACTTGCCCGGACAACCCGTTGTAGACGCCGATGTAGACAATGTGGTAGATCTCGCAAGAGGCACTTCTATCGAACAACATGGTGCCCGGATCAATACAGTAGAACACACATTGGCCGCACTCGTTGGATTGGAAATCGACAATGTCCTTATCCAACTCGACGGCCCCGAACCTCCTATTATGGACGGAAGTTCCATCGAATTCATCAATGCCCTAAAAGCAGTAGGAGTCAAAGAGCAAAACGCACTGCGTGAATATTACGAAATACATGAAGGCATTCACTTCCGCGACAATGAACGGAATGTAGAAATGGCGGCACTTCCTTTGGACGATTACCGGGTGACCGTCATGGTAGACTACAACTCGCCCGTGCTGGGAAGCCAACATGCCTCTTTGCATAATATCTCGAAATTCGGGGAAGAAATCGCCAATTGCCGCACGTTCTGTTTCCTCCACGAACTGGAAATGTTGTACAAGGCCAACCTTATCAAAGGTGGGGACCTAAACAATGCCATCGTAGTGGTAGACCGGGTCGTGAAAGAAGAAGAAATCCAATACCTGCGCGAACTATTCAAAGTAGACAAGGTAGAAGTAAAGTCGGAGGGCATTTTGAACAATGTGCAGCTCCGGTACAAAAACGAACCCGCCCGTCATAAACTATTGGACGTGATCGGAGATTTGGCCCTCGTAGGAAAACCTCTAAAAGCACATATTCTGGCTGCCCGGCCCGGCCATGCGGCCAATGTGGGATTTGCAAAAAAAATCAAACAACAGATGATCCAATCGGCCAAAAATGCGACTCCCTTGTACAATCCAAGTAAGCCCCCCATTTATACTGCCGAACAGATTTATAAAATGTTGCCCCACGACGCCCCTTTCAAGATGATCGACAAAATCGTCCATTTGGATGATATCACCGTAGTGGGAGTAAAAAACGTATCCATCAACGAACCGTTCTTTACAGGTCATTTTCCTGGCAACCCGGTATTTCCAGGAGTCTTCCAAATCGAAGGCCTCGCTCAAACGGGAGGTATTTTAGCACTGAATTCTGTAGATGATCCTGAAAATTACTGGACCTACTTTTTAGGGGTCGAAAACTGCCGTTTCCGTAAAATGGTCGTCCCAGGTGATACCATTGTCTACAAATGCGAATTAATGGCCCCCATTAAACGAGGTATCATCAAAATGCAAGGTGCTGCCTATGTAGCAGGTCAAGTTGTGTGCGAAGCGCAAATGACCGCCAGTATTGTAAGGAAAACTAACGCTCCTACTCCTCATGTCGTTTCCTCCGTTAACTAATGTCCATCCCGAGGCCAAAATAGGGAAGGGCACTGTCATAGAACCCTTTGCTACCATCTACAAAGATGTGGAAATCGGGGAGAATTGCTGGATTGGCCCCAACGCTGTCATTTTTTCGGGCGCTCGCATCGGAGATAATGTGCGTATCTTCCCCGGTGCTTCTATTTCTGCTGTTCCCCAAGACCTGAAATTCGATGGGGAAGAAACGACCGTGGAGATCGGCGACAATACTACCATCCGGGAATATGTCACAATTAGCCGTGGCACAAAAGACAAATTCAAAACGGCCATCGGGAAAAACTGCCTTATCATGGCCTATGTTCACATTGCCCATGACTGCGTCATTGGAGACAATGTCATTTTGGTGAACAATGTCCAATTGGCAGGACATGTCGAGGTGGGTTACCACGCCATCATTGGAGGAGCAAGCGCTGTCCTTCAATTTGTAAAAATCGGTGACCATGTGATGGTAGCCGGAGGATCGATGGTCCGCAAAGATATCCCTCCCTATGCATTGGCCGGCCAATATCCGGTTGCCTACATGGGCATCAACCTTATCGGTCTCCGAAGAAGAGGGTTTACGACAGAACAAATCTCGGACATCCAAGACGCCTATCGGAACATTTACTTACGTGGATACAATGTCACGGAAGCTGTCAAAGAAATGGAATCTGCAGACCTCATCTCAACAGAACGGAAATTGATCCTCGATTTTGTCAAAAATTCTCCTAAAGGCATCATCAAAGGGCCCGAAAAGGCAAGTGTAAAAGTGGAAGAATGATATGGAAATCCGCCTGGAAGGAATAGGAAAGCGATTTCGAAGGGAATGGATTTTTAGGAACGTCAATGTAGAATTTTCACCCGCCCACCGCTATGCGATCGTAGGGAGCAATGGCTCGGGCAAGTCTACCTTGCTGCACATCATTTCCTTTCTCTTATTCCCTACGGAAGGGAAGATAAGCTGTACAGAACAGAAGAGTGTCCTACAACAGGAAGACCTTCCGTTTCTGTTTTCTTTTTCCGCCCCTTATCAGGAGCTCATCGAAGAATTTACAGGGAAGGAAATGTTCGATTTTCATTTTCAATTCCGAAATTTGACCAATTCTATTTCCTCCAAGGATTTTTTTGAAGAAATACAGTTAGGAGGAAATGAGCACAAGGAAATCAAATATTTTTCTTCCGGCATGAAACAGAGGTTACGACTTGCATTGTGTGCCTATACATCCGCCCAAGCATATGTATTGGACGAACCCAGCACCAATTTGGATCAAGTCGGTATCCGATGGTACCAAAGGCTCATGGAAAACATCCCGTCCACTAAAATCGTCATCATCAGTTCCAATATCAAGGAAGAATACCACTTTTGCGATACCGTCCTTCCGCTTGCTCACTTTAAAACACATTAGATACTTTTAACCCTCCTTCCATGTCCCTAAAATTCAAAGAACTTTTCAACGGAGCTGTCGTCGTGGCGGCCTTAGGTTATTTTGTAGATATCTACGATTTGGTCCTCTTTTTGGTCCTGGGGCCCAAAAGCCTGACTGCTATCGGTATTCCTCAAGACCTGATCGTATCCAATTTCGAATACCTTTTGAACGTGCAAATGGGCGGGATGCTTTTGGGCGGGATCATTTGGGGCATTTTGGGAGATAAAAAAGGACGTTTGTCGGTCTTATTCGGATCGATCATCACCTATTCCTTGGCCAATGTAGCCAACGGATTTGTCACCAACATGGAAATGTACGTGTTGCTCCGCTTTGTGGCAGGCTTCGGCTTGGCCGGGGAATTGGGTGCGGGAATCACCTTGGTGTCGGAAGTGATGAGCAAGGAAAACAGGGGGTACGGCACGATGTTGGTCGCTTCTATCGGGGTAATGGGGGCTGTGGTGGCAGCATTGGTAGGGGAAACCGATTGGCGGTTGGCCTATTGGATCGGGGGCGGTTTGGGGCTTTCCCTTTTAGTGTTGCGCATCGGCATTCTAGAGTCTTCCATGTTTTCCAAGGCCGAAGCTACCTTGGTGGCAAGGGGTAATTTTTTCTCTCTCTTTTCCAACCCAAAACGTGCCTATAAATACTTGTTCTGTATCCTTATCGGGTTACCCGTCTGGTTCATTATCGGCAAGTTGGTTGCCTTGTCTCCCGAGTTTGCCAAAGAATTGAACGTAAGTGGTACCATCGTCCGGGGTAAAAGCGTCATGCTATGCTATTCCGGCCTCGTATTTGGGGATTTGGCCAGTGGCCTGATAAGCCAATGGTTGAAAAGCCGTAAACGGGCCATCTCACTCTTCTATGGACTCAATGCCATCATCGTATGCCTCTACCTCTATCTTAAAGAACTTAGCCCTACCCAATTTTACCTTCTCATCTTTTTGTTAGGCTTTACAGTGGGGTATTGGGCCATCTTCATTACCAACGCCTCCGAACAATTTGGAACCAACCTGCGGGCCACTGTGGCCACTACTGTCCCCAATTTTGTGAGGGGCTCCTTGATCTTGATCACTTTTGGCCTGAACGCCTTCAAAAGCGAGTTTGGCATGATCGGGGGGACCGCTTTTATGGGCGTCCTGTTAATGTTGGTCGCCTTTTTCAGCTTGAAAGCCCTGCCCGAAACATTTGGGAAAGACCTGGATTATGTGGAAGAGTAGGAAAGAGTAAAAAATGGGAGAAGAAGCAAGTATTTGAATGGAAAAAGGAGAGGTGATCAAAGGATTTAGATTCAGAACAATTTCACCCGAATGGGCTAGGTGAGGCTGAAGGAAAAATGCTTATAGAGAAGTATTCGAAACTCTTCACACTCAAACCCGCACACATGCTCCATCTGGGCGCTGCCTCCGGCCCGGGCTCTCTGTTTCAATCTTTTTGCCCCACGCTTTACCTCAAGCCACAAAAAGGATTTCCACGACGATCCCTAGCGCGAAAGAATAGTGTTGCTTTCATGCTGTTAGCGGGATTTGTACTTATTTCTTCGTCAATTTGTACCTCACGTGGGTGGTCAAATCCGATGGGATGACTTCCACGATTTGCATGTCATACCTGTCTTTGTCCATACCGTCAAACAGCCGGATGCCGCTTCCTAAAAAAACAGGGGCAATGTGGATGAAAAATTCGTCTACAAGTCCCGCATTGAGAAATTGCTGAATCGTATTGGCGCCCCCTTGGATTCGTATGTCCTTTCCTTTGGCCGATTGCCTTGCTTTTTCCAATGCACTTTGGACTCCGTCATTTATGAAGTAAAATGTGGTCGTACCCTTTTGAACCCAAGGCTCCCGTTTTTCGTGTGTCAAAACATATACATCTGCTTGGTACAAATCTTCTGGCCAATGGACCTCGCCTTCCTCAAACATCCGCTTACCCATAATGTAAGCGCCTGTCCGCGCAAACACAGCGTCAATGAGTTTGCTGTCTGCACCGTATTCTTCCCCGCCTTCCATATGGATGTGTTTCCAAAATGCTTTTTGTTTAAACATCCACTGGTGAATTTGTCCTGAAACGCCGCCCATTGGGTTGCTTGGACTTCTGTTGTCGCCTGCGAAAAAGCCATCAAGAGAGATTCCGCAGTCAAAGATAATATTGCTCATTCTTTTATTTTTGCCAGTGTTTATAAGACGGTTGCCAATAAAAAAACCGGTCAGTCATCCTAACCGGTGCTATCCTCATTCCTTCTTATTTTAGTTGCGCAAGGGTTTTCCGTTTTCCAACATAAACTTGATCCGTTCCAAGGTTTTTTTCTCCCCGCAAAGAGACAAGAATGCCTCTCTTTCCAAATCTAACAGGTACTGTTCGGAAACGTTGGTAGGTTGCGACAAATCGCCGCCGCACATGACGTATCCCAATTTTTCTGAAAGCACTTTGTCATAATCGGAAATATAATTGCCCTCCCGCATGGAAGCGGCTCCTACGTAGACAATTCCCAAGCCTTGTTTGCCCAACACTTTAATGTCTTTGCGGGGCTGTGGCATGGTATAGCCTGCTTCGTACAACGTGATGGCTTGTTTTTTGGCCTCCGCGATTTGCAAGGTTTTGTTGATGGCGATCAAGTCTCCTTTGCGGTAAAAGCCCAAGTCGAAGGCTTCGTGCGCCGAGGTGGACACTTTTGCTTGTCCGATGGTAAGGAAGGTGTTGCGTAAACTGTTCAACATCACATCTCCCTCCTCGAAAGAATCGGAGAGGCGCAAGGTCATTTCTTTGGTTCCTCCTCCTGCCGGAATGAGGCCTACCCCCAGTTCGACCAATCCCGTGTAGGTTTCGGCCGCCGCTACTACGCGGTCGGCATGGAGCGACAATTCACATCCTCCACCCAAAGCGAGCCCATGAGGTGCCACGACGACAGGCACTGCCGAGAAGCGTGCCCGCATCGTCGTATTCTGGAACACCTTGATCATCATGTTGATTTCATCCCAATCTTGCTCGATGGCGTACATAAGCAAAATGGCTAAGTTGGCACCGGCAGAAAAGTTCGGTGCTTGGTTTCCTATCACCAATCCGTTGTACCCCGCTTCTGCCAGTTCGATCGCTTTGTTGATGCCTTGGATGACCCCACTTCCCATGGTGTTCATCTTGCTATGGAATTCACAGTTGAGGATGCCATCGCCGATATCGATCACACTGCATTCGGCATTGCCCCATACCACTTTGCCTGGTTTTAAATCTTCCAAAATGATGAACGCTTCGCGTCCTGGAATCGGTTTGTACGATTTGCTCGGGATATCGTAATAGAGGCGTGTGCCGCCTTGTGTTTTGTAAAATGTCTCATTTCCTCCCGCCAACATCTCTCCTACCCAAGACGCGGGTTTGTGGCCCAATTGTTCCATGACAGGCAGCGCATTTTTCATGCCGATAGCGTCCCACATTTCGAAAGGACCTAGGTCCCAACCAAACCCGGCACACATGGCCGCATCGATGCGGAATACCTCGTCCGCGATTTCGGGAATGCGATTGGACACATAGGAGAACAATCCTCCAAATACGATCCGATAAAACTCACCGGCTTTGTCCTGTCCGGCGAGGAGCACTTTTAGACGCTTTTTAAGGTCTTCTATTGGCTTGGTCGCTTCTAAGGTGGAAAATTTGGTTTTTACCTGTGGTTTATATTCAAAGCTTTGAAGGTCCAAGGATAAAATATCGCTTCCTCCTTTTTCATTTTTTACCTTTTTATAAAAGCCTTGGCCGGTTTTGTCACCCAACCATTTGTTCTCTCCCATCTTTTTGAGGAAGTCAGGCAAAGCAAATACCTCTTTCCGTTCGTCATGTGGCAGACCGGCAAACAGGTTGTTGGACACATTGATCAATGTATCGAGTCCCACCACATCTCCCGTCCGAAAGGTGGCAGATTTAGGGCGTCCGATGATGGGACCTGTCAATTTATCCACGTCTTCCACCGTAAGGCCAAGTTTGCCCACTGAATGCAAAATTTCCATGATAGCATAAATACCCACTCTATTGGCAATAAAGGCCGGAGTATCTTTGCATAACACGCTGTCTTTGCCCAAATACAATTCTCCATAATGGGAAAGGAACTTGACGATGTCAGGATCGGTCTCTGTTCCCGGGATGATCTCCAACAATTTTAAATAGCGGGGAGGATTGAAGAAGTGGGTGCCGCAAAAGTGTTTGCGAAAATCGTCGCTGCGACCTTGCGTGAGCAGTTTCACCGGGATCCCGGATGTATTGGTGGAAATAATGGTCCCTGGTTTTCTGAATTTTTCAACTTTTTCGTACAGCGACTGCTTGATCGCCAAATTTTCTACCACCGCTTCCAATACCCAATCGCATTGGGCAATGTCTTTTAAATGATCGTCAAAATTTCCTGTTTTGATCCTGCCTTGGAAAGCTTTTTTGTACAAAGGAGAAGGATTGGAACTCACTGCTGCAGCAAGTGCATCATTTACGATGCGGTTTCGTACTTGAGGGCTTTCCAACGTGAGCCCTTTGCCCGTTTCCTGTGGGGTGGGTTCTTTGGGCACAATATCCAACAACAACACTTCCACGCCGATATTGGCAAAGTGACATGCAATACGGGACCCCATTACACCCGACCCTAGAATGGCTATTTTTTTAATAATTCTATTCATAATCCAAGAAAAATTAGCACTTACGACCTAATACGCAAGCTTACAAATAATGATGTGTTTTAAGGAAGGAATGATCGGATTTATTTTTGATCAAAGCTCTTATTTTCATGCTAAAACGTAAAAAAAGAGGGATTTAGTACATATTTTTCACACCCCACCCCGACTATTGCATTAAAAAAGTATTTTATTGCATTAAATTTTGTTATCTTCGTTTGTTACCTTCCCCTTTTTGGGATGTATTTGTATTAGCCCATCGTGGGTAGGTAATAGGTTAGGCAAACAAAAAAATTGAATTATGGAGTCGCAGCCCCGTACTCGTCTCTCTTCCGTTTGGAAAGATCTTAGACGCCCCGTTTTCATTGTCTTATCGTGCATGTGGGCTGCTTGTTCTGGCCACAAACTGCACAAGGCCCAATTCTACAATAAACTAGGGGAAGAAAATGCTACCAACGAGGGCTATCATGCCAATGAAGCAAAACGGCTCTTGGAGTTCAATGAGCAAAACAAATCGGCCAATCAGGCACATGCCAAGCGTACACAGGCAAAAATCAACGAAGACTTAGGGGAACTGAACAAATCCAATAAATACAATTCCAAAACCCAAAAAGAGAAAAAAAAGAAATTTCAATTTTATATGTAATCTATCCTGAAACGATAGAACAGCTCTACAACCTTTTCCTTAATCGAACGACATTGTTTTGCCCGCTCCTCCCGAAGGCCGATAGATCGTCCCAAGGAGTTCAGTAGGCCTTATTCAACCCTACAGAATGGAATAGAAAGGGAAGTTCTTCTTTTTATTCTTCTGATGCTGAATACACATATGACGAACAAACTTATTCCTTTTTCATTACGTGCCTAGACGTTGTTTTATATTTGGTAAGAAGATCCTCCTATTCGTTCTCCTCCTAGGATGGAGCGCGAGGGAAACGGGCATACAGGCCCAGGACATTCAATTTTCCCAATTCTATGCCGTTCCCATCTTTCAGAATCCTGCTTTTGCCGGAAGTGCCTATTCCCACCGTGTCATTTTGCACCAACGTTTGCAATGGATGCATTTAGATGCCCGCTACGCCACGTCGTTGGTGTCGTGGGACAAGGACATCGAAAAATTGCACGGAGGCGTAGGGTTGATGGTATGGAGGGATTACCAAGGGGGCGACAAAATCGTATCCAATGAAATCGCGGGGCAATATGCCTATGAAGTCCCGCTGAGCGGTAAATTTTCCTTGCGTGCCGGCGTACAGGTGGCTTCGGGATGGCGCACCGTGAACTATTCGGAATTTCGCTACGCACAGGATTACAATGACCAAGGGTACCAAGGCAACACGTACGACCAATACGGGGCCAGCACCTTTTGGTATTGGGACATCTCGTCTGGATTGGTATTTTTCTCGGACAAATTGTGGCTGGGATTGGCATCGAACCATATGAATGAGCCACAGCAGACATTTTATAACAATACGACCAACCGCTTGCCCATGAAAATGTCCCTCACGGGAGGGTATAAATTCGTGATCAGGAAAATCTCGCCGAAACTGGATTTTCATGGACGGATCAAAGAATTCAGTGTCACGCCCACTTTTCTCTACAAGGCACAGGGGAAATCGGACCAGTTTGACATGGGGCTTTACAGCCAAGTAGACCGGCTCTTGTTGGGCATCTGGTACCGGGGCATTCCGTTCAAACGCTACGACGGCATCCAAAACAACGAATCGACGGTGTTTCTTGTGGGATTCAAGTACTTGAACGTGGCGTTTGCCTACAGTTACGATATAACGGTTTCCCGTTTGAGCAGGGCACGGACGGGCGGGTCGCACGAACTGAACATTACCCTTTATTTTGACCGGGCAAAGCAAAAAACACGGCCGATGCGTAGGTTGCCTTGTCCCGATTTTTTCGACTGATCCCTAGGAATGTTAAAAAAATGGTAGTTTTGTTAAGACGTCTTTTTCTTTCAAAGGAGCTGGAGCAAGCGAAACCGTACCCAAAAGGAGTGCCAAAATGGATCTAGAACGCCTCATCATTTATGCTGTATTAGGAGCGGCCTATTATGCCTACAAGCAGTTTTCCAAAAACTTCGGCACCTCCAAAACGCAAAAAAAGCCTATGGACAAGCCAGCCGACACGCAGGATCCCTTGCCCAAGAAAAAGGCCCAAACGGCACCCCTTCCAAAAACAGACACCCCATCTTCTATTTTCGACCTTCTAGAAGAGCTGAAAAAACAAGAAAAGCTGCAAGAGAAACTTGTTCCTGTTTCCAAACCGGAACTTGAACCGATCAACTATGAAGCTCAACCAGAAAAAGTAAAAGTGGAATCGGTCAATCCATATCTTTACACGTCCTCTAAGAAAATAGCCCTAACTGAGCTTCCCGAAACCTCTTCATTGTTCGAGGAATATCTTCCCAAGCGGACACCTCACCCTCTGTTGAAGACATTGAAAGAGAAGGGAAAGCTCAAAGAAGCGTTTATACTCAATGAGATCCTCCGAAGACGCTTTTAGTTTTCAAACGACTCCACAATTAGGAAACTCGAAAAACCTCCCTAGTATCTAAGTAAAAAGCTGGGTAAAGGACACACATTTTTATATCTATCCAAAAAAGCACTTGGCTAGAGGTGACACAATTGCCAAAAGATACGTCTATACATACAACAACCCTTTTATGCGAAATACGATGAAAACACATGTGACGTTATGGTTCCTGCTTTTATCCTGCCTTTCCGTTCAAGCCCAAGCTCCGTTTCCCCGAAAGAACGCGATATGGCAAATCGAAATCCAATGGCATGGAACCTCGGGGAAATCTTACAAGACTTTTGGAGATACACTCTTACAAGGCAAGAATTTTGCAAAAATATATAGGGGCGATATTTCTACTAACTGGCAACCCACGTATGTCGGAGCCTATCGCGTAGATTCCCTTGGAGAAAAGGTATATTATTGGGAGAAAGGAGCTGCGTCCGACATCCTCATTTATGATTTTTCTTTACAAGTAGGCGACACGCTACCTAATTCAAAAAATTTAGTCATCACCTCCGTGGATACCGTTTTTGACTATGGAAAACTCCGAAGGAGGCAACATTTCCGACTTGCACTTAACTTTGGATTCATCGAAGAAGGGGTAGGATCTCTTACAGGTCCCTTTGAAACAAGATATTACGACGCGTTGGATAACCAGTATGAACTCGTATGTTTTAGCGACATTCCTTCTGATTCATTGAGGCTTTCTGAAAATCATCTATGGGATTGCAATCTTCCCCTTTCAGTATCGGAGGATCGGGAGCCATCTGCCTCTTACCGCCTCTTTCCCAATCCAACCACCGGACCCTTTACTTTTTCCAGTACTTCATCGAAACCTCAAAAAATACGGATCTTCGATGCAAGGGGCCAGTTGGTCTTCGAGACCTCTGTGCCATCGGGGGAATTGCAGGTCGACTTGGGCCCCAATAAAAAAGGCCTCTTCTATTTGGAAACAGAAGAGGGATTTAGCCAAAAAATCCTCATTGAATAAATAGATTACGGCAATTTCGGGCCGCTCGGTTCCTTGGAAGAACGTTCCTGACGTTTCGATTTCAATTCCATCAGGCGTTCTTTGATTTGCAATTTCGAGAGGTTGAACATTCCCTTTTTCCCTGTTTTATTTTGTATGTTCCTATTCTTGTCGAAGCTGAGCAACAAGCTTGGCAACAATACCAAATTGGTAAACAAGGCAAAGAACAAGGTAAGGGACGTGAGCAAGCCCAAGGCAATCGTCCCGCCAAATTCGGAAAAGGTAAAAATCACGAACCCGAAGAAAAGCACCATGGATGTATAAATCATGCTGATCCCGCTCTCGCGCACACTGAGCAAAACCGCTTTCATGTAATCGCCTTGGCACAACTCCAGTTCTTGTTTGTATTTGCTGAGGAAATGGATCGTACTGTCGATCGAGATCCCGAAGGCAATGCTAAACGTAAGGGCCGTACTCGGTTTCAATGGAATTCCCAGCAACCCCATCACACCGCCGGTCATGACAATGGGCAACACATTGGGAATAACCGAGATGATGATAATTTTAAAGTCAGTGAAGATCATCGCCATCATCAAAGAGATCAAGATAAAGGCATAGAACATGCTCCCGCTCAAGTCGTCGATCAGGTATTGCGTTCCTTTGATGAACAACAGCGTCGTGCCCGTGTATTGAACGTCCACGTCTTTTCCTTCAAATATTTCGGCCACTTTGGGTCTGATCCTTTTGTCCATCAATTCGGCCATTTTCACATTGCCCAAATCGGCCACCTTCATGGAGAAACGTACTACCCTACCCGTAGAATCCATGAAACTGTGGATCAAGCTCATGTTTCCCGACTTGGCTCCCAAATAGCTCATGATGAACCCTTTGTCAAGGTTATCCGGCAAACGGTAAAATTCGGGATCGTTTCCATAAAATGCCTGAACGGCACCTTTTATAATGTTCAGCACCGAAATAGGAGGCGAGATGTTCTGTTCTTTTTGAAGGAAGGTTTCCAGTTCTTCCAATTTTTTGAGGTTGTTCAACTTATAGACTGCTTTCGGTTTGCCCAGGTCCACAATAATTTCCAAGGGCATGACTCCCTTGAAATGGGTTTCAAAGAATACAAGATCGGTCTTTACGTTGTCCCGTTCCGGCAAATCGTCCACCATGTAGGACACCGGGCGGATCCTCATGATGCCCAATACCGAAATGAGCAACAAAACCCCCATCGTAATGTACACGGCAGGCCTCGATTTGAAAATGATCACCTCCACCAACTCCATGATCTTGGCCAATACCTGAAAATCCAAGTGACGCAAATGCTTTTCTTTGGGATCAGGAAGATAGATGAGGATAGGAGGCACCACGGCGATGGTGATCAAGAACGTGGCAAAACTGACGATCCCTGCTATCAACCCAAACTCTTTGATGGGGATAATATCTGTGAAATACAAGACCAAGAAACCCACCGCGGTATTGGCATTGGTCATAAACGTGAGGAACCCGATCTTCTCGATGATCCGGTCGACCGCTTTTATTTTATTTCCATGTCTTCGGTACTCCATGTGGTACTTGTTGAACATGTAAATACAGTTGGGAATACTGATCACTGTGATGATAGATGGCAGCATTCCCGAAAGTAAGGTCATTTTATATCCAAAAAGAGCCATCAAGCCCATGGTGAACACAATGGTAATACCAATGGTGAGAATGGTAAAAAAGACGGAATAAAACGTCCGGAAAAAGAACAGCAGGATCAAAGTAGTTGCGGCCAATGCCAAGTATAAAAACAAGGTGAACTCATGCTTTACCTTGCCAATCATGATCGCCCGGACATACGGAAGGCCCGCATAATGCACTTCGACGGAGGTTTCTTTCGAAAATTCATTGGCCAAGCGGATGATCCCTTGTACCGTTTCCAAACGTTTGGGAGAATTAAGGACTTTCCGATCGATGGAAATGGCCACCAATGTGGCTTTCGATTCGTTGTTGTACAATTGCCCTTCGTACATCTTCAAATTATGCGACACCTCCAACAAAGAATCCAGTTCGGCTTGACTGGTGGGATTTTGCTTGAATAAAGGGACAAGAACAAAACGTTTCTTCAAGGTATCCTTCTGAATGACCTGTTGCGTGGGAATGGAAATGATTTGACTGACACCAGGTACCTTGCCCAATTCTTCTGTCAACTGCTTGTATTTGCGAAAATTGTCAAGGGTAAATACCTTTTCGTCGGCCATGCCCACCACTAGGATGTTCCCATCTTCCCCAAACATCTCCTTGAAACGGTTATAATACTGAAGATCAGGGTCGTTTTGCGGCACTACTTTGACGAAATCGTAAGTCATTTCCAATTTACGGGCTTCATATCCCATAAAAAGGGTCAACAAGCCCGTGGCAATGAGCAAATAAAGGCGGTAGGTAATGACGAATTTGGAAATTTTAGCCCACATAATGAGGTATCAAAATATCGCGCAAGTTAATGTGTTTGGCGATTTATTCCAGATTAAGAAATCTTCAATTAATAATATTCTTTAACGTATTCCTGTACAACTCTTCCAAATCAAATTGGGACGGGGGGAGTGCATCTGCGTGTTCAGTGCTCACGGACAAGCTTGGCAATTGTAAATGGTGGTTGTTGAACACAAATTCCACATTAGGTTGGATCTTTTTGAGTGCTTCCAATACATCCAAAATCTGCAAATTGGCCTCGGTAAGGTTATACATCCCAGAAGGAATGTTCCCAGAAACAGAAGCCAGCAGGGAATTCACGACATACGGAAGGCTCACGAAAGGACGTACCTGTTTCCCGTTTCCATAGATGGAGAGTTTATTTTTTGCCAGCATGTCAAATAAAAACTGATTGGCCACGCCTTGGATCTTTTTCACCGGGCCAAATCCCGCAACTATTCCCGGACGAAATATCGTACTCTCCAATTTGGAGGCGAGCCGCGACACATGTCCCTCTCCCCGCCATTTGGAGACAGCAAAAGAAGTAGATGGAGCCGGATCGCTTTTTTCCGTTTTTGTTTCTTCCGAAAATCCATACACTTCTGCTGCGCTCACGAACACTAATTTTTTTATCGAGGCGTTTTCGATGGCATAGGTCAGTTCTGCCGTCCCCCAATGGTTCACTTGTTCCATGTGATGAGCGGCCGTATTGTCTTCCGATTTCAAGTGGAGGGAGGCCAAATGGACCACGGTGTCGGCTTCCTTCACGTATTTTTGAATTTTGCGCGTTTCCAAGATGTCTCCTTTGACAAATTTCACCTTGCTTTTGTCCATTTGGCTGTGGAAAAAGAAATCGGTGGTGGTAGCGGCCAAATTGTCGTATACCGTAATGCCGCTTATTTCTGGAAGATAGGAGAGTTTTTCCACCAACGCTGTTCCGATGGAACCTGCGCCTCCGGTGACCAATACTTTCATGGGGATATTCGATTAAATGACAATGACAGATTGATAAAAACGATTGTTTGTGGACAGAGAAAAATTAATTGGATTGGACTAATTCTACATTTAGGCCGCATTCTGTTTTGTTCATGCCAAACCAACGCCCTTGCCGTTCTTCCCATTCTAGATCGGGCTTGCGCGTACAGGGCTCACATCCAATGCTCGAGTAGCCAAACTGCTCTAAAGGATGGCGTGGCAATTGATGTTCGCGAATGTATTGGTAGATCATGCGTTTGTCCCAATCCAGCATGGGATGGAAACGGATGTTGCCATATTTGGCCGGTTGTTCTAGCTTAAATTCCTTTCTTACGGCGCTTTGGTCTGCCCGTACGCCATTGATCCACACATCGTATTCCTGAAGGATCGGCTCCATAGGCTCTACTTTGTTAATGTGGCAGCAATAATCAGGATCGGATGTAAACAGAAAGTTCCCTTTCTCGTCCTTTTGCATGGCCCGTGGCACCGTGGCGACCGTATTCTTTATAGTGAGCCCAAATTTTTCGGCCACTTCATCCCTAAACACAAGTGTTTCGGGGAAATGATAGCCCGTGTTAATGAAAAAAACCGGGATCGATTTATCTATCTGGCTTAAAATGTGAAGCAGGACAATGCTATGCGTCTGAAAGGAAGAAGTCGTAAACAGTTTTTTCCCTTCTTGCTGATACTGCCGAATTTTATATTCGATTTCTGAGATTTGCATATGCCACGTTCCGTTTAAAACACCTTATCTCTTTCAAAACAAAATAAAATGTCTTTAGATTCGCAAAGTTGCCTAGAAATGCGCAATTCACAAATAAGGGATAGAATGAATTTAAAAATGTTTCCCTTTAAACTTCTGGTATTCTTTACAGGATCTCAACTCTTGAGTACCCATACCACCTCTCTTCTCCATTTTTTCCACCATTCTTGCTTGACTACTTGCTCTTGGGATAGATTCAGCATCTCGGAAAACGCGTAGATGGTTTCAGCAAAGCCCATCTCTTGCGAAGCTGTCACTTCAAATCCGGCTACGTTCTCCACGATAAAACGGGCCACTTTCTCAGGAAATTCTATTTTTATGGTTCCTCTTGCCGCTGAAAATACGATCTCTTGCCCTTTCGAGGTCTTTTTGGAAAGAATGGGTTTTATTTGATGCCACAACAACCGATATCCTACCGTATTTGGCAGGTCCAATACATTTGCTTTTATGTAATTGCCAATCAATTGAGCAGGAAGAAGGGAGAACGGCACTTTGAACTCAAAAAATTCCTGCAAAGGGAAATCAAGCCCTACCCCATGCATGTAATTGTACAACGCTTTTTTTAACCCATCTGAAAATTTCTCGTGGTCTGCTCCTGTCGGATCTTCGTGGAAAAGGTCGTTGTTGGCAAATCCCTGAAAGACAGGCCCCACTTTTTTTACCTGGTATTTTTCAGGGGAAATTCCTACAGGGCTGTGCACCGTCATAGCAAATTGGTGCCAAAATCCGGATTGCAGCAAGCCGTTCTCAAATAATTGACGCACCACTTCCAACGAATCGATGGTTTCCTGGGTAGTTTCTGTGGGAAAACCGTACATCAAATAGGCATGTACCAAGATCCCGGCATCGCGAAATCCTTTGCACACTTTGGCCACTTGTTCAATCGTGACGCCTTTCTCCATTTTTTCCAGCAGGCGGTCACTTGCTACTTCCAATCCTCCCGTGACCGCAATACAGCCCGACGCGGCCAACAGCTTGCACAGATCTTCTGTAAACGTCTTCTCGAAACGGATGTTAGTCCACCAAGTGACTTGGAGGTTGCGACGAAGGATCTCTAACGCCAAATCGCGCATGGCCAGAGGAGGTGCAGCCTCGTCCACAAAATGGAATCCTGTTTCTCCCGTCTGGGCGATCAATGTTTCCATCTTATCTACCAAGAGACGGGCCGGACTTTGCTCGAAACGGCCGATGTAGTCCAAGGAAATATCACAAAAACTACACTTTTTCCAATAGCATCCATGTGCAATGGTGAGTTTATTCCATCTTCCATCGCTCCATAGCCGGTGCATCGGATTGGGCATGTCGATGACAGACAGATACTCTTTGGTTCGCAAGCCCTCATAATCAGGAGCCGGCAATTGGCCGTGTGCCACATCGCCGCCTATCCGTGTGTCGATGCGCCGTACTTTCCCATTGTCCCGTACAAACGTCCTTTTCAGATGCGGGAACGCTAACGGGTCTTGGACATGGCGATAAAGGGCCAATAAAGGGGCTTCCCCGTCATCCAGCGTGATAAAATCGAGGTAATCAAAGACCTTTGGATCGAACAGATCGCGCAATTCCGTGTTGGCATATCCCCCGCCTACTACGATTTTTGTCTGGGGATAGTGCTTTTTGACCCATTGGCCGACTTTTAATGCCCCGTACAGATTCCCAGGAAAAGGAACTGTCAAGCCAAGCAAAAGGGGGACTTGTTTCTCAAAATAACGGGCCGCCATCTGCAGCAAAATGCTGTCTAGGTAATTGTCCGGTGCCTCCAATGCTTCCTGGATAGGAGAAAAAGAAACAGCGGTCCGTGCAATGCGTTCCGCATACTTCGAAAAACCGAAGTGGGGTCCCACGGTTGCTACGATCAGGTCGGCCAAGTCTTCCAAAAACAGGGTGCAGAGATAACGTGCTTTGTCCTGTATCCCATTGCTGCCGAAAAACCAATCCAATTCTTCTAACTGGGCAAAACGAGGACCTTCAGGTAAATAACGACCCGTGGCAATGCGGTAGCCCAATGTATAATTTTTGTTCTGCAAGAAAGAGATGACCGCATCGACCGTCTTCTCATATGCCATGCGGTTGTGAATCAAGGCCGCCATGGGAGGTGCCAGTTTGAATTTTCCCCGTTCAATTTCGTCGAACAAACGCTTCAGCCCAAATGCGCTGAACACTTCCAAGACCAGATCCAAGCCCAAATCGCCTTGTCGGCTGGCAATGCCCTGTTGTTGCAGGAATCCTTTCAGGTAGGCGGTCGCCGGATAAGGAGTATTCAGCTGTGTAAGAGGCGGTATAAGCAATAAAAGGTCAGACAAAACAGTGAAGTTCTAGGGTACAAAGTAAGGCAAAAGGAAGCAGTTTCATGTATCTATCCGTCCTTTCTCCCCATTGCTCTATCTAGATCGCTTATTATTCTCTAGCTTTGGTCTCGGAAAAGAAAAATACATGCGACTTTGCTCCCTGTCCGTCATTTTTAGCTGCTTCTTAGTGTTCGGCCTACTATCTTGTTCCCAAAAAACCGCGTTTGTCAGCAAGGCCCCGCCAGAAGCTTCCCAGACGTACACTTCTGTCCCTGAAATCTCGGAATTGAACATCCCGATCAGGCTCTCTACGACAGGATTGGAAAACACCCTCAATACTCGATTGAACGGGTTATTGTACGAGGAAACAAATCTGCCCGTGTCAGACATCCTGCATATAGACGTAAAGGTATGGAAGCAGGACAGGATCCTGCTACGCCCAATCGGAGAAGAGATCCACTATGTGGTCCCTCTGAAAATATGGGTCAACGCGCATCTCCAAACGAATTTGCTCGGTATTGACATCCATGAAAACAAAGAGACAGAATGCGCGATAGAGCTGTCGTTTAAGACAAAAATCGGCATTGACTCCACCTGGAAGGTCTTGACGAACACTACGCTGGAAAACTATCGCTGGCTGACCGCTCCTACGCTGAAAGTAGGGTCCATCGAGGTTCCCTTGTCCTTTTTAGGCGATTTTTTGCTCAAAAATCAGCAGGAAATGCTGACCGGGCAACTGGACGAACAAATCCGGAAAAGCCTGCCTCTCAAATCGATCCTCACGACTGTATGGAGCCAACTCCAAGAACCGATGCGCGTTTCTGACAATCCGACCGTGTGGCTATTGATTCAACCTATTGCCCCCTATATGACTCCTTTGGACGGGAAAAAGGACTTTATCCATTCCTCTATCGGCATTACGGCCTATCTCCAGACGTATATCGGCATCGCTCCTCCCCCATCGAAATCTGCTCTTCCATTCTTAAAAACTGCGAAAATACCTCAAAATCAATGCCATCTTGCCCTTACCACCTACATTAGTTATGAGACTGCTACAGAGATGACAAAGCAGGCATTGGTGGGCCAGAAGTTTCAATTTGACGAGGGGAAAAAAGAAGTCACCATCCGGGATATTTCACTTTATCCAAACAATGACAAGATCGTGATCAAAACCACATTGGAGGGAAGCTTGAACGGAACCGTGTATCTGAAGGGACTACCCGTCTATGACAGCGTGAGCAAGGAAGTGAAGCTGATGAAAACAGCCTTTGATCTTGACACGCGGAACAAGTTGCATAAAACAGCCAATTGGTTGCTCCATGGAGTGTTAGAAAAAAAGTTGGAACCCTATTTGAAATACTCATTGGCATCTCAACTTACCGAAACCGAAGAATTGGTGCGAAAAAGTTTGCACAAACAGCAGATTTCTCCCGGTATTTGGCTGGACGGCCATCTGACCCAATTACAACCCAAGCATATCGTGCTTTCACCACAGGGAATTAAAACAATCGTGCGCGCCTCCGGAGATGTCATGCTTCATGTCGAGGGATTTTAGTCCGATAAAAATCTAGGATGCCTCAATCCTCGTCGTCCGAAGCATCCTCGCCCACACTTTTGAATTCTTTGATATTCTTCCCATCAAACACACAAGGAACAATGAATTTGCCTTTCCGGTCTATCATCCCCCATTTTTCAGCCATTTTCACCATGGCTACTCCATGTTGAAATACATGTGCCCCAGCATATTTAATAGGAATCACCACTTTACTTGTCGTATCTATGTAACCCCACTGCATATTTTCTTTTACGGGAGCCAAGCCTCCACTGAAGTTGCCTGCTTTGTCAAACTGGGGCTGAATCACTATTCTTCCTGATTTATTTATGTACCCCCATTTTCCGTTTTGCTTTACCCTTCCAAGACCTTCGGCAAAAGGTTCTGCGCCTTCATAGTGTATAGGCGTCACTTGTTTCCCTTTCACATCAATAAATCCCCACTTTCCATTCTCTCTTACCGCTGCAAGCCCTTCACTGAAAATTTGGGCCCCATCGTACGTGGAGGGAAATGCAAATTTCCCCGTACTGTCTATAAAAGCCCATTTCCCGTCTACTTTTATCCTCCCTAGAGCACTTTGTGCGAAGGCGATATTCTTTAACATTACAATACTGCAGAAGACAAAGAGGTACTTTTTCATTTTTATTCTGGTTCAGGTAAATAGACTCACATAAAGTGATTTACAAATATACAGCATTGTTTGAAACTGGAATCAAGTATTTGCGCCACCATGACCCTCAGGAAAATAAGAATAGGGAGATGAACTTTGTATTAGCCAACCGTTCCGAGTGATAAAAACCAAACATACGATAGAGGAAAAAAAATCCTCCTCCACTATGAAATGGAGGAGGAAGGGGATTGATTATAAGGCTAGGTAGAATCTATCTGTGCGCAAATGGCACTTATTTCTATTTAATTCATCTGATATCCCATGGGTTCTTTGATCAAAAAGCGTTCGTCGTGGTAAATCATGGACTCAAACCAGCCCATCAAATCTGTATATTCTTTTAACAGCACATATGAATTGCGGAATTCGAAATTGGCTCCGATAATCAAGTGCAATTCTTCAATCCGAATGACGTTTTTCACTGCCCTATCGTAATTCTTTTCTTTGGTTCCTTTTACCTTTGACATCTGTTTTCAGAATTAATTTCTTCGGTATTTACTAAGAAAAAGCGAGCAAGTTGCCGCAGGTTTTAGAACACGATGTATCAAACATCCCCTTAGAGATGGGAATATGGGAAGCCATTTGCGATAAATCTTCCAATTCTTACAGCCCAAATTAAAAAAACAAAAAAGTTCTCTTTTCTACCTATAAGGGAATATATCTACTATTACTAAACAAAATACAACACCCTCATTCAATTGTACTATTTCGGGTTATAGTCTTTTGAGTATCCAACTTTCTTTTCTTCCAAAAGCCTACTTGTCCTTACTACTTTCCCGAAATGTAAGGTAAAGGATGAGATCGCGGGGAGAAAATGCCACCCCAAAAACAACGTTCAAACAAGAATTCGAACAAATCATTCCCTTTCATATGACTCCTTCCTTCCTTAAAATGGACCTCTCATTTTACGTCGACAGGTACTTTTTTAAAAAGAGTTTGGACAGCTTTTCTGAAAGCTGTAGCTTTGTGGTGAGCAGGTTTGTATACCACGTCAGAAGGCCAACATATACTCACGAAAAATAAAAAATCGTTTGTCTGCACTGAATAAGTCACACAACATTTTTTCCAGAAACAATAGTGAGTGGCCGACGGGGAATCTACAAGCTTGCTTTTTCTCCTTTGTCGCACCCTATTCGTCACCTTCTCTTATTTTCCTTTCCAGCATCCTCCAAATTGACAAAGGAATATATGTTCCGAACCTTGGAGATTTACAACCGAACTCGCATGACTTTATTCCAACGGCTTGCCCTTATTTTGGGAAAGTCCTCTTCTGATAAACCGTTCAATGGCTCTTTGGGCAACACGATTTTGGCTTTTCAGCAGACCTTGCAGAAATCGATCGATTGGAAAGAATTGAAAGACATGGAATTTGCCATGTGGCTCCCCTGTGAAACAGACCGGATATTTTCTACTTCCCCGTTGGTGGCCAAATGGACGAGCATTTACGCCATCACCAAACACCATTGGACCTATTTGGCTGCCGATTTATTGAAAACCCTCCGGTTGATTCAAGACGACACTTTTCGTCTTGAACTTCCTGAACAATTTCAGTCCTTTGCCTTTCTCACCAGCACTCACGAACAAGCGATCATTTCCCTCTCCCAAGAAAAAGGGATTCGGTTCCATTTTGCGGAAACGTCCAGCCTTGCCATGCGCCTGACATTTTTAGAACATTTTTGTGCCTATTGCCAAGCGTGGGCCGAGTGGATCGAACTAAATAAAGGGGAATTGGATCCTGATATAGGCTGCGCCGCCTGGTGGGAAGCAACGGTCACCGCCTCCGTTTTCACTGAAAAATCGGAACCCATCAAAGCAGTAGGTAAAATTGTCAAATAAAAGCATCTGGGCACCAAAGGTTCAAAACCTAAGGTTTTATACCTAAGAGTATGCCGAGGAACTGCAAAATGGCCGATTTTATTACTTCTTTCTGTATCATTCCTGTCCAGTCACGTAGAAACGGGGATCAGGTGACCAACTCCGTCTCCTGTAGTTGTAAGCATCAGCATGGGGAGACTCTCTCATATTTTTCTTTATTGGCTGCTCGGTTGCCTGTCGGCCTCCTCTGTCTTTGCTGTAGGGCCTATAGAATTTGAGCGGATCAGCAAAAAAGAAGGCCTGCCCAGCAATAGCATCACGGATATCCTCCAAGATCCGTATGGCATCATGTGGTTTGGCACCCAAAACGGCCTTGTACGATTTGATGGCTATGACTTCAAACTTTTCAAGCATTCCGCCAACGACACCAACACACTGACGGAAAACACGATCCGGCGTCTTGCCATGTCCAAAAAAGGCCACATTTTAATTGCACATGACAATATCGGATTTGACGACCTGGATTTGCAAACCGAGAAAATTACCCGCATCAAATATTCCAACTCTTTTTCCGATGATGCCGGCCTGCACATCATCACCCTGCACACCGATTCAGAAGGATCTATTTGGGTAGGGACCAATCACGGCTTGAGCAAGTATGACCCTATCCAAAAGCGGTTCCAGCATTTTTCTGTCTCCTATCTTTCCAACAACACCGTTAAATATGGATTTGTATCTTCTATCATCGACTATGGCAGGGACTATTTCCTGCTCTATTTGTCCGGATCGAAAGTAATCAAGTTCAATTGGAAGACGGGCGTTGGTACTCCTTTCTATTCTTTGGAAGGGAAAAGCAGCACCGAATTCATCATCAACAAAGGCGGGATCTTGTTTCTGGATGGCAAAAACCTTTGGATGGGAACAGAATTCAAGGGACTTTTTAAAATCGAACTGACGACTTGGAAAACGACCGTCTACAATGTGGAAAATCATGTATTGAAGTCCAACGTGATCATGGACATCAAAAAAGACAGCCAGAATCGGCTCTGGATTGCCACGGATGGAGGAGGGGTCTTGCAATATGATGCATCCTCCGACGCCTTCCAAACCTACCAATACGATCCTATCGACCAAACCTCTATAAGCAGCAATGCCACTTATGCGATTTATGAAGACAGAGCCAAAAACGTATGGTTCGGCAATTATGCGACCGGCTTGAATGTGATCATGCACAACAAGCGAAAATTCGAGGCGTATACCAACTACGGCCCTGACGGAGAAAAACTGAGTTACAAGTCTGTACTGTCCTTTGCCAACGCCGGAAATGGCCGCATATTCATTGGCACAGATGGAGGAGGCCTCAACGTCTTTGATCCCCGAACAAAACGATTCCGTTATTACACGAAGCAAAATTCGGGCATCTGTTCCAACATCGTCAAATCCTTGTTGAACGACAAAGAGGGAAATGTGTGGATAGGCACCTACGCCAGCGGACTGTGCAAAGCCAAGATCCATGCCGACGGCACATTTAATCCCCACTCTATCCGGGGAAATGACAGCAGCACGATTCGCCATTTGAATGTTTGGTCGCTGTGCGAAGACCAAAACAGGCAAATATGGATCGGTCTTTTGGAGGCTGGCATAGACCGCTATTCGCCCCAATCGCAACGGTTTATTGCCTATCCTTATACACATGAACAGTTCAATGGCCTTTCGGGAGGAAATATCATGGCCTTGATGGTAGACAACAAAAACAATCTTTGGGCAGGCACAGAAGCAGGAGGCCTCTGCCTATTGGACCGCAATACCCATAAATTTACTTCGTTTAAAACAGACGGGAAAGACTCCAGCCTGCCATCCAACGACATCCTTACCTTGAAACAAGACAGTGAGGGGAAAATATGGATCGGCACCAAGCAAGGCGGGTTGTCCCAATTACTCGATATCAAGAAAAAGAAATTCAAGAACTTTGGTCCTTCAGACGGTCTGTGCTGCACCAGCGTGTTCGGCATCTTGGAAGACGATCATCAAAATCTCTGGATCAGTACCGACAATGGGCTTTTTCGATTCGACAAACAGAGACGGCATTTCCGAAGATTCACTTTGGAAGACGGCCTACAGTCCTTGGAATACAATGCGAATGCCTGTTTCAAAGATTCGAGCGGCTTTCTGTATTTCGGAGGCCCGGAAGGTTTCAACCGGTTTCATCCTGACCAGATCTGGATCAACCGATCCGTCCCAAAGGTCTACATCTCTCACCTCAAGATTTTCCACCGGGAAATCGAAGCAAATGTGCCGTACAAGGACAAGGTCTATTTCCGGAAACCCACTTATCTATTGGACACCTTGGAATTGAACTATTCCGACCAATCCCTGACCCTGGAATTTGTATGCACCAATTATACCAACCGTTTCAACAACCAATTTTCCTACCGTTTATCCGGTTTTACATCAGAATGGGATACCGTGGATGCAGGCAAACGTTCGGCCACCTACACCAACTTGGCACCGGGAACGTACGTCTTCCAAGTAAGAGCGTCCAATAATGACGGCATCTGGAATGTCTCGGGCAAAAAATTGGTCATTGTCGTGCATCCTCCTTGGTGGATGACCTGGTGGGCCAAAATAGTGTTTTGTTTGGCAGGGGCT
>FTBA01000224.1_pt1 | contig 28559 bp, 23 predicted proteins | sample 1639221 | NCBI WGS metagenome assembly FTBA01 (sample SAMEA3914864, study PRJEB12502) | metagenome | biome: forest; material: soil | place: USA | collected 2012-03-12 | depth 0.3 m | reverse complement strand
TTGAACGCGATCTTTTGTCCCGCGCAGAGGCTACTATCACCTGCGATCGTAGGTTTGCCCGGGCTTGCGTTTACAACTAGTTTTACAGTATTGCTATCCTTGCAACCGTCGGTACTTGCTACAACTACTTTATATGTACCAGCATCTCCTACAACTACGGCATTTTTCGTAATCTCCTCACTCTTGGTTCCTGATACAACTGGAGAAGTCGTTCCGCTGAGAGGGGTGGAAGGGAGCAAGGTCCACGTAAAGTTTTTCACCGTTACTTTGGAAGCTACAGTAGGGTTGCTCACTGCGGTGAAATCCAGTTTTTCGCCCACACAAAGGCTAGAATCGCCTGTAAAGGTGGGCCTAGGAGGTAAATTGGCCACTTTGACTGTGATCGAATCTTCCAGATAGCAACTTGTTTGACCGGGTGTGTTCCCATCCTGCACGCGGAGGTAGTAGATCCCTGATTGCGTGGCTACCAATTTGGCAGGAGCTGGTGCGGCGATCGGATCGCTGCCAGTAGGGAAGGTGGCTGTGCTTGTGGTAGGCGTGGGCGTGGGCAATTGTGTATAAGCAGTAGAGGCAGTAGGTGCACTTCCCTTTTTATACCAAACGTAGTACATTCCTGAGTTAGTCAAGGTTTTACCTGCGTTTTTATAGGTTCCATGCAATGTAAGGGTATCTCCCAAACACTTGGTAGTATCGGTGTTCGTGATGCTTACCAAAGTGGGCTTGTTACAAGGACAATTTTCCTTGATGGTGACTTTTACCCGGTTGCAATAGCCTTGTTTGCTGGTAAATTGAACTTTGAAAAAGTCTACACCATTTAGGGTAAGTTGCGTTCCTGCTTGAGGAGTGCTTGGATTTCCATTGTCATAGCCACCAGCTGTTACGATTTTGCCATTGTACGCGTCGCCGTAGGGATAAGTAGCCGCTCCATTACATTGTGACAAGTTTTGGATCTTGCCCCCTGAAGACACCCTTAAAAAATAGGACACTCCAGCTTTTAATGTAAAGCCCAATGGCAGCGAAATCGTTTTCGCTGTTGTATTGACCGGCGCAGAGGTTGTTTTAGTACCTACTAACGCATTGGGTGCCAAACCGCCGCTACCCGCAGTGGTAGTTTTCGAAGAATACAATTGGACCGTCCAGCTGTTATTTCCTGTGGCATTGTTATCGTCCCAACTTATTAAACTTAGACTGTCCAGAGTAATATCCTGTGTAGGTGTAATCAACTGATAATTGTTCTGATAATTGGCCGCATCGGTATTGTACACATTGGTACATGTAGGCTTGGGTGTAATGTACGAAGCCACTTGGCCTATTTCTTCCACCCAGATATCTTTATCTCCCGTAGCAGGAGATAGCGTGCTGACATTTACCGTAGTGGAAGCTGTTCCGCGAGTAAGACCTAAAACAGTAGCATCTGTTTGGTCTTTGAACCATTCATACTCTCCGTTTCCAGTTTTTACATGCACAGTGGCCGTAGTGCCGCAATAGGTAAGGTCCGTGGGAACGGTAAACTTTTGAGGATAGGGAAGCACATACACAGAATCTCTGGCCACAGGACACTTGTCGCAGCTCGTGTTGCTTCTTGAAACTTCCACAACATACTTTCCTGTGCCTGTAGGCGTATTGGCATTTCCACTGATGTAAAAGAAGTTTGCCTTGGTGTCCGTAGAAGCTGTCTTAGTGGTCACTACTCCGCCTGAAGTATAAGGTGCCGTAGCATAATACGTCCATTTGTAGGAATAAGAAGCTGCAATGCCAGGACTGGTTAAGGTATCTTTGAAAACGCCACAGACAAAATTCGTATCTGCTCCCAAAGAGGCTGTAGGACAAGGATCAGAAAGGGTACAAGGTAAATTAAGCAATGTAGGGCTGCAATAGGTAGAATTGGTGTTACCTAGCCCTAATTGCCCATCGTTATTGGCTCCCATGACATAAATAGAACGTGCAAGTGTGGTGTTGTCTTGTGTTACGACATAAATTACCCCGTCGCCGTCCGACACCCCGATAACATTGATGTTTTTATAATTGACAGCAGTACCTCCATTCATAAAGGTGGTAACGAGGGTAGGAGTATAAATTGCCCCCTGATCAGAGTTCGTTGCAGGTTGCCCCCCTATTGATCCGGAGATACTACAGTCCCCTTGTCCCAACTGCCCTCCGATGTTGGCAGGTTCAGATCCTTGGGCATAGGTATAATTTAACCCCCATGTGTACAGGTACCCTTGTGTAGTTCCATCAGCTTTCGTGACGCTCACTACTACGGCATTTCCTACTTGGGTAGCCGCAATCGCCCCTTGTGATGCGATGTAAGGGTCTACTCCCGCTAAATAGGTATTGTCCCCTGTCATAGTTCCACTATTTCCTGCATTTACTTTTGCTGCATACACTGCATTGGCTCCGCCTCCTCCGGTAAACCCTCCAATCCCGCTATAGGCTGCCCCAGCGGCCCATACATTGCCATTGGCATCCAAGAATAAACCGTGTGTATCCCCTGCTGTAATTTCTACGATATTATTCAAATACGCGTTAGACGAGGCAGAGTTAGAATTTAAATAGGTTCCCTTTCTCACTCTTTTTGCACCATATTGATAGTTAGTGGCAGCGGTACCCCAGTCGGCACCGTTTCCTAATTGCCCATTTTGGTTATTTCCCCAAGCCCACACTTGGCCATCGGCGTCCAAGGCATATACTGCGTTGTCCGTCGCATCTACTTGTACTATATTTCCAAACGCGGGTTCACCTGGGGCCGCGGCTACCTTTACGGGTGAACTCGAGCAAGACGTGGTTGTGCTGTTATTTCCCAAAAGCCCCCCTATTGCTTCGGCATCAGGTCCGGCATTTCCATAGTGGATCGCTACATTGGATCCCCAAGACCACACATCTCCATTTGCATCTACTGCATAAGATGCGCGGTTTCCTGAACTCACATATACAATGTCATGTAGATATGTCCCTCCGCCTTGGCCTCCTGCCACTACTAGGGTAGGTTTATTTACGATGACTCCTGGGCTACATCCACCGGGAGCAGCTTGTACCTGCGCCAAAGATCTGCATCCAGAAGCTCCATTTCCTATTTGTCCTTCACAGTTGCTTCCCCAGGCCCATACATAGCCATTGCAATCCAAGGCCAATGTATGAGAACCAGATCCTCCGTCGATCGCTACGATTGTTGGAGGAAGACCGTCCGGTCCATTCGGAAATGTAATTTTTTTGGGGATATTTTGCGTTCCTCCAGTTGTACCGTTGCCCAATTGGCCTTCACTATTATCTCCCCACGTGTACACGCTTCCATCGTCGCATTTTGCCACTGAGAAACGCCCACCTCCGGAGATGATGAGGTTTTGAGCGAATATACGGGTGGTAAAAAGCAGGAGGCTAAAAATAACGACGTTTATTATACCTAATTTCTTCATAACAAAGGCAGTTCTTAAATTCGAGGCTATATACGTTTAGAAGTCAAAATTGTAACACGCAAAAGTATCATTTTTTTAAAGAAAAATAATACCTAACCTATTTTAATAGTCGGAATCGACGAAATAACTGGATTATTTTTGGAGAAAAAACAACAAAGAAGCACATGAATTTTTATCTCGCCCTTTTTGGTTGTTTTCCCTCCGTTTTTGATGAGAATAGTGTCAAAAATGGGGCTAAAAATAGCTTAAACGAAAAAAGCTATCATCACCCTTTCTTATTTTGATTGCCCTTCCCCTACGCCCTGAAGAATACAGGTTTCCGCGTTGTGGATATCCTAAGTTGGCATTCTTCACGCCACTCAGAATACTAGAATAAAGCTAGACGAAGGTACTAGGCCGTCTCCAGTACTTCGATTTCTAAAATGTCGACCAAACGGACGATGTTTTTATAGATGCGGTTGGCATTTTCGGGTTCTTCCTGAAATTCGACCTCACAAGAAGCTAATTCCTCCGACAATTTTTTATAATGCAGTTCATCGACCATCAACCCGCGTTTGCGGAATGAGAGCATGATCTTGTCAATGGTCTCAGGCGTATGATTGCACTTTATGCGCCAATAGTTTTTTTGCATTTTTCTCTTCTAATTTTGGATCGTTGCACACGACGTCTTGGGGATAGTAAATAGTTTCGCTCAAGCTGGCACCCGGTGCTACCATGGGCAACACATTGTCTTCTTTTAAAACACGGGCGTGGATCAAGAACGGCCCTTTTGTTTTATAGGCCAACGAGACGGCATTGGCCAATTCTTCCGCATTGGAAGCACCTGCCGCACTCACGCCATAGGCTTTTGCCAACAACAGGTAATCCGGATTCAAAATATCGACCCCTGAATAATTTTTATTATAAAACTGCTCTTGCCATTGCCGTACCATCCCTAAATAGGAGTTGTCCAACAATAAAATCTTGATGGGCCATTGTTCTTGCACGCAGGTGATCAATTCTTGCAAATTCATTTGGAAAGAACCATCCCCTGTGATGCACCACACATGCTTTTCAGGAAAAGCCGCTTGCGCACCCATGGCCGCAGGAAACCCAAATCCCATCGAACCAAGTCCTCCAGAGGTCAAGAAATGGTTCGGATTCATTTTGTTTAGGTATTGGCTCGCCCACATCTGGTGCTGCCCTACATCTGTCGTGACGATAATATCTTCGGGAGAGAGCTTCTCCAACACGTCGATGGCTGTGATCATATTGAACACATCGTAGTCCACGCTCTTGATGGGATATTGTTCCCTCAAGGTATTCAGATAAGAAACCCACTTTGTCCGATGCTCCAACACTTCGTTGGAAGCGGTATTGTGCATTTCGTTCAACGCTAATTTCAAATCTCCATGCAAAAAGGCGTCAACCTTTACGTTTTTATCCTGCTCGCTATTGTCGATATCGCAATGGATAATCTTGGCATTGGGGGCAAAATCTTTCAATCGGCCTGTGATACGGTCGTCGAAGCGGATGCCCAAGGCCATGATCAAATCTGCTTCTTGGACAGCCAAGTTGGCATATTTCATCCCGTGCATTCCTAACCAAGAGAAGTACAAAGGGTCTTGCGTGTCGAATATCCCCATGCCCAAGATGGTGGTAATAGCAGGGATCTGCTCCCTCTTCACGAAATTCCGCATTTCTTTCCAAGCATCAGAAAGGAGAGCGCCGTGCCCAGCAATGATCAACGGCTTTTGGGCCTCTTGCATCAATTGGGCTACCTTGACCAATTCTTCGTCCTTGAATTTTTTGAGACGCGTATAAACAGGTTTTTTAAAGTTTTTCTCCCAATCGTCGTCCAAATCGATAAAGGACAATTGGATACTGCGGGGCACGTCAATAAGTACTGGCCCTGGTCTACCATTTATCGACACTTCATAAGCTTCGCGGAAAATACGTTCCGCATCTGCTAAATCCTTCAATAAGTAACACTTCTTCGTAATAGGCAAGCAAATGCCCGTGATATCCGTTTCTTGAAATGCATCCGTCCCAATCAAAGGCAAGTTCACCTGGCCTGTGATCGCGACCATCGGAATACTGTCCGCATAGGCATCTGCAATCCCTGTGACCAGATTGGTGGCTCCAGGACCGGAAGTGGCCAAGCAAAAACCAGGCTTGCCTTTTACTCTGGCAAACCCATTGGCTGCAAAAGAAGCCGCCTGTTCGTGTCGGACAAGAATATCATTGATATTGCTGAACGCAAGGGCATCGTAGATGGGCAAAATGGCACCGCCCGGATAAGCAAAGAGTGCATCAACCTCCAATAATTCCAGGATTTTGATGATATAGTCCGCCCCTCTTAACTTTATTTTCATATAGAGTTGTACTGGGTTAAGATAACAAATATACTAAGTTATTGCTTTTGTAAGAAAAAATATGTGAAAATCTACACGAGCACAAGGTCAATATCCGTCTTTGCGGGGATAATACAATTAAATTGAATGATTCTGTTCTATTGGATGTTTTCAAAGGGCAGGAAGTGATTTGATAATTTCGTTCCCTTGTATTAATTTTATGTGACGCTAGTATACATGATGAGTAGTTTCATTGACGACATAAGAAATTCGTTCCGGAAAAAAGATAACAGCCTGAATCAGATCATTTTTTTAAATGTCATCGTATTTCTGATTGTACTGACGGCCAACGTGATTTTTACATTGGCGCAGCAAAAGCCTTTGTATGAACAGGTGCTTGGTTGGTTGACCTTGCCTGCGGACATCCCTACTTTTCTTACCCGTCCTTGGACGCTCATTACTTATTTCTTTCTGCACGAAGACCCTTTCCATATTTTGTTCAATCTTTTGACATTGTATTGGTTTGGACAGATCATAGGAGACCTCATTGGAAGCAAGCGAATCACGTCCCTTTATGTACTAGGTGGATTGACCGGTGGGTTGTTTTTCCTCTTAGCGTATAATACCATTCCCTATCTACAGGCGCGTGCTCCACTTTCCGTCTTATTGGGAGCTTCTGCCGGGATCAATGCCATTGTCATGGCGGCCGCTACGCTGGTGCCTGACTATACCATGTTCCTGCTTTTCTTTGGGGCAGTACGTCTGCGATACATTGCGTTGGCTTGTATTGCCATTTCCATGGTACAGATCACGACGGTAAACGTAGGAGGCGGCATTGCCCATTTGGGAGGTATTTTGATCGGCTATCTTTTTATTGTCCAGCTCAAAAAAGGAAAAGACTGGGGAAAGCCGGTCAACAATTTGAATTCTTTTGTACAAAATCTGGTCAAAAAAGATTCAAATTTGAAGGTATCTTACAAAAATACCGGCAAGTCCAAGTCAAAAAATGGAGGCCAACCTTCTCAGGAGGAAATTGACGGTATCTTGGACAAAATATCCCAGTCTGGGTACGAGAGCCTGAGCAAGGAAGAAAAACAAAAATTGTTTCATGCAAGCCAGAACTGACAGTGCATTTTCGCGCTTAATTGTTTAGCCGAAATTGAGCGAGCGTAAGTTCTTTCACTTCTCCTGATTGCATTTTTCCTACTTCAATTTGCCCTATCCGCGCCCTTACCAACCGCAAAACAGGAAATCCTACTTTGGCACACATTTTCCTTACTTGGTGGTTTTTCCCCTCCTTTAATGTCAATTCTACCCAAGAAGTGGGGATTTGGGCACGAAAGCGGATGGGAGGGTAACGTTCAGGAAGATGTGGCTCCTCTTCCAAAAGTTTCGCTTCGCACGGGAATGTGGTGTACGCCTTGCCATCCACAGTGATCGAAACTCCTTTGGCCAATGTATGCATGGCTTCTATCGTAGCGGTCCCTTCTACTTGGGCCCAATACGTCCGTTCATGGGCAAATTTAGGGCTTAGCAATCTGGCATTAAGCGATTTGTCGTTTGTGAGCACCAATAATCCCTCGCTATTAGTGTCGAGCCTGCCTACGGGATACACATCTTTGGGAAACTTGAAAGGAAGATCTTCCAAGGTAGGGTGGGTCCCTTCCTTCGAAAATTGGCAAATCATCCCGAACGGCTTGTATAGAATATAATAATGCATAGGTCGTCCCGACTGATCTTCGACGGCACTCGATGTCCGTGCCGAAAGCCCCATTTTAGTCCTTTTCATCCGACCGGATCTATACTTTATAGGATGACAGGCAATTTAAATGCTTCCTCTCCCCTTGCCACACTTTCGCCAGGGTAATATACCTTTTCCAGGAATAAGCCTGAAGGAGGAGCAGTAAATTTTGCCACAGGTGATTCTCCGTCCATCATTCCCAGTATCTCGTGCGGTCTCATATTCCCGCGACCCACCTCTGCCAAAGACCCTACGATCCTACGCACCATTTTCCATAAAAAATGAGACCCTACGATGTGTACGATGATCATATCGCCCAATTCGTACAAATCGATGAATTTCATTTCCACATCGGTTGATTTTTCTTCTGGATTGTCTTCTGTAAAAGAGCGAAAATCCCGAAATCCCTCCAACAGCCGGGCAGCTTCCTGCATGGGTCCCGTTTCCAACGGATCTTTTATCCACCACACAAATGGTTTGGCAAAAGCAGTCCTGCGTCTGGAGATGAGGTAGACGTAGCTTCTCGCCGTGGCGTCGTGGCGCGCATGAAAATAAGGACTTGCCTTTTCGACCTGGAGGATATGGATGTCGGCAGGAAGGTGGTCATTGAGCTTATATTGAATAGAAAGAGGCGGCAATTGGGTCTGTACTTCCAAATGGGCCACTTGCTCCAAAGCGTGCACCCCGGAATCGGTACGTCCAGAAGCATACAATTCAAAGGTTTTGGTTCCAAACACTTTTTCGCACGCCGTAAAAAACTCTCCTTGGATGGTACGCGCATTTTTCTGTACCTGCCATCCTGCATACCGTGTGCCCTCGTATTCGAGGTATAGTTTAAACCTGGCCATAATCTTTGTTGAATTCAACGAATCGGCAAAGGAAGCGGGTTAAAAGGGAAAATAAAAGGCCGCATGCTTTGTTCTATCACGCTTGATCCACGACATTTGGCTCCTGAATTGGTTTGGGCTTGAAAAATATAAAAGGGGCTTTGCTTGTTTTCGTAGGGGCAATATGCTTCTCGATCAAAGCCATTATCATCAAACTTGCTTACGGGCAACACGTTGACCCCATCACGTTGGTGACTTTACGAATGGCCTTTGCCCTCCCGTTTTTCGTCGCTGTTCCGTTCCTCTATAAAAAGAAAAATGAGGCACAGCGTCCCACAAAAAGCGATTGGATAAAGATCCTTTTCTTAGGAATACTTGGCTACTACGTGGCCACCATTTTTGATTTTTTGGGGCTGCAATATGTCACAGCCGGCATAGAACGCTTGATCCTATTTGTATATCCTACCATCGTAGTACTTCTTTCCGCCTTGTTTTTCAAAAAACCAATCACAAAAAATATCCTATTTGCCTTGGCTCTCACGTATATAGGAGTCACCATTATCTTCTTGGATGCCCATTGGCAAACACAAGCCAATTTGGCCTTGGGCGCTTTGTTCATTTTTATCAGTGCCTTTACATATGCCGTCTACCTAGTAGGAAGCGGACGCCTCATCCCCAAACTAGGTTCTGTTGCTTATAACGCCTACGCCATGATCGTCTCTTGTTTAGCTGTGATCGTCCATTTTCTCCTCACACAACCTACTGACCTCTTTCATCTTGCTCCTTCCACCTATTATCTGGGTATCTCCATTGCCCTCATTTCTACTGTTATTCCTACTTTTCTGATTGCCGAGGGAGTGAACCTGATCGGAGCCGGAAGTGCCGCCATCGTAGCAAGCATCGGTCCTGTCATTACCATTTTTCTAGGATATATAGTGCTGCACGAAACGGTGACCTTGCAAGAGTTGTTCGGAACTTTGTTCGTAGTAGGCGGGGTATTGTGGATCAGCTCGGCAAAATAAAATAAAGGATGAGACGGACGTATGCGACATATTCACCTTGGCTGCTCTTCAGGAAAGTGGGCGCAATACTGATTTTTTTGTTGCTCCTCCCCTCGTCCCTCTTCTCCCAGAATCTCGGACGGGCGAGAAAAGTGGTGGACACATTGGCTTCGCCTTTCTTTCATGGAAGGGGGTACGTACAAGGTGGCGACAGCTTGGCAGCAGCCTATCTGGCGCACGAATTTCATTCTATTGGGCTTCGTCCTTTGACAGGAGTTTCCTATTTCCAGTCTTTTGAAATGCCCGTAAATACCTTTCCTACTAATGTTTCGTGTAAAATCAACGGAAAAAAGCTCCAAGCTGGCCTCGATTTTTTAGTGGATGCCGACAGCAAGGGGATAAAAGGCACGTTTCGAGTGGTTCGCCTGGACAGTACTATCTTCCTACCCAACGCCGTTGCCACCACGCTCCCCTCTCGAAAAGAAAAAATAGCGTTGGCCTATCCCGCCGAATGGGAAAAGAATTTCCGTCAACTTCCCGTTCCTATAAAGGAACAGCTTCGCACATTTCCTGTCCTTTTACAACTCACCAAAAAGAAGTTGACCTATACGGTAGCCAAAGAAGTGGCACCTCAATGCAAATTGGAAATACAGGCTTCGTCTTATCCCAAAAAGGCAAAAAAAATAAAGCTGGACATCGAAAACCGGTTTTTACCTACACATCATACACAAAACATAGTAGGGTATGTGGAGGGGGTTTCTAAAAAAGACAGCTTCCTTCTCATCAGTGCCCACTACGATCATTTGGGCCAACTGGGCAAGGACACGTATTTTCCAGGTGCCAACGACAATGCTAGTGGGGTTGCGATGTTGCTGGAATTGGCGAGGTATTATGCGCTTCCTGAAAATAGACTTCCCTATTCCATCCTTTTTATCGGATTCGCGGCAGAAGAGGCTGGTCTGGTAGGAAGCAAATTCTACGTGGAACATCCCCAGACACCCTTGTCTTCTATCAAATTCATGTTGAACCTAGACCTTATGGGTTCCGGCAAAGAAGGCATCACCCTCGTCAACGGCAGCCTCTTTCCGAAAGAGTTCGGCGTGGTGGATAGCTTGAACAAGGCACATTCCTGGTTTCCAAAAGTGGTTCCTCGAGGCAAAGCGGCCAATTCTGACCACTATTTCTTTACCGAAAAAGGAGTTCCTGCCTTTTTTATGTACACACTTGGGGAGATTACCGCCTATCATGATGTGAATGATACGCCTCAAGTGGTCACTTTTAGTAAGTTCAGGGAAGCATTTGAATTAATTATTGGTTTTTTTGCGACATTTGACTGATTCCTTTTCTGCAGCATGCGTACGCCCATGAGACGGACCTTCTTTTTCTTCTTCTTTTTTTGCTCCTCTTTCATCGCTTTCTCACAGGATTTCTCGATCACAGAAAGTAAAACAATGAAGGAAGAAGGGGAGAATTACATCCGCCAAATCAAATTCTCTCCCTTTGGCAACTACATCGCAGTAAGCCACGGCAATAATACTACCGAATTGTTTGACAAAAACTGGAACAAACTTTACACAACCCAAGGCGACAACAAAGCCTTTGGAAGCCAATGTACTTTTTCACCCGATGAACGGTTGTTCATTTTTTCCAAATACCGCAACAAATCCGATGTAGCCATTTACAACATAACAGAATCGAGAGTAGTACAGACGTTGCAAGACCACGAAGACATGATTTATACGATCGCGTTGAGTCCGGATGGCAGATTCTTAAGTACGGGAGGAGCCGACGAATCTTTGCTCGTATATGCGTGGGAACAAGATCGGTTCAAATTGACCAAGAGAGAGCCGTTAAAAGATACAAAAGTCTACTCTCTGTGCTTTTCAATGGACGGCAAAGAACTTATTGCAGGTCTCTATAATGGCAATACGCAAATATATGCACATGCTCGCGCCGATTGGGAACTCAAACAGGTCCTGAAAGGAGATCATTGGTCCGTAGATGAAGTAACGTGCAGTCCGGACGGGAAACATCTCGCCGTTTCTACCAATAGTTACACCATCGACATCTATGAAAAGAAGGGGGCCGAATACCAAAAAGTCCAGACGATCAAAAACTTGGATAGAACAGCCGAGTCGCTCTGTTATAGTCCCGATAGCCGCTGCTTAGCTGCAGGGTTGACCAATGGGGTGATCATGGCATGGCAAAAAACGAACGCGGATACGTTAAAGGAAGTACGTAAAATGTACCGTTACGACAATCGCGTGCTGAGCATCGATTTTAGTCCGGATGGCAAGACGATGTCCACTTGTTCGTACGAGAGATCGGGGATTCTTTGGACAGTGGAAGGGGTAAAACCTTCTTATAAATCAATGATCGGGAACATTATGGGTTCTGACATCACATTTTCCCAACGCAATATTTTAATAGGCACCATTCCGTTCGACATCATCTCTGCGATCGATGCCAACTTGCTTTTACCAAAAGATGAATTTGAAACCAATATGGATTTCTTGAAAAGGAGGGAAAAGCTCAAAAGCAAACTTACTTCGCTTCTCCAAGAGCACATGGAGGAATTTTATAAGTTGAATAAAAAGGGAACTACTTTAGAAACCACCCTGGACAAGGTAGTCAGCTACGACGCGGACGGGCAACAGTATTTTATTCTTTTCATGCGCACACCAGGAAAGATCAAAATCCCCGTCAATGAAGCAAAAAGCCTGAAAGAAAATTGGGACAAAGCCAAAGTGACCGTACAAAAAACGAAAGATAAAAACGGGGACAATGTCTATAAAAAATTCATGCTCGTGCACCCGGGCAGCAACAAATCGTATGAGATCGAGGTGACCGAAAATCCGTTTGTACCGGGAAGCAACAACTTAGAATCCCGAAGCAGTACTTCTTCCGGAGATATCATCCAACTAGCGAAGGCAGACACCGCCAACCAAGAAAAATCGTATGGAGGAACCAAATATGCCCTCCTGTTTGCCACCAACGATTACGACAATTACCATGATCTTATCAATCCTCTTTACGATGCCAAGACCATTGCCGACGAGCTGACGCGTAATTATGGCTATCAGACCCAATTGGTGGAAAATCCTACCTTGGATGAAATATTGCGGAAACTGAAACGCTATGCCCAATTGAGCTATGACAAAGAAGACCAATTATTTGTCTTTTTTGCCGGCCATGGGAAATACGATGAAATTTTCAGAGAAGGGTATCTGGTAGCCAAAGAATCCAAATTGCAAGACGACGCCCGCACCACCTTTTTGTCCCATTCCAATTTGCGCACGATCGTGAACAATATTCCTTGTGAACACATTTTTTTGGCCATGGACGTGTGTTTTGGAGGCACCTTCGATCCTTACTTGGCCGCGCACAGGGGTGATGAGCAATATGAAGAAGTGGCCAAAACAGAATACATCGAGCGAAAGATGCGGTATAAAACCCGGCTTTATCTGACGAGCGGCGGCAAAGAATATGTACCGGATGGGCGACCCGGCGAACACTCCCCTTTCGCCCGGAAATTCATCGAGGCTTTGCGGGGTTATGGGGGAAGCGATGGCATTTTGACGATCGGGGAAGTCATGACCTACGTGGAAAAAGTCGTCCCTCAACCTCGGACAGGCGAGTTCGGGAACAATGAACCCGGAAGTGATTTTGTATTTGTGGCGAAGTAAATCTGTTATTTTCTAGGTAATCGGCTCGGATCCATTTTGTGATGGAAACAAGATAAGATACGCACCCTTTTCAACCCTTCGTCCACGACAAAATAAAAAGAATAAGGAAATCGTCTGATTTTTAAGAGCGAACATTCTTGTAACAAATTCTAAAAAAGGGATGTTGAGCAAGAGTTTGATATGTTCTCTCCAACTCGGCTAAAAAATTCAACGTAACACTGGCGCTTCGGATCATATAATATTCCAGGGCTTCCTCGACTTCAAGTTGAGCCCTAGGAGAAACCATTACTTCATATGCCATTCTGTTTCAGCTTATTCATTCACTTCTTCTTCTACTATAATGACAATCGGTTTTCCTTGAAAAGTCGCTTTAATGGCCTCTACTATGTCCAATGTGAGATCGTTGGCGGAATTAAAATGAAAGGTTGCAAACATAATACGTCCGTTTTTTATGAAATATAATCATCTGCCGCTATTTTACAAATAGAGACCGATTCTCACCTGGGAAACTTATTACCAATTTTGTGTTTGTGGCGAATAGCGTCACTAGTTAGACAAATGTTCACGTTCCGAAACGATCAAAGAGGGGAAGAATTCCAACTATCGAAATTGATCATTTCTTTCTGCCAAAAAATCCATAAATGCTTATGCGTTTTTGCTTCTTTCTATCTACTTGGCAGCGATCCATCGCAGGTTCTGCCATTCTGTCATTCACAAGTTGCATCCCCTTATTTGGCATCATTTTTTGTATTCTGGGTCTGAGAATCGAAATTATTACTTAACCAATATATACTACAATGGGAAAAATCATAGGTATTGACTTGGGAACTACCAACTCGTGTGTTGCCGTTATGGAGGGCAATGAGCCAGTTGTAATCCCGAACAGCGAAGGTCGTAGGACTACACCTTCGATCGTGGCTTTCTTGGACAATGGCAACGGCGAGCGAAAAGTGGGGGACCCGGCAAAACGCCAAGCGATTACCAACCCGACGAACACCATCCAATCCATCAAACGTTTCATGGGAAAACGTTTTGGCGATGTACAAAATGAGACCAAAACCATTTCCTATAAAGTGGAAAGCGGCCCTAACGACACTCCTCGCGTCCGTATCGGCGATAGGCTTTACTCTCCTCAAGAAATTTCTGCCATGATCCTTCAAAAAATGAAGAGCACAGCGGAAGAATATTTGGGAAGCGAAGTGAAAGAAGCGGTCATTACTGTCCCTGCCTATTTTAACGATGCAGAACGTCAAGCTACAAAAGAAGCGGGCGCCATCGCAGGTTTGGACGTAAAACGCATCATCAATGAGCCTACTGCCGCTGCTTTGGCCTATGGCTTGGACAAGAAAAACAACGACATGAAAATTGCCGTGTTCGACTTGGGTGGTGGGACGTTCGATATCTCCATCTTGGAACTTGGCGACGGTGTGTTCGAGGTAAAATCTACCGACGGGGACATCCACTTGGGCGGTGACGACTTTGACCAAAAAATCATCGACTGGTTGGCTGCCGAATTCATCAACGACGAAGGCTTGGATCTCCGCAAAGACCCCATGGCCCTTCAACGCTTGAAAGAAGCTGCCGAAAAAGCCAAAATCGAGCTTTCTAGCTCTTCCGAAACAGAAATCAATCTGCCTTACATTTTCCCTGTCAACGGGATTCCAAAACACTTGGTACGCAAATTGACACGTTCAAAATTCGAACAATTGGCAGATGACTTGATCCAACGTTGCTTGGAACCAGTAAAACGGGCATTGAAAAATTCAGGATACAGCACTTCTCAAATCGACGAGGTGATCTTGGTAGGTGGATCTACTCGTATCCCACGCATCCAAGAAGAAGTGGAGAAATTCTTTGGCAAAAAACCTTCTAAAGGAGTAAATCCTGATGAAGTAGTGGCCATCGGTGCCGCCATTCAAGGTGGTGTATTGACCGGGGAAGTGAAAGACGTGCTTTTGCTCGACGTGACTCCGCTTTCATTGGGTATTGAAACAATGGGAGGCGTGTTCACCAAATTGATCGAATCCAACACGACTATTCCTTCTAGAAAATCGGAAGTATTCTCGACCGCGTCAGACAACCAACCTTCTGTGGAGATCCACGTGTTGCAAGGAGAACGCCCCATGGCAAGAGACAACCGTACCATCGGTCGTTTTCACCTGGACGGACTTCCACCTGCACCCCGCGGTATCCCTCAAATCGAAGTGACATTCGATATCGACGCCAATGGGATCTTGAACGTTTCTGCCAAAGACAAAGGCACTGGCAAAGAGCAGAAAATCCGCATCGAAGCATCTTCAGGATTGACAGATGCCGAGATCGAAAAAATGAAGAACGAAGCCAAAGCCAACGAGGCGGCCGACAAAGCGGAAAAAGAACGTGTAGAGAAAATCAACCAAGCCGATTCGTTGGTTTTCCAAACAGAAAAACAGTTGAATGAATACGGAGATAAAATCTCGGAAGGGAACAAATCGGCCATCCAAGCAGCACTTACTACGTTGAAAGCTGCCGTAGCGTCCAAAGACAGTGCCGCCATCGAAAATGGCACAGCTGCTTTGAACAAAGCATGGGAAGCCGCTTCACAGGAAATTTACAGTGCTACCCAAGGAGGTACAGCACAACCTGGAAATGAAGCGCAAGGAGGTTCTGCTTCTACGGAAGATGTGACAGATGTGAATTACGAAGAAGTAAAATAAGCTTTTCCTTTCTTTCATATCGAAGAAGGCCGCTCCGAAATGGGCGGCCTTCTTTTTTGGTATCTCCTTTCCTGCTTATATGGCCACACGATCTTTGGTGAAAAATGAATAGCTTTACGAGAGAAATGCGTTTTTCGATGACGGAAACAAAAAACAAAATATTGGACGCTGAGCAAATCGCGAAAAAGATCAATCGCTTGGCGTATGAAATCTACGAAAACAATTTTCAAGAGACGGAAATCGCCATGGTAGGCATTGAAAGTAACGGAGCCGTCCTTGCCCAACTTTTAAAAGAAGAAGTAGAAAAAATCAGTTCCCTGAAGGTCCATTTCGCCACGCTCAAACTTCATAAGGACCATCCGTTGGACCATCCTATCCACATCGGCCTTCCTTCCGACTTTTATCCGAACATTCCTATCATCATTGTGGACGACGTGCTCAATTCTGGCAGGACCATGTTTTACAGTTTTAAACCTTTTTTGGATGCTTCCCTTAAGAAAATCCAAGTCGCCGTCCTGGTCGACCGTGAGCATAAGAAATTTCCCATTTCTGCCGATTACGTAGGATATTCACTTGGCACTACCCTCCAAGAGTTTGTAGAGGTAAATCTGAACAACCCTGCCGAATATGCGGTGTATCTTCTTTAAGATTCTTTGTTTTAGATTGGGAAAGGAATGGGCGTGAAAGTATAAGATCCTATGCGAGGCTCGATATAAAACATACCTGTTTTCGACATTCATAAATAAAAGGAGCGGCGAGCATTCACCGATACCCACCCACTCCCCATTGTATGCGTCTCAAAATCCCATTCGAACGAAGGATTCCTGTTGGTCTGATGCGAGACGCCAAGCAATATATATTTGTAACGTCTCTCTTTCCCAAATAGTATTTGGAAAGTGGTTAAATAGCGATTAAAATGATCTTTTCGACAGAACCAGCACTACTATCCCGCTGCCGAACACCTTTACTATTGCTCATATATCCAGTATGTTGTATCTTGCTACACGAAGGCCGAGAGACACATGCAGACACTTTCCGAAACTACGATCACGTTCCCCATGGATGGATCGAAAAGCGAGAGCTCCCTTTACGGAAAAGGGACACGAGCCGATAGCCTATACGCTTCCCTTTTGTTGTTCAGTGCCTTCAGCATTTTAATTGGAGTCCTTTGGGACATTAGCTGGCACATGTCAGTTGGACGGGACACGCTCTTCTCTCCTCCCCATCTCGCGATCTACTTGGGCGGGCTATTGGCCGGTCTCTCGTCTATCGGGAAAACCATTCATACCTCCTTTTTTTCCAATGACATCGACAAAGCAAAGGCCACCCGCTTTTGGGGACTCCGTGCCCCACTAGGGACGATGTTTTGCATTTGGGGAGCGGGCGCGATGCTTACTTCTGCCCCATTTGACGATTGGTGGCACAATACCTATGGCTTGGACGTCAAAATTTTGAGTCCTCCCCATGCTTTACTTGCATTAGGCATACTGGGCATACAACTCGGCTCCATGCTGTCAATACTGGCCATTCAGAATCGAAACCCTTTTTTGGTATTTTGGAAACAGGCCTATGTCTTTTCTGCGGGCATCACCCTCACAATCATGTATATTTTTGTCATCGAACACATGGGCAGATCCAGGATGCATCATCCCATCTTTTACCAAGTAGCGGGAGGCGCATTGCCCCTCATCTTACTTTCAGGGAGCAGTGCTGCAAAAGTGCGCTTTCCTACCGCATGCGTGGCACTTGCTTACATGGTCTATTTCATCCTGGCCTTGTGGATTTCTCCCCTATTTCCCGCTGAGCCCAAACTTTCCCCAGTTCGAAACCCTGTAGACCATTTTGTGCCACTTCCTTTTCCATTACTGTTAGTGCTCCCGGCTTTTGCCTTAGATCTCCTTTACCTTCGCATAGGGAACATCGCTTTATGGAAAAAAGCTTTCTTTTCGGCAGCCGTATTTTTATTCTTTCTTTTCCTCACTCAATATTTCTTCAGCGGATTCCTCCAGTCTCCTGCCTCGCGCAATTGGGTTTTCGGCTCCCACGAATGGGCTTTTTATATGAATCCTGATATGAAATACCGTTATGCCTATATTCCGTTTGAAGGAACACCGTTCCACTATGGGCTAGGATTGACCATCGCATTGGGACTTGCCTTTCTTTCTTCTTATCTAGGACTAAAATGGGGCGAATGGTTGAAAAGGATCCAACGATAATAGGATTTTATCTTGCAAGGCAATGCTAAGCCCAGCCTTTCTGAGTATTTTATGAGACACTTCTTCCTTTTTATTGCCCTTACATTCCTTTGCGTCCCAAATTTCGCACATATTGGAAGTCCCGATATCGTCTATGAGGGCAATGCTGGCCCCTATAAAATACACGCCACTATCCAACCACCGGATGTCGTACCGGGTACGGCTAAAATTGCCGTGCAAATAGAAGAAAAAGGGACCATGAAAGTGTTCTTGCAACCTGTCTATTATCAATATGGAAGCGGCGGCGCCCCCAAGGCAGACCGCGCAGAAACGATCCAGGGCACCGACAACTATTTTGAAGGAGAGCTTTGGCTCATGGCCTTTGGTTCTGCCAGCGTTCGCATCACCGTAGAAGGAGGCAAAGGGATTGGAAGTACCGTAGTACCCGTTTCTGCCTTGGCAACGGCCACGCGGAAAATGGACAAAGTGATCGAATGGATCCTTATCCCTCTTGGGATCCTTCTATTTGCAGGCCTTGTCACTATCATCGGCGTCTCCACTGGGCAAGCTACCCAGGAGCCAGGAAAAGAATTGTCCTCTTCACAAAAAAGATATTCTATGCGGGTGATGTTTGTGTTTTCCTTCTTTCTGGCCGGAGGGCTTTACCTCGCCAAAGGATGGTGGGACAAAGTGGAAGCAGAATACCGGGAGTTTATGTACAAACCCCTTTATATGCAGACAGAATTGAACATGTCGGACAAAGAACCTGATTTGATCGTCCACCTCCGAAATCGGCCTTGGTTAAGCAGGAACCTTTCCGATCTTATTCCCGATCATGGCAAACTGATGCATCTATTTTTGATCGGAAATGATGCTAGGTCTTTTTCTCATTTGCATCCAGCGCAATTGGATTCCTCCACTTATCAAACCCGTTTGCCTTCTTTAGAAACCGGAACCTATTTCTTGGTGGCAGACATTGTGCACGAAAATGGATTATCAGAAACCTTGACGGACAGTCTTCTGATCTCTCACCCCCTCTCCTCTTCAAAACTCCTTGACCCAGACGACTCTTGGGCAATTTTTCCCAACAATACATCCTCTATTTCGCGCAAAAAAAACCTTTCCATTTCATTTGACTCTCAAGACTCATTGAGAAGCAAACGGTACACCAAACTTCGCTTCACATTGGAAGACACACTTGGAAACCCTCTCTTGCCGGAGCCCTACTTAGGAATGGCCGGACATGCTGTGGTGATGAAAAACGATCATTCCGTCTTCATTCATTTACACCCCATGGGCACTGTTTCGATGGCTTCCCAAAATGCACTGGCGGGAAAGGTAACTGGAAATGTCACACTTTGCAATCCATTGGCAGACTCGCTTTTTGCCGCTTCCGATACGTTGGTCGGCCTGGCCGATGCAGGTCAAGTAAGCCTGATGCGAAATCAAAAAAGTAAAAAAAACGCCTCAAAGAATGGTACGGTCACCTTTCCTTATTCCTTTCCTTCTTCAGGAGACTATACCATTTGGGTACAGATAAAAAAGGACAGGGCGATCCATACCGAAAAATTTAATGTACACGTTTTATAGAAACAAGCGGTGCTTTTAACCTTCCGGTCCTTTTAGGCCTTTTGCGCTTCAGGTGCAGGAAATAAAATTTGCCCCAATAATTTGAATGATTTGAATTTAAGGATGTGAACGGAGGTAATGAGGCCTGAGAACAACGCCGCTCCTACACCTACGCATACGATGTCTTGGCCGGTCAAGAAGAAGTTCTTGTACAAGGTAGTAGGACGTAGCTGCCTCAGCCCAAAACGTGCCGTGTCATGGGCCAATCCATAAATCTCTCCTTTCGCATAATTGCTGAAATGTTTTGTCGACAAAGGAGTAGACAGCTCGCAAATCGCGATTTTATCTTTGATGTGAGGCAACACACTTATCAATCTATCCAAAAGCAAGGCCTTTAGCTTTTCCTTGAATTCTTCGTACGAGGCACCCCGCTTTTGCCATTTTTCACCCTCCCATTCTTTTACCCACTCATAGGGACAAGATGTCACCACTTGTATGGTGCTCATATTGGGATGCTTTTTTGTCCAAAGAGGATCTTTTGCGGATGGAAATGAAATATATGTCAGAACAGGTTTGCTCTCTTGTTTCGCAATAAAACGGGCATATGCATCGTCAATGTCATAATCGGTATACAACCAGATATTGTGCTTGGGCAACTGCAGTGTCTCATCGTCTTCATTGAGGCCTACATATAAGCAGAAATGAGAAACGGAAGGAGGCATGTCTTTTAATTCTTGGACTTTCTTGGATGGAACGGCAGGAATAAGATGTCGGTACGTCTCGTGTACTCCCGCATTGCTTACTACATTGGAAGCAAAAATACGGTCGCCGTTTCCCATTTGAACGCCGATGGCCTTCCCCTTTTCGATCAAAATTTGGTCCACATCTGCCTTGATTGCGATTTCACCTCCATGCGCTTCTATCACCTCGATGAGACTTTTAGCGATGCTGGAAGCTCCTCCTACAGGGTAGCCACCTCCATCCACAAAATGATTCGCCACAATCGCGTGGGCAGCAAAACTGCTTTGCTTGGGAGGCAATCCATAGTTTCCGCATTGGGAACACAAGACGGAAATCAACTTCTCGTCGCCCGTGAGTTCCTTCAACACATCGTATGTGGTCCGGTCGGCATATTTATAAAACCCACGTCTTAAAAAATATCCTAGGCTTTTACTGAGCCAAACAGGCATCGTACGCTCCGAAAAAAAAAGAACCGAGAGATCCCCCACCTTTTGGATCAATTCATAATAGGCCCGGATGGCTCGTTCTTCTTTGGGGAAGTAGTGGATCATCTGGTTGATCTGGTTCTCTCTCCCTGTCTTAAAATTGTAGACATCTCCATTGATGATGGCTTTGTCATACACTTCTCCCATGTCTGTCCATTTCAATTTCCGATCCGACACGAAATTGAAAAGTTTAAACAGGATGCTTTCCTCTTGATTGACTTGCCCCACGTAATGTACCCCCACATCCCATTCGAATTTCTTTCGTTTGAAGGTATGGGTAAATCCACCTGCCACGTAGTGCCGTTCCAGCACCAGCACTTTTTGGCCTGCTTTGGCCAATAAAACTGCCGTCGTCAACCCTCCCAACCCGGAACCTACAATGATAGTGTCAAAATGATAGTTTGCTAAATTAGAAGAATACAGATTTTTCATTCTCCAATAATACACATTTTGAACGTATGGTATACCTTGAAATACGTGCAAAACGCACATGCTGTAGAAAATTTCTTGCTTAAAAAATTACAATCAACTACAGATCGTTTCGTGGATATTTTAGACAAGGGATGAACTTCCTATGGGGAAAAATCAAAAGACCTACAATATGGGAAATTATAGCACCTTTTCAAGCGTGTCGCCTAGAACACCTCCTGCAATATGGCTGGGACTATCTCTTCCCTTTTACTTACACAGGCCACCTTCTGTTGCCCCAATTCCTTCAATTTGCGTACATGGGAAGCCAGCGCTTTTCCAAAAGTAGGGTGCTGATTATACGGGATCCCAAACTCAGCCGCAGTTTGCGCCACAATGGGGGCGATGTCACGGTAATGGATATGGCAAATGGTAGGGAACAAATGGTGTTCAATTTGGAAGTTAAGACCTCCCACATACCAATTGAGCAAATGGTTATCGGGTGCAAAATTGGAAGTAGTAAGCAATTCGTGCACCGCCCAATTGCCTTCCACGTTCCCTTGCGCATTGGGTATATGATCTGTAATGCCTTCTACAATATGGGCCAATTGGAATACGACGCTCATGATAAAACCTGCCACAAAATTCATGGCCACGAACCCTATCCATAGTTGCCACCACGCAAATTGGGTAACGAAAAGGGGAAAAACCAAAAAGGCAAAAACATACAGCACCTTGATGGAAATCAGTTTCGCATATTCCCGTATATAATTGATTTTAAATTTCCGTGTATATCCCATCTTGGAATATTTTGACAACTGGCTAAACTCTTTCACCCATTTGGAGAACGTCATCAGCCCGTAAAAGAAGAAGGCATGGATGTACTGGTAATAATGGATTTTGCGCATCTCCACTTGGTGGGAAAGGCGGATGAGGCCCTTGTCCGCGATATCTTCGTCTTGTCCATCTACATTGGTGTAGGTATGGTGCAACACATTGTGTTGAATTTTCCAGTTAAAGACGTTATTTCCCAAGAGGTAAATCGTCCTTCCGAGCCATTTGTTCACCCATTCCTTTTCTGAATAAGCACCGTGTACCGAATCGTGCATCACGCACATGCCGATTCCAGCCATTCCCACTCCCATCACAAGTGTAAGAGATAGGGCCACCCAACTGTTCATAGAAACGGTGAGGAGCAGGATAAAAGGAACGATGTAAAGCGCCATCAACACGATTGATTTAAAGATCAATCCCAGGTTCCCTTTGGGAGAAATATTATTTTCAGTGAAATAATTGTGTACATTTTTCTTCACGGCAATGCCGAATTGCCGATGAAGCTCGTTCGTACATAAAAATTTCGTGGTATATGCCATACGTGCGTGTTAGCTAAGAAATTTTAAAAACGGAATTCGCAAATTCTAGAATGCGACATCAAATATAGTGTAAATCTTTTGGTTACTTCTGCGCCCATGTACAGAATAGATCAAACTATACCATGGTTTAAACTTATAAATAAATACTCACAAAAATGTTATGAACTAAAAATTCATGTTTTTGAAAACTCAAAACAAGAATATGGAATGTTTTTCTCTCAATATTTTCGTTTTTCCTAAAAGCCTTCCAATTTTGCACTCCCAAAAACGGGAACACTACCTACATCCAGATTTACCCAGTGCCCATAGTTCAATGGATAGAATTTCAGATTCCGGTTCTGAAGATAGGGGTTCGAATCCCTTTGGGCACACTTCATAAGAAGGTCAACAATCGACATGTTGACCTTCTCAACCAAAATGGGCACATCGCCTCTCCTTTTTGCAAGGATTTAATCCTATTTTCGCGTGTAAATGAACATTGGATTTGATGCGAAAAGGGCTTTTTGGAACCAAACGGGATTGGGCAATTATTCCCGTTTCATTCTCCAAGGCTTGGCTGAATTCTTTCCCCAACATCACTATTCTCTTTATTCCCCTTCTTTACACGGACCTTCGCCGCTTTTCTCTCCGACACCTCCCCTTCGTCCAGTAAACTTGGGAGAAGGCTGGAAAGGCAACCTGGCCCGGGTCGCCCGTATGGCCCCCCATTTTCGTCACGACAGATTGGACGTGTACCATGGGTTATCCAATGAGCTTCCCTTTTTTAATAAAACACATCAAACCAAATTGGTAGTCAGCATCCATGACGTTCTTTTTCTGCGCTATCCGCATTTTTATCCCCTTTTAGACCGGAGCATTTACTTGGCAAAAACCAGACACGCCTGCCGCAGCAGTGATTTGGTATTGGCCATCAGCGAACAGACCAAACAAGATTTGATCGCGTTTTTACATGTGCCGGAACGTAAGATAAAGGTCCATTACCAAGCGTGTCACCCACAATTCTCGCGTAGGCATTCGGCGGAAGAAATAGAAAGCGGAAAAAGAAAATATGGACTGAAAAAGCCCTATATACTACAGATCGGCACTCTGGAAGAGCGGAAAAATGCACTTTTTACGTTGAAAGCTTATGCTGCAAGCAAGTTAAAAGGAGAAGTGCAAGTTGCCTTAGTAGGGAAAAAGACTCCTTATTGCGACATGTTGTACCAATTTGTACAAGAAGCAAACTTGACGGATCACGTCCATTTCATCCACCAATCCGATTTTCCCGACTTTCCCCTTCTGTATAAAGGAGCTCTTTTTTGTGTTTATCCTTCCCTCTTCGAAGGATTCGGAATTCCCATTTTAGAAGCCCTGACTGTCGGAAGTCCCGTGATCACATCTACAGGGGGGTGTTTTCATGAAGTAGGCGCGGACGCAGCTTTGTATGTAGACCCTTCTTCCGTGAAACAAATGTCGGATGCGATGGAACGCGTGTTCCTTGAGCCGTCTCTTCGTCAAGAAATGATCCAAAAAGGAGCTTCGCAAGCCGCCCGCTTTGCGCCAGGCCGCCTCATTTCCGAACTCTTTCACCATTACGAGGACTTGTAAGAATCCTATATCTTTTACTTTTCAAACAGTTCTTACACCTTTGTTCAAATCGACCGAAATCATGATCAATCTAGACAAATCCCTCCTCTTGTTGTTCGATAAATTGCAGGCCTGGTTTGACGCCACTATTTTGATTTTGCCCAACCTTGTTCTCGCGATCTTCATTCTCGCGCTTTTTGTTTGGTTTGCCAATCTCTCCAAGTCGATCCTGACAAAACTTTTGGCAAATGTCCGCCTTGTCGACAACGTGAAAGGAATGATGAAGACGTTTGTGGGCATTACCTTGTATTTGGCGGGAGCTTTCAGCGCCTTGGAAGTATTGGGGCTGGAAAAGACGGTCACTTCCATTTTGGCAGGCGCCGGACTGATCGGTTTGGCCATTTCGTTGGCTTTTCAAAATATTGCTGCCAATGTCATTTCCGGCATCATCATCAGCTTTCGGCATCCTTTTCATGTGGGGGATTATATCGAATGCAGCGACAAAGTATTTGGCAGGGTGTACAAAATAAACATCCCAAACACCATTTTGCTCACGGACGAGGGCCAGTTTGTAACCGTTCCTAACAAAGACATTTGGGAAAAAAACATTGTCAACTTCAGCAAATCCGGCAAACGAGAGGTGGAAATAAAGGTGGCCATAGGCTTTGCAGAAGAATTCCAACGTGCAATCGAAGTTGCGCATCAGACGATCTCCGCCTTAGAATTTGTAACACAAACAGAAGACATTGATATCTTCTATGCACAGATAGGACCCTACTCCGTGGAGCTTTCCGTTAACTTTTGGATCCAATTCAACGAACCAAAGGAATTTGAAATGGCAAAAAGTTTGGCCATAACCTCTCTTTTGAGCTCTTTTAGAGACGCACATATCGCAATTCCTTATCCAATTCAACATTTCGTACCTCAGCCCTAGTGTATATTGGAAATTCACACACTTTTCATCTTCTTTACATAACAATGCAAACCGTAAGAAAATGAAATTTTTATATGCCGTTCTTTTCATTGCCGTTCTTTCCTTCCGTTCTGTCGCACAAGAAGATTCTCTTCTAGCAAGTTTAGAATCGACACAACCCAAAGAAAAAGTATACATCGCCTCTACCTTTAAAGGAACACGGCTCATCAACAATTACACGGTAGAATGCCTGGGCAAGAATAATTTGGAATTCAGAGTGGGACACCGGTTTGGAGACGTGAAAGGAGGAGAAGAAACCTTTTACGGCCTGGACAATGCCAACATGAACATTACCTTGGATTATGGAGTCTTTAAATGGCTCACAGTAGGAATAGGCCGAAATTCGTATGGTAAATTATATGAAGGAGTCATCAAATGCAAAGTGCTAAGGCAACGCAAGGGAGGTTGGCCGTTTACGGTAGTTGCCTTGGGAAAGGCCAATGTACTTTCCAACACCAAAGGAGCCATGTATGACGACGCGCGAAACGCATGGTCCTATGTCTCCGAAGTCATCATTGCCTGCAAGCTGAACAAACGATTGAGCTTGCAACTGTCCCCGACCTACCTCCACATCAATTTAGTCCAAAAAGAGTTTACCTCGAACGACCTTTTTGCATTAACAGGGGCAGGCCGATTTAAAATCACCCGCAGCGTCGCCATCACCGCCGAATACACCCAAGTCATGAACAACTATTACAACAAAGACAACGTAGACAACCTGAAATATATCCCTGTTTTCAGTGCAGGCTTCGATCTAGAGACAGGGGGGCACGTGTTCCAATTGTTTTTCAGCAATGCTACCACATTGAACGAAACACAATTCATTCCTTTGACGACCACCGATTGGGGAAGAAGTGAATATCGCTTCGGCTTTAACATATCCCGTATATTTGCTTTTGGAACAAAATCCAAAATGGAATTTAAAGAAGCCTCAAAATCCACCTTTTAACTCCCATTCCATGAAACACTTTTTCTTCTTTTTAGTTGGCACTTTGCTTTCGCTGCACGGCATCGCACAAAAAGTGTACAAAAGCAACGCAGCCACGATAAGTTTCTATTCCCATACTCCCATCGAAGACATCGAAGCAAAATCCGATAAGGCAACTTCCGTGATCAATTCCGTGAACAACCAAATCGCGTTTCTTGTCACGAACAACAGCTTCCAGTTTTCCAATTCGCTCATGCAAGAACATTTCAACGAGAAATACATGGAAAGCGACAAATACCCCAAGTCCAGCTTTTCGGGAAAGATAAATGAAACCATCACATGGGCAACTGATGGAGAGTACAAAGTAACTGTAACCGGGAAGTTGACAGTACATGGAGTAGGACAAGACAGGACCATTCCTGCGACCATTTCCATCAAACAAGGAAAAGTATCGGCCAAATCCGAATTTCTTGTCAAAACAGCAGATCACAAAATAGAGATCCCAAAATTGGTCTGGGAAAAAATAGCAGAAGAGATAAAGGTGAATATTTCTGCAGAATATTTGGGTCAATAAAAGCACCAAATGTTTGACAGAACTTACATACCTATCCTTTCTATCGTGTATCCCGCTGGGTTACAAATTATGATGTCTTTGTATAAACACTAAACCGAGGCTTCCGGATGAGCGATCAGGAAATTCTCGAGAGGATAAAGAAGGGTGATGAATCAGCTTTAGACTTTCTCTATAAAAAGAATTATAAAATGATGGTCAATATGATCATCAAGAACAATGGTACGGAAGAGGAAGCCAAAGACATTTACCAAGATGCCTTGCTGGCGTTTTGGCAAAAGGCTGCTTCTGGGAAATTGGAGATGACATCTAAAATCAGCACGTTCATCTACAGCATTTGCCAGAATCTTTGGCGGAAAGAATTGGACCGTAAGTCAAGACTTCGGAACGAACAAAAAGATGGCATCGTATCGGACAGTTTTGACGTACAAGAAAGATCGAAGATCATCAACCAATGCATCGGCGAGCTGGGAGAAACCTGTAAAAAGATCCTCTATTATTTCTATTTCGATGACTTGTCGATGGATGAAATAGCGGAAAAATTGGGATTTGCGAACGCGGATACGGCCAAAACAAAAAAGTATAAATGTAAAAAGGAACTTGACAAATTGATTAAAACGAAGTTCAGCTCGCAGGACTTTCTAGATTAGATGAAGATGTTAAATACGGAAGAATACAAGCTGTTGATAGAATCCTATCTAAAAGGGGATCTTTCAACAGAACAAGCAGCACAATTTGAAAAAGAAGCCTCGGAAAATCCTCGTCTTCAAAATGAACTTGCCTTACAAAAGGCGATTATTTCCAGCATCCAGGCCAACCGACGAGCAGAACTGAAGGCCCGTTTGAACAAAATAGACGTCAAAGCAGGATTTCACTGGCAAATAGGACAGTATGCTGCCTTTCTTCTAGGGGCTCTTTCCCTACTTGGGCTCGGCACCTACTATTACCTCTCCACTTCCGCTAAACAAGAACCTGTCTTTGTAACTAATTTGACCGAAAAGGAAAAAACTCCTTCCTTCGATCAGAAGTCCGAAGCAAGCAAAGTTTCTTCTTCTCTGGAAACATTGGTTTCTTCCAATGCCCCCCAAGCGTCTACAGCTCCTGCACCTAACCTGACAAAAAGCAGCGCAATGGACGAACCCGAAAACAAGGGAAAAGAAACAGTGCCCAGCTTGCCTGAATTAAATGCCCCTGAAGCTCCTACTCATGAGGCGTTGAACAAAGAAATGGAAAATCCACAGCATGGGTTGGGCAAGGCTGCTTCCCATCTGAACGCTTCTTTGACCGGTGTAGAAGTGGTAAAAAGCAAGAAACATCCTTTCCATTATCGCTATTTTGACAACAAACTCTTTTTATACGGCGATTTTGAGGCCAAAACGTACGAAATCTTGGAATTGAACATCAGCAAAGACCAAAAACTTTACTTGAAATTCGATTCGAAATACTATGCTCTAGAACCTAATAAAACTGAAATTTCAAAGCTAGAGCAGGTAAAAGATGCCGAAACTTTGACGCAACTGGAAGAGATTCAGAAAAAATAAAGGCATCAAAAAGTCCTCTAAAACCCTAGTTTGTGAAAAACAGCTAGGGTTTTATTTTTTAGTGCGCTAGATTTGGAGACGAAAATGCCAACCTAGTTTCAGACTTGATCCCCGACATCAAATACAAAAAACGCCAATTGGGAAGTTATCCCTATTTCCTCGTTTTATTCAGTATCCTATTTTCATTCACGATCATTGGCCTATGGGGTGCAGTCCTCATGATGGGCGATCAACTACAAAAATCGATCAAGGAGCGTATCAGCATCCAGGTGTACTTGCAAAAAGACCTCCCTGCCGACTCGATTCAAAAAATACACCAGTTAGTAGCCAGTAGACCTTATGTGTTGCGGATAAAAAATGTTCCCAAAGTGGAATTTATTGCCAAAGAAGTGTCCGCAAAAAAATTCATCGAAGAAACGGGAGAAAATTTTGCCAGCTTTTTGGGCGAAAATCCATTGCGCGATGCGTTGATTGTACATATCGACCCTTCTTTTTCCCAATCTGCCCAATTG